>Ga0206130_10002082_pt1 | contig 28375 bp, 24 predicted proteins | sample Helgoland_Spring_9_FD_148637 | JGI IMG/M metagenome (GOLD analysis project Ga0206130, IMG submission 148637) | Pelagic subsurface seawater microbial communities from Kabeltonne, Helgoland, North Sea - Helgoland_Spring_Bloom_20160512_1 | ecosystem: Environmental > Aquatic > Marine > Epipelagic ...
ATTAAAAATTATATAAAAATAATAAAAAAAAAAAAAAAAAAAAAAATAAAATTGAAAAAAAAAAAAAAAAAAAAAAAAAAAAAAAAATCTTCAGAAAAAACTATGAATAAATAAATCTTAAATACATAGAAGCATCCCTATAAGATGAACGATTTTGTGAAGCAAGATGTGTTAAAGCATCTTGAATAACTTGAGCATTAGGAGTCTCGTTTTCTAGGAATCTAGTAAGTTCTTCGTTTGATCTCCCTTCTCTATTATATTCTTCCGTGGCCATAGGTTCAGTTCTATGAGGGATATTAGAATGTACTTGAGATGTTGGTTGTCTTACTGGTTGGCTTACGGGTTGGCTTACTTGTTGACTTATTGGTTGGCTAGCTGGCTGGGTACTTTGATGAGGAGATGCTAGAGCGGTCTCTTGTTGTCTTAGTTGCTTTTGAATATTTAGCCTATTTAAATTTGTTTTAAAATCAGAAACTAGATTTTTTATTTCATCCCATCTTTCACCTTTTTGTCCACCATATTTTTTATTAAAATTATCAACAAATCTATTAATGGCACCTTTTAAATGTTTATTTGCTATAAGCTTTTTATTATCAAGTACTTCATTCGTCTCTGGGTCTTTATTATGATTTTCAAAATATTTTAATATAGCTTCTCTTTCAAAAGTATTACCTGAATCAATCATTACCGGATCTATCATTAATTCATGAGTAATAGGACATAAATATTCCTTAATAATCTCCTCTACAGTCTCTAATAAAACTTCTTCTGAAGAAGAACCTCCACTTATTATAGATAAATACTTTTTTATAATATTTTACCTAATTTACTATTTATACTTATAAATCTACCTGATATAGGATTTTTTATTTTATTATACATTAATAATATATTAGGATAAATTAATATTTAAATATATTAGTAAATAAAAAAATAAAGCATATAGCGAGTTTATATGTATATTATTTTGATTATTTATAGTATCTTTTTATATATCTTGCTAATTTAGGAAATTCGTAATCTAATTTTTCTATTATTTTTACAGCTTTACAACATTTACAATATATACTTTCATTATCTATCCATTTAATAGGTATTTCAAAAGTATTAGAACATCTTTCATCTTTACAATTTACTATTACTTTATCATTTATAGTAAGTTCTGATATATTTTTATTATTCATCGGTTTTAATTTAATTTTAGGATATTTATTGGTTAAGGTTTCAATATATTGTCTACCTAACGCAATAGATTGTTTTGTATTTGGTGTCTTTATTTCTAAATTACACGGAGGATACACTAAGCAACTAGTCATAAAAGAATAAAAATAATTGATGGATAAGATTAATATTGTTTTTTTACAAATTAAATCAAATTTTTAATGTATAGTAAAAAAATAATATTTATTTTTTGTATAACTATGTGATAAATTTCCCATTATGATCAAAAATCCATAGATCAACTTTATAATTTAGTGTTTTAAAAGCTACAAGTTTAATATTAAGAATTTCTTTAGCAACTTGTGCGGTATAAATAGATTTAACTTTCTATAAAAATATAAATGATATAGAAATGTAAAAATAATTATTTTTCAATCAATTTTATAAAACATAAAATTAGATAAATATATTTATAATATAAATATAAATATGGATAACACATTTTATGTTCGAGATGGTTATTTTAATAAACATATATCAAAATATTTTAATGATATAAATTGGGAAGAAAGTAAAAATTTTTATTCTAAATTTAATCATACTACAAATAGAAAATTATGTGATAAATGTAAATATACAAATAGATTTATTACTTTAAATCCGTTAGATAATAAAGGTAAGATATATAAAGATTTTTCTGATAAATCATATATTGCTAAATTTTTTAGATTTAGAAATAAAGAAGATCTTTCTCTTTACAAATATTTATTTAAATTAAATAAATATTGGTTAATTAAACCAGAAAAATCTTATAGACAAATAGGTATAACAATTACTGATAAATATGATGATGTATTAACTCATATGGATAAATATAAACAATTTAAGTCATGGGTAGGAATGACTTATATTTCGAATCCGTTATTATATAAATCAAAAAAAATGCATTTAAGAGTATATGTTTTACTTGTAAAAAATAAAAATTTTTTTAGATGTTATCTGTATAATAATGGATATATGTATATAGCAGATTATAAATATAAATTATCTGATTATAATAATACTAGAATACATATTACTACGTCATGTAATAATAAAGAATTTCCTAATGAATTTGATAAATACTATGGTAATGGTATATTTAAAAATAAAATATTTCCTCAATTAAAAGAAATAGTCTATGATACAATTAATAAATATAGTGATACTTTTATATGTCCTAATGAAAGTACGAATAATTTTACTTGCTATAAACAATTAGGTTATGATATTTTACTAGATGATAATTTTAAAGCTTATTTATTAGAAATTAATACAGGAACGATAGGTATGGCATCTTATGATAAAGCAGGTAATTGTTTATCTGATAAACCTTCACTGCAAACACCTAAATTTAATTGGAAATTTATATCGAATGTTCTTAATATATTATTTAATAACAAATTTGAAAATTTTACTTTAATACTAAAAAAAAAAATAACTATACGGGAAAATTTTACTAACTTAACAAAAAAAAATATTATGAGAAACTTTTTAAGTTTATTATTAATAACTATATTGTTAATGTGTTTAATTAGGATATTTATTGGTTAAGGTTTCAATATATTGTCTACCTAACGCAATAGATTGTTTTGTATTTTGTGTCTTTATTTCTAAATTACACTGAGGATACACTAAGCAACTAGTCATAAAAGAATAAAAATAATTGATGGATAAGATTAATATTGTTTTTTACAAATTAAATCAAATTTTTAATGTATAGTAAAAAAATAATATTTATTTTTGTATAACTATGTTATAAATTTCCCATTATGATCAAAAATCCATAGATCAACTTTATAATTTAGTGTTTTAACAGCTTCAAGTTTAATATTAAGAATATCTTTAGCAACTTGTGCGGTATAAATAGATTTAACCTCGATACATCTATTTTGAGATGGTATGAATATATCAATATAGTATCGTCTTGAAACACCTTTTGTATCTTTGTACCAACATTGAGGAACATCTACTCTTGAAGTTAGTATATCTTCCTCATCAATTTTTTCTATATTTAGTAATCTATCAATTGCGTAATTCTCATAACCTTGGCATGATAATTCTTTTCCAGAGGGAAGAATGTATTTTTTAGTTTTGAAACAGGCTTTTAAATTTTTTTCAGCAAGTTCTGCTATTTGCATATAGTGGGGTTTATCTCTGGGTTTATAAGATTTACAAGATTTACAATATATATTTTGATCTTCTATTGATCTAATACCTATCTCAAAAGTATTAGAACAATTTTCTTTATTACAAATACCTATTACTTTATCTCGAACATTAACTTCAAATATATTTTTATTATTTTTAGGTTTTAATTTAATTTTAGTATACTTATTGTTAAAAGTTTCTATTATTTTTTCATATTTACCAGGATTTAAAGTTTTTGCTGTTTTACCATTTTTAATATTTTTAATACATAGTTTACCTAATGCTAATAACTGCATTTCAAATTTATTAGAACATTCATTACAAATACCTTCTATTATAGATTGTTTTGTATTTTTATTAGGTGTTTTTATTTCTAAATTACACTGAGGATATTCTGTTTGTAAATTTTAAAATTTTTCTAAATAATTAGTCATAAAAGAATAAAAAATATAAAAGGATAAAATTAATAGAAATATTTTAAAATTTTAATCAAATTTTTTAATGTAGTAAAAGATAAATTTCTTACAACATTAAATCTAAAAATATTGCGCTCACCGGGAATCGAACCCGGGGATCTTGCTTGGAAGGCAAGTATGTTACCACTACATCATGAGTGCATATTAAATTTTGCATTCACCGGGAATCGAACCCGGGGATCTTGCTTGGTAGGCAAGTATGTTACCACTACATCATGAGTGCAACTAATACTGTTTACTGCATTTACCGGGAATCGAACCCGGGGATCTTGCTTGGAAGGCAAGTATGTTACCACTACATCATAAATGCAAAATGTGGCGTGAGTGACAGGATTCGAACCTGCGCGGTGAGTCACCAATAGATTTCAAGTCTATCTCCTTAACCACTCGGACACACTCACACTTAAATACACCCACTGCAGGACTCGAACCTGCAACCTCAAGATTAGAAGTCTTGCGCGCTGTCCAATTGCGCCAAGTGGGCAGTGTATTACTTATATTGTATATATCCAACAATCTTTAAATGAATATATCTTTAAGTATTTTAATATATTAATATATATCTATATTAAATTAAAAGATTTTTAACGCAGTTTCTAAATTTATTGTAAATATTCATCTAATAACTCAAATTCTATAGCAATAATACCATATTTTTCCTCATCTTCCAGTGTGTAATATTTTCTATAAACAGATAATGCAGTGTTTAAATTATATTTATCCATACCTGGTAAAATTTTATGTAAATTCTCTGTAATTAAACAATCTTTAAAATTAGAATATTCTCTTTTTCTGACTATCTGTACAGATATTGTTCTTTGTAAAAAATCATTATTTAAAAATTGAATTATATCTCCAATTTTCATTTCCTTAAATCTACCATGATTTTTTCTACATTCTATTTTTTTCCAACCTAAAACAATTAAACTAAACCATGGCTCCGAAATATGTTCTCTTTTATAAAAAGACATTATAAAAATAAATTTTCTTTATCTCTATATGAAAATTTATTATTATTATCTATTCAAATATATATTATTTTGTTCCAAATATATTATTATATCAGATAATCCACTGCATATAGATAAAGGTGCTATTTCTGTATTTATATATCCATTCTCATCTTTTTTATTTTTAATTATTGAAAAACAAGGAATAGAATTGACTGAAAAATCTTGTGCCAAAGCATCATGGGCATCAATATCACAATATAGATAAACAATAGAATCATTTTCAATAGGGACTAAATAATTTTGAATTATTGGTGTTATTCTTTTACATGGACCACACCATGAGGCCGAAAATTGTATTATAATAGTACTATACTCTTTTTTGAGATTTTCAAAATCCTCAGTTTTGTCTAAATAATATGTTTTCATTTATTAATAATATATTTATTAATCTTTTAAATATTTTTATATTTTATTTTCAAGATTTTCATAAAATTTTAACGCTTTTAAATCTACTCTGAATTTACTAAAATCTATATCTCTTATAGATAAACCTTCTAATGATTTAACTCTTGATAGTCCTACATATGCTTGTGATGATTCAAAAATATTTTTCAAACTAATATTTACATATTCTAATGTTGATCCTTGTGATTTATGTACTGTTGTAGCATATGCAAGTTTCAAAGGAATTTGTTTAACAGTACCCGCTATTGCATTGTTAATTGTTATATTCCATGTTTGATTTTCAATTACTGTTCTTGACCCGTCTAGAAATTGTACTATTGGATTACTATCATCATTAAAATCTATTACTATTCCTCTAGATCCATTCACTAATTTCTCTTTTTGATCTAAATTAACTGTTAACATTACTTGAGCACCTTTACATAATTCTAATTCTTTTACAGCACCACACATATTAAGAAAAATATCCTCTTTTATATTATTATTTTCTTTATCACTATTACTATCATTATTATTATTATCATTATCATTATTATCTGAATTTGATAAAATATGCTCTGTATTATCTATAGTAAATTTGTTATTTATTTTAAAAAAATTATCTAAACTAGTTTGTTTATTTTTTGGTTTCACAGTTTCTATTATAGTAGCTGTATAAACTTCTTTATGTACTTTAGTTTTATCTATCAATTCATACAATTTTTGTTTATTAATACTGTTTACATCAATATTTAATGGATGTAATTCTGTAGGTATTATGTTAAATTCATTTTCTAAATTTATATTTAAACGAGATCTTAGAATTTTTTTTACTTCTTTTGTTATTCTTCCCATCCGTATAGAGTTTAATACATTTTGAAAATTAATATCTTTTTGTCTTTGAATTTTAGTTAAATATACTACATAATTTATACAATTGTTCCAGGATTCACCCTCAAAAGCATATTTATTACTATTTATGTTTGGTAATTGTAACCAATCTCCTGAAACAATTAATTGTATACCACCAAATGGTTTATCATTATCTCTAATTAATCTTGCAAGTTTATCTAATTTATCAAATAATTCTGCAGATATTAATGATATTTCATCTATTATTAGTATCTCTGTTTTTTTCCATTTTTCTGATAAATTTTTTTTATCTTTAATTTTTTTATATAAACTATTAAGATCTTTATTACCTAAACCTATACCTGCCCAACTATGCAGTGTCATACCATTTAATAAAATAGATGCTATACCAGTACTCGCAGTAATCGCAATTATTTTATTATCTTTGTATCTATTTATTATTTCATTTAACAAAAATGTTTTTCCGCATCCAGCACCACGAGATGTTATAAAAATATTATATCCAGAATTCACTAAATGAATTGCTTCTTCCTGTTCTTCTGTTAATTTCATTTATATTTTTTATTATATTGAAATTTAATGAAATCTGTTTCAAATTTTTATTAATAATTTATATTTATTTAGAATTTAACAAAAATTATAATATTTATTTATTATATATGTATAATAAAATCAAAAATCCTATAAGTAATAGATATGTAAATATTAATACCAAATTGGGCAAAAAAATTATTAAAATGTATCTGCTTCACGGTGGTAGTAATCCATCTAATGGCGGCCCTGGACCACGAACAATTATTGATGATGCTACACGAGATCGCCTATGGCTATTATTAGCCACCCCCCCAAAAACCGAGTGGAAAACTAAAGATTTTATGAAACTTATAGCCAACCAGGCAGCTGGTACTAATCAAGACATAATTAATCTTATAGACGCATTACAAATAAAAGATTTATTTTCCTATCCACTCGGGATGAAAGTTTTCACCCCCGGTTCTGCTAGTGGAAATGAAATGGCAAAATTTTTTACTTGGGTAGGTATAGACGTAACAAGCGAAAACAGAGATAGGGCGTATTGGAATTCAATTATACTCAGACTGAATAATCAAAATCGTCAGGACCTCGAAGAACCTGCGTTTAAATTAGATTGTGGGGTTATAATCGATCACCCGCTCTACTTCCAAATACATAATAAAAAGGGTAGGATAGCTGAGAAAGGAATTTACAATGCCTGGAATAATGGTTACAGATATGGTGTAAAAATACTAGAAGGGCCACAGGAAGGTAAGATATGGCATTTGGCCTATAACTATCTTATAGATGCCGATACTACAAGGCCACCACCCCCACCAATTAAATTTAGTAATGGTGATAAAGTAGTGATTACCGGAACAAATACTGCTGGAGGCTTCGGAGGGGTTGCCGGGGCACAATTTGATGGGCTAATTGGTACTATACGATCAGTTCTCCCAGGGTCTGATTATCAGGATAATACTAATAGATATCAAGTAAAATTGCCGGATATTGTCACGCTACAAACCTTCCCGGAAAATAAATTAAATCCATATATAGGAGATGATGATGATGATGATGATGATCCTTCTCCACCTCCACCTCCACCTCCTCCTCCTCCTGAGGATAATGAAGTTAAATTTGCTGTTGGTATGAAAGTTAGTATTAATGGAACAAAGACGGGCTATGATGGACAAAATGGTAGTGTAACAGAGGTTTTAGGAATACCTGCGAATGCGACTGATGGAAAGAGAAGATGTGTTGTAAGGTTAAGTAGTGGTCAGTTCGCTAGATTTAGAGAAGATGTATTAACTCCAATTACAATTTTTAAAGTTAATGATAACGTTACACTTAATGGTACTGAAATATATAATGGTCGTAATGGGGTGGTGACAGGTGTACTGGCGTTAACAGGTCAATATATAGTCGAAGTGGATGAACCCCAGGGGGGCAATAGACTGATAAAAGTAAAAGAGAATAAATTAATAGCATTTGCCATGTATGACATTAATGATAAAATTATAGTTATTGGTTCAAAATACAATGGTACCCATGGTACTATAATAAGGATTGACAGACCTGAACTAAACGTAGTTCAATATGTAGTACAATTGACTGATGGCATGCAGATAAAAGTAAAAGATAATAGGTTATCTAAATTGGAATCCGGTTCTGCAGAAGAAGAAGATGACATAGGCGAACAAGTGCGCCGGCAGCGTGTTAATGATATAGAAGAGAAAGTGTATGGCCGCCGCACTCATGGTGATATTGAAGATCGTATATTTAGGCTCGAACATCAACTCTACCTTCCGTTCGAAAAACGGCCAAAATCACTTATGGATAGAATTGAACAATTGGAAATAAAGGCAGGTCTCAGAGGGTCTAGACCCCCACCCGAACCAATAAGCGAAGAGGAGCAGCGTGTTAATAATATAGAAATCGCGTTTCACGGCTACCATGCCCAAGGTGATATTGAAAATCGCATAACGAATCTTGAAAATAGATTGTACTATGATGACGAAACACGGCCAACATTACTTCTGGATAGAATTTTTGAATTGGAAATAAAGGTAGAAATTCGGCCAGATCCAAGGTCTAGACCTCCACCCCCCCCACCTGATCCCAAACCCCCACCTGATCCCAAACCAGGGAAAGTCGAACCAGTTTTTGGGCAGTTTGATCCAGACACTGATAGGTATTGGTATACCTTTATGTATGATGACTGTTATGGTGTAAAACACAATGTAGATGAAATTCCAGTGGATAGAGTTCGTCCTAATCCAAATAACCACCGGGAACCACAAGGGAATTTTAATACAGCAACAGAATTGATGAATGCTTTTCTTGCTGCAGGAGTATTGAGTGGACATTTTAATGACCGACCTGGTCCATACCAAAAATGGAGGTTTAATTTTAATCATCATTTCGGCCAAAGCCCCCTTTTTGGGGCACGTGGTGCTGATGAACGCGGTGTAAGAAGAATTATCGCCCCAGGGAAAAGCTTAATGGGAGGGCCCGATTATTATGAATTCCATGTCTATAGACAGAGAAAACAATGAAAAGTGATTAAGTGTTGAAATCTAATATTTTATTTCTAAAAAGAGTAAAATTCACAGTGTGTAATTAAATAAATCTGGACATAAGAAATTTAATATAGTTATATATTATTCATATAAATATATTAAATAGAATTAAGAGGTTTTTATTAGTTATCATTAATTAATTTAATTAAATTAATTTTTTTTATTTTATCAATCATATCTTTATTAGTAATAGAATTTTCAATAAATTTACCTGGATTAGCTTCACCAAGTGGAAATGGATAGTCTGATCCCATTATAATATTATTTTCACCAAATAAATTAATAATATTATTTAAATCTTTTGATGAATGTACTAATGAATCTACAAAAATTTTATTATTTTTACAATAATAAAGTGGTTCATGCAAACAATTTTGTCCACATAAATCAGGTCTAACATTGTATCCATGATTAATTCTTGATACAGTTCCGCAAAAACTTCCTCCACCGTGTGCGAATACTACTTTAAGATTAGGAAATTTATCAAAAATACCTCCAAATATCATGCTACAAATAGCTCTTGAATTTTCAGCAGGCATACCTACTAACCATGGTAGCCAATAATCTTTTATATGTTTTTCTCCCATTATATTCCAAGGATGAATAAATAATATTAATTGATTTTTTTCTAATAATTCATAAATAGGAAAAAATTTTTCATTATCTAAATTTACGTTATTAATATTAGACCCTATTTGATAACCAATTAAATTAAGCTTTGTTTTATTTTCTAAATTAGAATTTATCATTTTCAAAGATAATTTCGTATCCTGCATAGGTAATGTCCCTAATGCTAAAAATCTGTCGGGATATTGATCTACACAAGAGGATATATAATTATTAATAAATTCAGCAACTTGATACAAATCATTAGATGGAACTTCATAACAAAATAAAACGGGAATAATGCTAAGGACCTGTTTTTGAATTCCTTGTGCATCCATATCTTTTATCCTATCTTCTAAATAAAGGCAGTTTTTGTCAATTTTTCTAAATAATTTATTTTTATACATCAAGGAAATTTGGTTATCTTTCTCCTCAATATAAATATATTTATCACAATTAAATATTTTATTATAATTGGGAAAATTTGGAGGAAAAATATGTGTATGAAAATCTATCATTATTAAAATATTTTTATATTTCTTTATATAATTTTATATTATTAAAAATAAATTTCTTTTGAATTTGTTTAGAAGAAAATTTTTATTGAAAAAACTATTATGATTTTTTTAATAAATATTGTTAATTACTTTAAATAAATGATATCTTTTAAATCAAATAAAATTATGGATTTAAATCTTCTAATAATTTAGAAAGAAATCTATCAACAGCATACATTTTTTGTTTTTTATCTGTATTGTAATGAGTTATTATACTTGGACCATAATTAACTTCTATAATATTACTTTCGTTGCCTTCATCTAAATATGATTTTTTTAAAGAATTAGTATTATAATCTATTCCACTTAAATTTAAATTTAGAATTTTATTAGTTTTCAAAAACATTTTTATATTATCCTTATGTATACTATTAATTGGAATTCTAATTAAATTACATCCATTATGATAATTAAGTACATTACTTATTATTATTTTTTTATTTTTTGGTAAAATAGAATTAAGTGTATAACCTTGATTTTTTATTAAATTTTGACATATATGATTTACAGGATACTTATTATTTTTTTTTTGATTAGAGTTATATTTTTGTACAAGTGTATTTATAGTATCAATATTATTTCCTATAATATAAGGTGCTCCTCTTTTTAGTACATCAATAATTTTATTATTATAAATTAATATTCTAAAACTATCACCATAAACTTGTTGTTGTATTATTATAGGTAAATTTTCTAAAAATAATATTTTTTCTTTAAGTTTATCTATCGAATTCAAATCTAGAAAAACACCATATGATTGTGTGCCATTTGTTGGTTTAACAACTAAAGGAAATCTAAAATAACCTTTATTCAATAAATTTTTTATTTCATTAAGATTATCATTGAGAGATCTATTATTATTATATTTATATTGATTAGGTATAGGAATTTTATTTTTTTTTAATAATTTATTTGCTATATCTTTATTTTCTGAGTAATATATTCCTAAAGAGTTATTAAGCTGATTTGAAACTGATAATTTTAAACCATTATTTTTATTAATGAGAGAGTCATTTATATGATCATAAAATAAATTATACTTTTTGTAAGCATCTATCATAGGTTCAGCATCAAATGTAATATATTTTTCTAAAGATTTTAATGATAATAATAAACTAGAAAAAAAAATTATTAAGATAATAATTATAATATGTCCTTTCATATATAATAGTAAATATATAAAGTTTATTTGAAGTATAGGTATAGATTAAATTATCTTATATTATTAAGTATAAATTTCTTTTGAATTTTAAAAAGTTTGTATTTAATAGTATCCCAACATTCATTTAATAATTCATCAGTATTAATATTAAGTGTACGATAATTGATACTAGAACTTTTTATCCATATAGTATTTTTAATTGTTTCTATATTATATTGTGGATAATGATTTTGTAAAATATTTAATATTTTAGGATAACAATGAAAATCCACAGCCGATAATTCATATAGATCTGGATGTAAAGAATTCAATATAGTTATATTTTTAGGATTAATTTTTTCTAAAACAAAATTATTATTCAAATTTTTAATCCAATTTTCAATTAAAAAATTAATCATTAATATATCTCCATTCATACCTCCATATGATTTTCGAATCATTAAGGAATAAATGGTAGACTTATCTCGATCTTTTAAATTGTCTAAATTATTATAATTTACATTTTCTAGTGATTTATTATAAAAATTTTTTTTATTATATTTACATAAGTATTTTATTAAATATAAACACCATTTTTTAAATGATTCTGGAATAGTAATAATATCAGACATTATCATAAACCATACAATTATATCTATATCTTGAATGATATGTACATCTTCTAAAATTATAATAGGTAATCTTCTTAAAAATTCTATCATATTATTTTCCATTAATAAATATGCTGTAATTATTGATTTATCGATTAATCCTAATCTTATACATTTTTGTAAATGTGATTTTAAAAAACTAATATTATTTGTAGTAAAATTATCTTTATTAGAGATTAAGGATACAGTTTCTTTACTGTAAATAATATTACCTAATAATACTATTTCTTCATTATATCCTTTAAGATTAATTTTTTTTTCATAACTAAAATTTATAGGTTTTGTATCACACCAAATAACATCATAATCATTATAATCATTCCATTTCAAATAGAAATATTTTTTAAAAAGTTTTGGTTTAGTAATAATAGTATTATTATTACTAAACCACTCATAAATTTTTTTTTGAGTCATCTATTCAATAAAAATTTGATAATAAATATCATCAAATTTTATTTAGTATAAATACTATTGATTCGGATTTTCATTACAAGTAAGACGATATGGATTATCATCTTCAAATTTATAACCAAAATAAACAGTATTAGAATTTGCGAAATTTTTTAAATGTCCTGATTTATAATCACTTAATTTACTTCTAGGATAATCTACACCTTCATCATAGTGTTCTTGTTGAATATTATGATTTTGAATATTTAATGTCGGTTTACATAAATCATCAATATCAAACATATATTTTTTTTGTACACAATTTTTTACAGTAGATGAAATATCATCACGTGGTTTACCATCAAAACATAATTTATCATGTTCACTTTGTACTTGTGAATGCATTTTATATTTGGTCAAAGATTCAAACTTTGTAGAATCTTTTATTTCCGGAATTCTATATTTATCTCTTAATATATCCTTACTCATTGTGTCGGCACTTCCATAAAAAATAAATTTTGATAATCTAATATTATATGATAAATTATTACTTGTTTGAGCAATAATTTCAGGTAATTTATTCCAATAATTTATAAGATGAGAACCTGTTTTTTGATTTCCATAAGTATAAGATCACCAGTATATAATACAATAGGTGCTCTGGCATTTAAACAAAAGTTTAAAAATTCCTTCCATCTTATTGTATCTTTTAAATTTTCATCTATTTCTGTAAAATCTAAAAACTGTAATGGTGATAATGAAAAAACGTATTTACCACTCATTCTTATAGAGCTAGTTTGATGCATAAATCCATGTAATTGAGTTATCATATATTTTTGAAATTCGTATAACGCAATAGTTTCATATTCTTTATTATAAACAATATGATATTTATCTTGATCATTTGCCCATGAAGATACATTATCTTTATTACCAATTACTTTTTGAATTTCTGTCCCTGTTAAATTAGAATTTGTATAAATTTTATCGTAATCTTTTTTTATTTCATCATTAAAACTACATTGAAAATATAGTTGACCTACTTCAATATGATTAGGTTTATCAGGATCTGTATTATATAATAATTGTGGTCCAAATCTAAAAAAGTGTTTATTTGATTTATCAATACCTTGATGAAATATTTTTATAATATTTGATAGTCCAATCGTTATAGATGGCATCAGTACAAATCCTTTTTTAAATAACTTTATTAAATTTACTCCAAATATTTCCCATTCATCTCCTAAATTAGGAAATATATTAGATCTTCTATAAAAATCTAATAAATCAAGTCCATCTATTTTTAATATAGTCTCAGCTGGAGTAGCAACTTTTATGTCAATTACTCTTCCATATACCATTAGATAATTTTTTAATTTTATTTGCGTAATTTCTAAGGTAAGATTAAATATATAATGACCAGGTGGGTCATATAAATTTCTTGCTCTAGGAGGATTATCATTTTTTTTATATAATCTGTATAAATCAAGTTTAACAATTTTTTCATTATCTTCCAATGATCCTAGAAAAGTACTCATAATTTCATTAATCATAGTTTTCCACTCTTCAATTTCCGGCATGTTTATATCAGTAAAATAACTAGGTCCTGTTCGTGAATGATAATCGATTGTTTCATTTGCTTTTCTTTCAAAATCTATTATTTTTCTATCAAGTAAATCTGTTTCTATATTTAATATAAGGTAATTTTCTAAAGTAGAAGATTCTGGTCTAACTGGATATTTTCTCTTATCAAGTCTAGAAATTGAACCATTTCTTATCAGGTTTCGTGAATTTTGTATTATAGTTAAAATATTATCAAGATTATCAATACGAATATCTATACTGTCTATTGATATTATACCAAAAATATCTTCTAGAAATTTTAGTAAATAACTTTCTGTATTTGTTCCAGAATCTCTACACCATAACATTAATTCACCTAAATAAGGTTTTTTCCAATTAGTGATAACAGTATGGAATTTATTTCCGAGAGTTCTTATTTTTAAATCTTGATCTTTTGTAACTTTATCAGGGGAATACTGATCTTTTGGATGCCACATAGGTGTACCGTTTAATTTCCAATCTAATTCTTTTTGTTTAGTTATAGCCAACAATTCTTCTACAGAAAGATTTGACGTATAAGAAGCCGAAGTATCTCTACTTGTACCTGTCTCTGAGGGCTCCTCAGAAACACCGCGCTTTCTAGCCTCTGCGCTCAGCTCTTTTTTAGACATGTCTTCCAGTTTTTTTTGAGCTAAGGATTCAATGTCCTTTTTTTCTGTGATCTGAGCGTACTGGTGATCTACCTTTTCAATAGGCTTAATATCTGCTCCACCATATATTGATAAATATTTTTTTAAAATTAATATACCTTTTTTTGTATTAATATTTACTTTTCGTCCAGTCTCTGGATTAACAATTTTTTTATACATTATATATTTTACTTATATTATTTTATGAATTATTATTTTAAAATAATTTTGATATAAATAATATATATTAGAAATATATATTCTATAATATTTAATGAATATACTTAATGATGCAGCTAATATTTTAAATGAAATAGATGAGAAAGATTCTATATTTGATTATAAAAAAAAACTATTAAATAATAGACCATCAAATAGTAATTCTATTATTTCAAATACACCAAAAAGAGACAATAAAAGAATATTAATTGATAAAATGATAGGTCAAGGAAGTTTTGGTAAAATTTATATTGGATATTATGAAAATTCTGATGCGCCAATTGCTATTAAATATGAAAAAATAAATTATAAATATAAAAATAGAGAAATTGATATCCTGAAAGTATTGATGAAAAATCCTTGTGATTATGTAATTAATATCATCGATTATTCAATTGAAAATGAAAATATTAATAGGTTATCTACTATAATAATGGATTATTATCCAATAGACTTAAAGACTTTTATAATGAAAGCTTGTTATAAAAAAAAAATGATATATTTGAAATCATATACGATGCAGTTACTGAAAGGTTTAGAACATATACATAATTTGAGTATAATTCATAGAGATATTAAACCGGATAATATTCTTATTAATAAAAATAAAGTTGTTCTTGCTGATTTTGGATCAGCAAAATTTTTTAATAATACTCAATCAAGTGTATATATTTCTACAAGATATTATAGGGCTCCAGAATGTATATTAGAAAATGAATTTTATGACATGTCTATTGATATTTGGGCAATGGGTTGTGTATTTGCAGAAATTTTATTAAATCGGCCTATATTTATAGGAAAAAATAATGCGGATCAATTATGTAAAATATTTAAAGTACTTGGATTTCCAAGTAAAGAAATATTAAAAACTATAAATCCTGATCTTGATCTTGAAAATCCTGATATTATAGAGGAAACTCCTAGTAAATTAGAAGAAGTATTTAAGAATGTAGCCATGCCTATGCATTTTTTTAGCATAATCCGTTCTATGATTAAACTTAATAGAAATAGGAAAAAACCTGAAACTATTCTTAAAAAAAAATATTTTAAAGATATTTTAATTAAAAATATTCTATAAATCTAATAATTTTATAGAATATATATTATATTAATGTATTCTTATATAAATAATCCGAAAACAAATCGTAAAGTATCTATTTTAGGAAAAATTGGAAAAAAAATATTATTGAATTATATAAATCATTTAGGAGGTAATCCTATTGCGGATGATTCTTCGGGAAATGATAGAGAGGCACCACCTCCAGCGAAAGATAAGAAACCAGAAACTTCTAGAGGCGGTAAATGCCGAACACCTGGTTGTGAGTTTAAAACATATCACTGGAATGCTCATAAGTACCAAAATTGTCCAGAATGCGGTACAAAAAATGTAGGTTGGATAGTATACAGAAGACAACGAGATAAAGGGCCTAAAATTAATTCAAAAACTAATGAAGGAGATGAAGCTTAATATTTATGAAATTTATCTAATTTAGATAGATATTTAGTAATATTAGTAATTTTATATTCATGAAATAAAAATCCGAATAAAAAAATTATAATAGAGGTATAAGGTGTTAAATTTTAAAAGTTAGTTTATCATAAAAATATTATAGGATATTATAAAATGTCAAAATCAAATGAAAATGAAGTAATTAGGAATAAATATCTAAAACAAATTAAAAGTATTGAAGTTAAAATAATTAACTATTCTAGTATACTTTCTGATAAAATAATGACTTTTTTTATTGAAAAACTATGTATTTTTTATTTAAGGAATAAAACTTATGAAGACATATTTTATGAATATCCTATAGCTAATCGTATAAGGTATTATACAGACCTGGATGACTATAATAATGAATGGAATCATAAGTATGAAATGAATCATATGCAGTCTATTTTTCAAGATGGACACAATTCACATGAGTTATCATATGATGAAGATACTCGTTTATATAGTTATAAATCTATTTTAATAAAAAAAAGATTATCTTATTTATTGAGTTTACTTGGTGAAAAAAAAAAAAATAAAATAACCCAATAAGAGCTAGATCAATATGTAGTTAAATATTTAGAAAAATGTCAATCTTTAACTAATATTTCTTCCAACGATTTAGAAATTATAATAGCGGTTTTTAGCTTTGTAACTATATTTTTAGGATAAAGTACTTACTAATATTTTTATTTTAATATATTTATTAAATAAAATTCTGAATTAGAAATATAAATCAGTAAATTTTAAAAATTAGCTTATCATAAAAATATTATAGAATAATATATATAATGGCTACAAGAGGATTAAATAAATTGATGAATAAAGTTGCTAGTAAACAAATTCAAGAAGAGTTAAATGTAGAAAAAAAAGTTAAAACTGGTAATATTATAGAATTGATTAAAATTCCTAAATCTTTATGTGAGTTTTTAGATAAACCTTATGGAGTAGAAATTTCTAAATTTGATTTAGAAAAAGAGATATTTGATTATATTACATATAATGGTCTTGATATAGGAAATAAAAGGATGTTTAAAGCTGATAAAAAATTAGCAATATTATTGAATGTAAAAGAAAAAGATATAGTTGATCAAATGAATTTAAAACTTATTATAAAAAAATTACTGTTAAATTAGTCTAATTGATTAATTATATTAAAGTGTTAATATAATTGAATGAATAATATAAAATTTAATGATTTAAAAAAAAAAAAAAAAAAAAATTATCAGTTTGTTTACTGTTTATTTAATTTTATCACTATGATATATCAAAAGTTTTATAATAAATAAAAAATTTGATAGATTTTAAAGAGAATATGTAATAAATTCAAAAAGTATTGGATATCAAAGAGATGATGTGACGTGTAGGATTTATTGCTGTCTGTTTTACAGACGAAACTGTTATAAAGGATCAATTGTATATTATATTTAAAATTATCAGATTTTTTTAGTAAAAAAATATTAAAACTTTTATTTCAGAATAGGATTTGAATAATCGTCGTTAAATTAACATTAATTTAATTTTATACTAATAGTAATAAATGAATTGGATTTCAAAAAAAAATATAGATAACGATATTGTTTCTAATTTGATGACGATACCTCTAAAGAATAACCAATTTACAAATGGGGGAGAAAATGTTAAACTTTTAGAAAATTTTTTAACAACAAAATTAAAAATAAATGATAATAAGAGTGTAATTGTAGTAACAAATGGTTCTGTAGCACTTCACTCTTTAACATCAGGAATTGAATATTGCGAGAAAACAAAAATAAACTGGGCAACACAAGCATTTACATTTCCACCATCTGCTCAATCTAATTTATCAAATGTAAAAATAATAGATATAGATAAAAATGGAGGATTAGATATATCAAAAATAGATAAATCAATTAATGGTTTAATAGTAACAAATATATTTGGAAATGTGGTAGATATTGAGAAATATGAAACTTTTTGTAAAGAAAATAATAAATTTTTAATTTTTGATAATGCTGCTACGGGATATACAGAATATAAAGGTAAAAATTGTTTAAACTTTGGATTAGGTTGTACTGTAAGTTTTCATCATACAAAACCATTTGGATTTGGTGAAGGAGGTGCTATTATTGTTGATAAAAAATATGAAAAAAGTATTAGATGTTTAAATAATTTTGGAATAGGACTTACAGAAAAATATTGGCTATCAGCGGGAAATAATAATAAGATGTCGGAAATTTCTGCTATTTATATACTACAGTATTTAAAAAGAAATATTGATATTATAATACGTAAACATAATGAACTTTATGTATATTTTCAAGAAGAAATGATCAAACAAAAAATAACAAATTTTAAGCTATTTCCGTCATTTCATGATGGTCTAATTTGTACTTCTTGTTTTTCTATATTATTTGATAATTATGATGATAAAATAAGAAAAAAATTATTAGAGAATAATATTCAGGTAAGAAAATATTATTATCCACTTGATGATTCAAAAGTAGCAAATGAAATTTTTGATAAAATATTATGCATACCTTGTAATATTGACATGAATACATATAATATTGATAAGATTTTTTATATATTTAATTCATTTTTACAATGATAATTTTTCTTATTTTATATTTTCCATGCCTGTGTCCCAGGTTTTACCTACTAAAACATTAGGTATATATAAACTTTTATATTTTCCTTGCATAACTTCATTTCCAACTATGTTCAATAATTGTGCATCTGCTGGATATAATTTCCACTTATGATATTCCAAATTCATTTTTGTAACTTCATCTATAAAACCTTTCCATATTTTTATAACATTGTCTCCAATTATATGAATATTATGCACAGTTGCTGCTCTGACAGAATCCTCCGCAACTGGAATATAATTGTTATAATATATATCGCTAATATTTGTATGTGGTAGATAAGTAGTATAATATTGCGCTTTTGTTATCATAAAACCAGTTTCGGGATATTTAATAAAATTATTCACAACAGTTTCAATATAAGAATCATACCAATAATCATCATCATCTAACATGAGCGCTATATCATAACCATACTGTCTTGCTTTTAAATATGAATTATGGGCGGCATGCATACCGCCATAACACCAGTAATTTCCAATCTCCCCGAGATTAAGAGTTCTACAAGAATGATCATTATTATGTATATATTTTTCTCCTTTATATTCACTACATACCTCCATAAACTCATTTTCTGGTTGATAATTGTCACCAGTTATAAAAACTTTAAAATTTTTATAAGTTTGCTTTTCTAGCATATCAAACATTTTTTTCAAACAACTTTTTGATGAATTATCTTTTCTATAATAACTTTGTGTAATAACAGCAACTTTAATATATTTATCAAATAGTTTTTTTAAATCTAAATTTTTTTTTAAATCTAAATTTTGGTCCAATGTTTTATATATTATAAATGAGTTTATATATTTAGGATGTTTGTATGTTGGGTCATTACAATGTAGCTTATGAATATTTTGTAAACTGCCTACTACTTTATATTCATTCACATCTAAATTACCAGCTATAATATTAACAGCTGGTCTTACTTGAGGACAGTGAGTATCATCATAGTAGTCATCGAAGCAAATAAATCCACCTGGATTTACAAATTCTTTAAAATTATTCCAATCATTTAATACCCCTTGATAGCTATCATCTCCATCAATGAATAAAATATCTACTTTTGTGTTATTTTCTTTTAGTTTATTCAATAGAATCTCATTGGTTGAATAATCCTTTAATATTTCAAATTTATAATTATGTTTATTGTTATTTTTTATATTTTTTTCAAGAGTTTCATACTGAGATAAACTTCCTAAATAGTGAGATGGATTTAGATCACATGGGTCTATACAAATAACATTTGTTTTATAATTATGCTGTAATATTAAAGAAGCAGAACTTCCAACATAACTACCAATTTCTAGAAAAGTTTTTTCTTTATCTCCTAGTAAACTTCTAATATCATATAATATATATGTGAATTCATGAAAGTTTCTTTCTTTAATTTTTAAATTAACGTCTCTTAAAATTTTGATAGATTCTCCTGATTTTTGAAAATCATTTAATTTTGATAACATATTGTGTTTATCAAAATTTTCATTTAATGAGTTCTCATTGTTAAATGACATGTATATACTATAGTAATTATTATTATTATTATTTTAATTTTTGAACTTATGTTTTATATAATAAATTATTAATAGGCATACAAATAGACTTAGTATCAATATTTTCAAAATTGAAGGAAGATTATTATTGATTATATGACATAAATGATAATATTATCAAAGTTTTATATAAATAAAAAAATTATTTTTAAATTAGTGTAATTAATTAAATGTAATAAATATTAATATAATTGGATGAATAATATAAAATTTAATGATTTAAAAAAATTATTAGTTTGTTTACTTTTTCTTTTAATTTTATCACTATGATATATCAAAGTTTTATAATAAATAAAAAATTTGATAGATTTAAAAATTTTTAGTATTTAGGTTTATAATGAGTGGAAAAAAACTAAAAACTAGAAAAATTAGAATTGGAAAGAAGAATTATGAAATTTACAAGCAAAATATTCAGAATAAGATTTTAAAATATCAAATAATAACAATATAGTATTATAATTTGCTCACACTACACGACCGAATTCAGTATATACCCCTTTGTTAGGTAATTTTTTGTGTAATTCATATTTATCTTTCATTTTTTGAGTGACATGATCGCAAACAATATTTCCTTCATGAGGATATCTTTCTCCTAGAGACAATAGCGGCGGTGGAACTTCTCCCCAAAGACTAGCGGCCATTTTTTTATATTTGTTCGGAACATAAATAGTGAAGTCTTCAAAAGGCAGTTCTTTTAATGGAAAAAAATCAGAATATGGGCGAGAATCAACATTGGACGACGTGAAAACGTCTATTCCAGGTAATTTACTATATATTTCATGTTTATTTGTATTAAAAATAAAAATATCGAGCATCAAACCATCATCATCGTCCCAATGATAGCCAAATGGAGAAAAAATATAGTGGGAATCTAATAATCGTATCTTTGGACAGGGCTTATTTATTGGACGATGTTCAAAAACCATATTAGCTGGCAAAACTTGTTTCACTATCTGTCTAAACTTCTCATAATCTTTTTCTAACATTCCAACATCAATATCTCCATCCCAAGGAATCCATCCTTTATGACGTATAGCACCTATCAAAGTACCGCCAATGGCCCAATATTTAACACCATTATCTCTACATATCTTATCGAAAAATTTAAACATTTCTGTCATCCGCTGTTGGCCTTTTTTTAAACTATCCACATCTACTTTATCATAAATTTCAATTTCTTCTTTAGAAAGAAAGCTTTCAGTATTTAGTTTATAAATGATAGGGTTTACAAATTTATATAATAAATATACAATTAAAATCACAATAGCAAATTTTAATATTATATTAAAGTTACTTTTCATATTAATATAATATAAAAATAATATTTTTATAGTTATAATAAATAGCAGCCATCCAACATAACAAAATAGTTGTATTGAGATAAAATTTTCATTTATCTTTAATTTTATCACTATGATATATCAAAAGTTTTATATAAATAAAAAATTTGATAGATTTAAAAATTTTTAGTATTTACATTGGTCTGTCTCCTATCTTAAAGCACCATTCCTCAGCTTGTTCTTTATACTTGGGTCCTACTTTATCAGGATGGTATTTTAAAAACAATTTTCTATAAAAACTTTTCACTTCTTCTATCAGACATATTTATATTATTATTAAATAATGTAAAAACAATAATATATCAAATTTATAAATATAAATTTAATGATTTAAAAATATTATTACTATGTATTGAAATAATTAGAATATTAATTTTAGAAAGTTATCCCATAACTTTTTGAATTCAGATTCTTGAATAATACTTATTTGTTTTTGATAAGTCTCTTCTTGATGCGAGATCTTAAGGCTTTGTTTTCTCATATATATATCTTTATTATATAAAGATAGGCGTTTTTCATTTTTGGTAATATATTCTATAGTATTATTTATGAAATAATTGGAATAATTTTTTACAAAATCATTCCATATATTTCTTAATTTAGGATCTTGCATAATATAAATGTGTTTTTGATAATCCTCCTTTTGTGTTTTTAACCAAACACCCAATTTTTTAATAGATACATCTTCATCACTTGAAGATGGAAGTTTTTTATTTTTATTAATATATTTAGTAATTTTTGATAAAGTATATTTCCAACGAGTTTCGGTTGCAGAATAATATTCTGTTTTACATACAATACGATTTAGAAATTTGTTATTGAATGCAATATGTTGTATCTCTTCATCAAAAATATGGTGAGTTTCGTCCCATATTAACTTATCAATTAATATATTTACTTTGATACATTCATTAATAAATTTTTTAAAGGATTGGTAAGTAACTAATATTATTTTTTTACAATTAGTTTTTTTCAAAAACTTATCCAAAATATTTTGTTTTGTGGTGTATTTAATTTTATTATTTTTAATATTCAGTTTATATTCATGGTCTGAGTAGAAAACTAAACATTCGTAATTAGCAAAATTCTCCTTAAAAATTTTATTATCATTATTAATAAATTCTTTATTATATTGATTGATTAAGTCCTGAGATGGAAAAACGATAACATTTATATTTTTATCATCATTGAATATAGAAAATGTTAATGTTTTAGTCTTACTTGGTCCAGACCACATATTTATGAAACATTTTTTATATTTACCTCTATCGTTAATAGCTTGTATTTGGTAATTATTAAGATATGGTTTAAATTTATCTTTTAATTGTATTTCTTCTAAATAATTTGTATCCTCGTTTTGTGAATCATAATTATCAGAAAACGAAGATACAGATTCAGAATCATCAGAACAAGAGTACTTATCGAAATTACTTTCAAGATTGGAATCATTATATATAATTTTCTCTTCGATAGGGAAAATACTATGTTCTTTATCAATATTTTCTTGTGTTTGGAACATTATTAATATAATTTATTGTAAAAAAAAAAAAAATTATAAAATCAAATTTATTTATAAATAAAAAAATTTGATAGATTTAAAAATGTTTACTATTTAGGTTTATGACATTTAAAATATTTCTGATTAAGATAAAACATAAATTATATTTTAAATGTCGTAAAATAATTGAACAGTTTCAACTGTTTTATTTGTTATATTTTTTGGGTTTATCCAATATTTTATTTGCTGTTTTAATAAATGAAATTAACTTCCAAACCATAGTTCAATTTGACAGTTATTTTTAACCTGAATATCTTCAAGAAATTGATGGTTGCACATTTCTTGTGCCCATTTAGCTTCACATTCTTTATAGAAGTCGCGATATGTGATGTATCTATCTCGAACAATTGGTATAATCTCAGCGCCAATATCGTTAGGACGACAGACTATGCATTTTTTAGGATGAAAGACTATAGCATTCTTCGATTCTACTAGAACTTCATCAAGTCGATCGGCGTGCTCATTGTCATAACCAAAAGGTAATTTAGGAAAAGCTTCATCCATAATTTCACATCTACGATCATAACAATTACAATTATTTAAAACTTTATCATCTAAATTACATATAAAAGACTCAGTTTTAATATTACATGTTCTACATAAGTGCTCGATAATATCTTCTGCTTTTAAAATTAATATTTGATATTTTTTTTTTAATCCTAGTTCTGGATATTTATTTTGTAAACTTATTAATTTGTGATTATAATTTATTTTAATTTTCTTAGTATTCTTTGACATTATATAACAATAATAAATATAGTTATCTTTAAATAATTGATTTAATAGATAAGTCTTTATGTTATAAAAATTCCAATACTTGAGTATAAAAAACCTATTTATGAAACCCAATTTTTTGATATATTACCTTTTCCATCATGAACCCAAATTTCAAAATTATAGTTCAGTGTTTTAAAATTATTCATTTTATTTAAAGCTTTTTTAAAATATGTCTTTGATGTAATTTCTATACATCTATTTTGTGATGGAATATAAATATCTGGATAATATTTAGACAATTTTTCTTTAGTCTCATCAAAATACCACCACCCAGGAAGATCAATGGTTAAAGTTAGTATATCATTTTCAGATAAATTTTCTTTATAAAGGAGGTTATCTAGTATTAGATTTTCATGATTTTTAATCATTATTCTTTTTTTAGATGGTAATATATATTCTTTACGATGATTTGCTTTTCTTAAAATTTCAGGTGACTGCATCGAAAATTCAAAACCATACTTAATAAGACAAGTTTCTTTAGATTTATCTTTTACTTTTTCACATTGAAGAGGAGCTACACATCCATATCTTTCTATATTAGTTTTTTTTATTTTTTCTCTAATTTCATTAGTTTGTAATGGGTGTTTGTTGGAATATTTTTCATAAAATGTGTTTTTTATTTTTTGCTTAATTTCATTAGATTGTGCGGGCAGTTCTACACCATATCTTTTAAGACAAGTAGCTTTAATTTTATCTTTGATTTCTAATGATTGAAAAGGACATTCAATTCCATATTTATTAAGGCAAGTTGCTTTAGCTTTATCTCGGATTTTGAATGATTGTAATGGACATTTTACTCCATAATTCTCATAACAAGTTTTTTTAGTTTTATCTTTAATAATCATACTTTGTGTAGCATATTCACATCCATATTTATCAATATTTGTTTTTTTTCGTAATTCTTTTCCTTTTTTATAGCAGCATTTTTTACATAATAAATTTTTATTTTCTACTAATTTTCTTAAATTATTTTTACATTCCTTCCCACATTCATTGTTTCCACAGAAATGATATATAATATCTTCTCTTTTTAATTTATTATTATCACCTAATATTTTAAAATTCAGTTCTGGATATTTATTTTGTAAATTCAATAATTCTTCATTCCATACTATTTTTTTTGATTTATTTGTCATAATGTCTTTAACAATTTATTTGATAAATATAAATTTATCTATCATTCTATCTATATAATAAAATAATTAAAAACATATAATATAGTTTTAACTTAAAGAAATATAAATTTATCTATTATTTTATCTATACAATAAGATAGTTAAAACTGTATTATTTACTTTTAACTATAAAAATAATAGTTAAAAAACATATAATATAGTTTTAACTAAACAAATTAGGAAATTTTATTATATATAGTATGATTTAAAAAATATTTAAAGATAATTTTAAATCTTTTTTATATGACTAATTTTAAATTATTTATTAACCAATTTCCTAATAATATTATTGATTTGATTTGTTTACCTAAATATATGTACTTACCCTCACACACATCTTTAGAAAAAATGTGTTTAAAAAAAACTTTTGATTTAATATCGCTGGTTAATAACCAAATCAAATATCTTATTCAGGAATACAATTATCAACGAAATTATTCTACTGAATCTTCTCTTTGGAAAAAATACAGATATAAAGAATGTAAAGAATATAAATTTATACTTTTTCATAATAATATTAAAAAAAATATAAATATTCCTTATGATGAAGAGAAAATAAAAATAAAATATAATATAATTTAATTTAAAGGAATAACTTTTTCATTTTTTTTTTTTGGAAATTTTATATTATAACGACTTATTTAACAAAAATACTTAAAGATAAATATATATCTATTTTTAATTATATTATAATTATCTATTTAAAACTATGAATTTGTACGAAGTACAATTACTAAAAATTTCAAAAGATGAAATTAAATGTAAAAACAAAAAAGAAACAATAAACATAAAAATAAAAAATATCATAAATTTTGAAAAATTTAAAGAAATATTAGTTAGAGGGATTATAGTTAATTTTTATGAAGAATTTAAAAAATTTTATATTTATGATTTACTAAAACCTGAACCAAATAAAGATATATATCATGAATTTATAAGGTCAATAAATGAAAAAGCAGATCTTCATTCTACAAAAAAAGCACAATTTGAATCATTTTTAGAAAATATGCAAATATATAAAAATAATTTAATCACAGTATCTGAAAAACATAAAGAGTATAATAGATATATAAACCATATATTGACCTATTATGAAAAATTTAATAAATTATATTTAAAAAAATTTAATAATTTTGAAATAAATTTAAGAAATATAAAAAAAATATATGAAGGTAAATATTATTGTATAATTTTTGATTTATTAAAAAAAATATGGCTAAAAAATTTTTTAGATTCCTATAAAAGAAGAATACTTGAGGAAGAAAAATCTTATTTTACTGAAAATGAAAAATATAGAAATTATTGTGATAATAATAAAATAAAAAAAAAAGAGAAAAATTTTAATAAAGATATATATTCTAAAAATCCAATATATATTAATAATGAAGAATTTTTGAAACATATATTACAATATTTTAATAATAGTACTGAAGAATTATATAATGTTATTGATAATCGCTTAAACAAGGAATACATTGATAATGAATCTATTGAATTAAATATAAATTGTAATAATCTTGGAAATTCACTATCATTAAAAAAATTAAAAATGTTTTTAAATAAAAATAATTCAAAAGAGAGAGAGGAAATTCTGTACAATGTTTTTAAAGAAGATTTATTTAGTGCTTTTAATGATTACAATAATAATAATAATTCAAAAAAAAAAGATCCTAATAGTGAATTTACTATTTGTATGGAAGATTTTATAATTAAATATACTATATTATATTGTAAATATGAGATTAATTTAAACAAAATAATTACATCGTATGAATACATAAAAGAAATTATAGAAGTTATGAATAAATACAATAGATATAATATTGAAAATAAAGTTTTAACTTTTATAGAAAAATATATTAAACAAGAGGATCAAGTTATATATAAGTTAGCTTATGATATTAATAATGATCTAAAAAAAAAAAGTTGGTTACCAATAGTGAACTATAATTTTAGAACAAAAATATTAAATTTTTTGGAAAAAAAAAAATATATTAAAATAATTGACAATTATTTTACATTATATCCTTATTTTCGGTGTGAATATAATATTATTGATTTTGTAAAAAAATTTATTATGGAAACAGATAATATAATTTTATATAATAAAATCAAAAATGATATTAAATTAACTCCTAAACAAGCTAAATTTTTTAATGATTTTATACAAACTCATGTAAGAATAGGTATTCTAGAAGGAAATGCTGGAACGGGTAAAACACATACAGCAAGTTTAATTATGAAAAACTTATATCATAACGAAATACCTTTTATAGTTCTGGCTCCAACTGGAAAAGCAATTAAAAATATTTCAACAAATTTTGAAGAGAAAATTAAAAGCAATCATAACAATATAGACAAGAATAAATCTTCCGATTACTATGACTTTTGTACAATAGATAAATTTTTACATTCTAGTAAATGTAATAAAAAAAATTTTAAAGTATTGATTATAGAAGAAGCAGGTATGATTAGTACTGAAAAATTAAGTGATTTTATTGATAAGATTAAATATTGTAAAAATATAAGAAAAATATTATTATTAGGTAATAACAAACAATTACCACCGATTGAAAAAGGTGAACCTTACAATTTTTTACAAGAATGGGCAAAAAAAGAAGATAATATGATTTTTGAAGAATTAACTGATATTATGAGACAAAAAAATAAAGAAATACCAACAGCTGCTAATTTAATATCTCAATGTGAAGATGCACAATTTTTCGACCTTATAAAGGACTGTAAAACAATTAAATTAATAGATGTATCTGAAAAAAAAAATGAAAAAAAAAAAAAAAAAAAAATAAAAAAAAAAATTAAAAAAA
>Ga0206130_10002084_pt1 | contig 28359 bp, 18 predicted proteins | sample Helgoland_Spring_9_FD_148637 | JGI IMG/M metagenome (GOLD analysis project Ga0206130, IMG submission 148637) | Pelagic subsurface seawater microbial communities from Kabeltonne, Helgoland, North Sea - Helgoland_Spring_Bloom_20160512_1 | ecosystem: Environmental > Aquatic > Marine > Epipelagic ...
CATATTAGTAACAGAACTCACATTCCAAGAACTAATGTCTCGGTTGAATGCATCTGCGCCGCTGAACATAGCACTCATATTAGTAACAGAACTCACATTCCAAGAACTAATGTTTCGGTTGAATGCAGTAGCACCGTTGAACGCATAGGACATATCAGTAACAGTACTCACATCCCAAGAAGCAATGTCTGGGTCAAGCCCAGTATTTGCGTAATTGTTCCAAGCTTCTTTTAATGTTGTTATGGGTGCTTCGGTGACAATACCAAAGTTTGGGACAAAAGTATAACCAGCAGTGAGCGTGATATCTCCTTGCGGCGCGCCCGCAGCAGTAGCGGTATTTGTTAGTGGGTAGTAATAAAGACCATCCTCGATGATAATAACCGATGCAGAACGGCTCAAGGTAGAATTACCTAAGCTGTCGTTTGCATCTAGCGTTACTGTAGCAGTTTCAACGCCTTCTACAACACTCTCATCAAGCGCAGTGAAACCGAAAGAATATGCTCCGTTTGTGACGGTAAGCGTGCCTGTCAAAGACGCTAAACTGATATCCTCAACACTAACTCCTGAGATAGTGTATCCGACAGTGGTCCCCTCGGGGACGTTGACTGTTGTACCGGAAAAAATAGCAGTAACACCATTTCCTTCGGCCAGATACGAGACGTTAAACGAAGGCTGTAACCAACTTGCAGCACCAGATCTTCTCGCTGCCCTGTAAGTCCTTCTGGTGGATCTTGCCGAAGCCAAAATAGCTTCCAAGCCAGAGCGTAGATTCCTAGGCCGTGGCGGTGTTCTTGCAGCAATACGAGCAGCTCGAGCTGCAGCGATTGTTGCGAATAAGTTTGAATCATATGGCATATGATTAATCTCCTTTGTGTGTTTGTTGCTCCTATTTGAGCGACTTTATTTATATAATTATCAACTTTCAAGTAAAAAAAAGGGACTCCGAAGAGTCCCTTATAGAGCAGATCCTTTAAAGGATTCTTTTTCTTAGAGGATCAGCATGTTGTCGACGCGGAAAATACGGTAGTACTGGTTGCTCTTAGCAGCAGCCAAGCCATCAGCAGGTGTTTGACCAACGAATGGGTTAGAAGCCATGCCGTAACGAGTCTTGAAGCCAATCTTAGGTTGGAAAGTATCTTCAGCGACTGCGCGGAACATTTGCAGAGGAACGTAAGGACAGTAGAATACACCGGCGTCATAAGGATTGGTGCCTTTGTAACCAACAGTTACATAGTCAGCAGTCGCATATGGGTCGATATAAACTCGTGTACGACCGTTAAGAACACCAGCAAAAGTAGAGCCAGTATCGTCAACTTGTAGGTTAGCTGAGATTGCAGGAGCGTAGTCCAACATGCCAGCAGCGGCCAAAGCAGTAGCAACATCTGATGAACAGATGATGAAGTTACCTTTACCACGACGAGTGTCTTTAGCGATTTGGTTAGCTTCACGTTCGATTTGAACCATCAAGCCTTTGAACTTCTCAACAGACCAACGGCCATCAGCGTCTGTAGACAGATCGAAGATACCAGGAATGGTAACGTTTGAGCTTTGTGCGCCCATCTTAGCTTGTGAGTTGATCGTACGGATAACTTCACGGTTGATTTCAGCCAAGATTTCTGTTGAAAGAATGTTAGCGAGTTCAGTTTCAGCGTCAAGACCGTGAATTGCTTTCAAGTCTTGTGCGAGTTCGATTGAGTATTCAGCTTTGAGAGCACGTGACTTTGCAGTTACAGTAGCTTTCTCAATGGTGAAACCCATTTCTGGGAAAGTTGACCCAGCAAGACCAAGACCTTCTGCATCAGTAGTCGGAAGACCGCCGCCGAAGTCAGGGCCAGAAGCTGAATCAGTAGTTGCCAAACCAGCAAGACCAGAAGTGTCTTGTGCTTGAGTAGCAGCTGAATCGCCAGAGAAGTATGAAGGCGCTTCGCCGAACAATGCTTCGTCGCCAGAAGTAGTTGCACCTTGCGTAGTCTTGAAACGTGACTTCATTGCAAAGATAAGACCAGTAGGACCAGACATGGGCTGAACACCACAAACGTCGTATGCCATCAGATTAGGCATTGCACGACGAACGAGTGCGATCAGTACTGGGTTCCAGTTAGCAACAGCACCTGTAGTAGTAGGTGATGCTTCGTTTAACAAAGAAGACGTTTCGTCAGATTCACGAAATGCAATTTCTTGGTTTTCTAAAATAGCAGCAGTAACTGCTTTACGGTGATGATCAGTGATTTTACCAGCTGATTCTTCGTTGAGCACTGGGCTCCACTTTTCAATTAATTTATCGTAAGAAATCATTAGTTATTACTCCTTGTTTGCTTTCTTAATAGCTTGCAGATAACGATCCATTGATGAACTAGATTCAACAATAACAGCGTCATCGCTCCAGTCTTCTACAATCTCTTCGACTTCGGTTGAAATTTCTTTCGCAAAGTAAGATTCTTTAACAGTCTTAACTTTATGTGCGAATGATTCTTCGTCTTCAAAATCGAGAGATTCAACTAGAGAGCGCAGCTTTTCTACTTGAGTTTGTGCGAGGTCGCCAGCAGCTTCACGGATAACCGCTTCGCGCATGTAACCTTCGAGTTGTTGTGTTAGAGCCATGGCGGACTCAGTTGTTGAATTCAGTTTTTCTTCTAATTCTTCAACTGAAGATGCTAACTCATCTACTAAGTCAACCTTGGATTCTGGAACATCAATGTAAGATTCAACAAACAATTCTTTAAGATTGTTCATGAAACCTTCAGCGATTTCTGTTCGTAGACCTTGTTCGATAGCAACTTGGTTATCAGTCATCCACTGTTCTACTACGTAGTTTAGGTAGGTATCAACTTTCTCGACCAAATCGTTGCGAGTAGCTTCGACTTCTTCTTCGAGTTTTGATTGATATTCTTCTTCTAATCTTTCTACTTCTGTAGAAATTTTAGAATTAATTGCAGCTTCAAAAATAACTGCTGTTTTTGCTTTGAACTCATCAGAAAGCGTAGCTTCTGATTCGACCAATGCGTTGAGATCATCTGAGAAATCGTAAGCAGTTTCGGGCAATTCAATTGCTTCGTCTTCTACCATTTCACCGAATTCTTCATGCATTTTAGCATAAGCGGCAGCAAGCTGCTCTTTTTTCATTCCAGACATTTTACTGTACATAGCATTAATCATGCCTGCTTTAGTTTTTGGTGCTGGATCTTGTTTGGTTTGATCACCCTTACGAGTTGAAGCCTTTGAAATAGACTTGTCTGCTGCAGCGACGGACGCTACAGATTGGTCTTCAGCTTTCTCAGTATCATGAGTTTGGGCTTCCACGATTTCGTTGTCCTCATCGTGAAGCTCTACATTTACTTGATCAGTCATGCGTACTCCTTAATTGTTATGATTTGAGCAACGAGAGGAAATTTTTAAACTCACGAGCTTGGATCTCATACAGATCAGACCGCGGAGCTTTCTTAATTTCTGTCTCCATTTCTTCAATTACTTGAGGTTCAATAATGCCATTATTCCAGACCCATTCAACACCTTCCATTATTCCATTTACGAAAGCTGCTGGTGCAGATGGATCTTGTACGATATCAACCGTACTAAGAATGAAGTCGTCTTTGACGACCATTGTGCCACTACGTTGTTCAAGACTACCCATACCACGAGTTGAAACACCTAGTCTAACACCGCCCTCGAGCAAACCTTTAACGATTTGGCCCATAGGAGTATCTAATATAGATGCCTTTCCAATCACATCATTACCTTTCCACTCAAGAGAAGTAATGAGGTGAGAAACTTTGTCGAGGTTAATGGTTGGCCCTTCAGGGTGATTTAACTCACCTACTGCTCTGCCTTGATTAACCTGTTCAGCCACGTATTTACCTACAGCCCTTTCCATTATGGCTCTGGGATATACACGACCATTGCGATTCTTTTGTTCTGCCTGTGCGAATATACCTTCAATAGCGAAGGTCTTGCCGCCGGATTTCGTTGCTTCTGTGATAACTTCTAACTCGTTATCAATAAATTCAGCCATCAACTTCATTATCGCATTCCTTTTAATTCTTTTGCAAATTGCACACCTGCTTTCTCTGCTTCTCTTTGAGTAGAGAAGGTGTCCAATTTATCCTTGTCGATATAAACAACAAATTTATTTTTAACCTTCAAGACAGTAACATTAATCTTATTAGTTTTCTTAGAGAACACTAAATCGCCAGACATATTTTTGGCTTTGACTGCTTCTGATATTTGCTTAAAAGTCTTCATTGTTTTTTATTTATAATAAATTAATCTTCAAGGTCTGTATCTTCTAAATCAGCTTCGTCAGAGCCATAATCTTGCTCTAAACCCTGTTCTAATTCAGAGAATACTTCATCTTCTGATGATTCTTCTGAGCCGTAATACTGTGCAGCGACAGCAATTCGTTGTTGCTCAAGCGCGTCTTGAATTCGGTCACCAAGTAATGTAGAGAATGTTTCGCCCGCTTGGTTAAATTCTTTGTCGGATATGCTGTTGATTAAATCTTCGATAGACGCTTCTGGGGTCGCGGCGTCAACTTCAACTTCATGTTCGCTCATATTAAAATCCTTATTCATTATTTAAAAAATTATTTAGCCGGTTCGTTAGGCTCTTCTTTCGGAGCCGGTTCTGGAACCGAAGGTGCTTCATCTGCCGGAGCTTCTTGTTCGGGCTCTGGCAGCTCACCCGCTGCAAACTCTTGATCTATCTCTTTTTTCATTTTCGCGATATCTTCTTCCGATAATCGCATGACATTTTTCATTACCCATTCTTTAGAGAAATAATCACCAACAAATTGCTGCACTTCATTCATTGTACCCAATCTGTCTCTTAGGATTTCGGCTTCTTTCAGTTCAGAGAAATAATTGTCTTTAACAAAATCAACGACGATTTCTGCTTTCCATTCATCCCAATCTTGGTCGGTAATAATTCCTTTTATGATCAATTGCTTTCGAAGAATACCCAAGAATACCTGTGAGAATTTACGGCGAATACGATCGATAAATTTCTGAAACTTAACCTCGTCTCGAGTAATCTCTGTTGACCGCCCAAGAGAAAACTGTGCTTCTTGTTCGAGACGATTGATAGGCACATTCAAAGCGCGATACAACCGTTTTTGGAAATAAACAATGTCGTCTATCTGACCGAGATTATCTCCTCCAGGAAGAGTAGAGATCTCAGTCCCACGACCACCTTCTCTACGAGGCAACCAAAAATCTTCGAGCATAGACATATGCTTTCGGTCGTCTTTGAGTTCACCTGTTGATGCGTCATAAACCAATTTGTTGCGATACTTCGCCATGATGTTTTTCATATATTCTTCGGCTTTACCACGTGGTAAACTACCGACATCGATATAGAAGATACGCCTTTCCGGTGCTCTCGCGAGACGATAGATGACTAAAGAGTCTTCCATCATACGCAACTGATTAATTGGCTTTAACGCTTTATGGATGTGTGATATTACTTTCTTTCGACTTTCGTCCAAAAGTCCAGAAGTAACGTAACTGACCGAATCGGGAGAAAGGCGAACACCAGAATTTGATTGACCTGGTTTTTCTTCAAACACATAAAACTCGTCTACTGTGTCGACCAATTTCGCACCAGTGATAGGGTCTTTCTTGTATTTGATGTTCTTCACTTTTCGTATACGGGCAGAGTCGATACTTCTGATCTCTTGTATACCAGCTTTTAAATTTGACTCATTAACCAATAGATGATGATAAATTCTTCCATCTACATACCAGCTTCGAAATATATCGTGACCGAGTTCATTGAACTTCAGCATAGAGACGATATTTTCAAATTCTTCTGTTATTTGGTCTTTGATTTTGTCGGGCGCGTCAACCTTGTCTAGACTAAGTTCAACGTTAGATTCTAGTTCTGATGCGCTAATAGATTCGTTAACAATTTCTTCGATTGCCATATCTACTTCTGGGTGCATTGCTACACCACGATATCGCAATACTAACTGATGGTTGTCCTTTGAGTTGTCCCCGTCCATATTGATGTACTGGCCATAATGTCCAGCTGCAGCAGTTACATACCCCGCCCCGTCTTCATCAACAGGTGGTACAATAGAAGGAAGTTTCGAACCCGCCGCCTGTGCTTTGCCAGCGCGCTTAATTTCAAATCCGAAAAGTTTTAATACTCGATCATCAGCCATTTGGTTTCTCTAATAATAATTATAAAAAATAAAGGGAGAGGTATTTCACTCTCCCTTTATTTAGTGTCAAGTTAAGATGTCGTGTTTGATTCCCAGTATTGTACTTGGAACTCAACAGTGAATCTTTCGATTTCATCTACTGATGTATATGCTACGTCGATAGGTGAAACCAAAGTCGGGAAACAGCCTCGAAGATTATAAGTCTTCAATACTGATGCGTCTTTGTCCAATTGCTCGACCAACAAGTCTGATTGATAATCAGTTGGGTTGGTAAGACCAGTGTTAGCTGAATGTGCGTTAATGCCATTCATCCAACGCTCCATTGAATCGCGAACAGTGAAGTCTGTATCATTGATAACAGTCACGGTCCAAGGTTCGAATGTGCGATCACCAGCAATCTTTAACTGACGACCACGGAAAGGTACTGTAATAAGACCAACCGTAGACCCAGGTAATTGTGCTGCTTCGCAGAGGAAAGACGTCAATTCTGCGTCTCCTGCTGCAAACTGCGGAAAGTTAATGGTTGCTTTGAACAGATTTGGTCTAGCACCACCACCACGCAGCTTTGATTTAAAGTCATCGACTCCTAAAATTGCCATTTAATATTCTCCTTAATGGTGCTTAGACGCTGCCAACAACTTCTTCAAACTCAACACCAGTTCGAACAGCTACGAAATTTAGAGTAACATAGTTGATTGAACGTGCGGGTTTAATGAAGATATTTGCAACAAATCGGTTTTGATCAATTACCGCTGCAGTGTTATTTGTTTCATCACAAACAACGCGGAAGTCTGTGATCCCGCGTCGACCTTTAATTTCCCGAAGGAAAGGTACAACAACGTTAACAAACTCTGCTCGGGTGAATTCATCGTTGAATTCAAACATAACGTTCCTAGCAGCGCCTTTAATAGATCGCTCAACAGCAAGGAATAAACGACGAACGTTAATTCGGTCGAATGCTGACGGACGCGACTCTTTAGTCTTGTCGCCAAACAGAATGATACCTTGTCCTGGAACATTGATTACTGGGTTAACACCAGCTTTATATAATGAATCTCGTTCGCTCTTAGTAGCATTGTAGGCCAAAGAAGTAACGCCAAAATATTGGCCTCTTCGTGAACCTGCAGGTGAGAACCAAGGAGCGGCAACAGCGTCTGTACCAGCCATAACACCAGCGGTTACTGGGGCAGCGGGGATAAAGACATACTGATCGTTATACTTGTCATAAACTTTCAAGTAGTTATTATCTACGATCAGATATGACGAACCATTAAAATCGTTCGTCGTAGATAACGTAGAGGATACTGGCGAGGGGTTGTAAACAACAGCAGCTCGGTCAGGTGAAGTAACAACAACACAGTCCATTCTACCATTCGTGCCGGCAGCGATTGAAACCAAATGTGCAACAACAGTTTTCTGTTTTTCCTTGTCTGCCATTCCTGGCGCGATCAAGAAATCTACTTCAATAGTGTTCACGTCTTGGAATTGATCAAACCCAAACATAATTGCTGCTGTGTCTAAAACACCAGACTCAACGCCATGAACTAGACTTACCTCCTGAACTTCAGGGGTGGGCATCACGAAGTTTTTGTTAAGAGCCGGCACACCGGCACCCAGATCGCTAGGGGCAGAAGCACACCAGACGTATTGTGAACGATTGTTTAACACGTCAACCAAGTAGTTTGCAGTGCCATCAGAAGTCTTGGCGTCTGATGCGAGAGACGCGAACGCGAAGGATTCTAAAACCGAACCGCGAGTTCCTGAGAAAGCACCGTCTTCATCGATTACTAGAACGTGGACTTCGTCGTTATTACCACCTTGCTCACCAACATAAGTTGATGTGCTTGGCGCGCCGTCAAAGTATCCAGAATAAGCTGAGTCACCCCAAGCTTCAAAAACTGCATCTGATGCAGAATATGGACATACTTCAACTTTAATGCTGTTGCCTGCAGTTCCAGGATACTTTGATACAAAGGTAAGACCTTCAGTAGCTAAATTGCCTTTCTGTGCGTTCCAGTTGTCCATGTTCTTGACAAGAGGAGCGGCTCCAGCAGAATCTGCTGAACTTGCGTTACGTGCTGTTGATGTTACTTCTCTAACAACGTAGAGAGAGTCTGAGTATTGTAGGAATGCTGACGCTGATAAAAAATCAACGGCGGAATTCTGATCGGGAGATCCGAAATTAGAAACCAAGTTCGACTCGTTACTTACGAGAATTGGTTCTTCAACTGGACCCCACCTAAAGTCGCCCACAAAAGCGCCAGTAGAGGTTGTTACGGCTGGTACAACGCCGGTTAAATCAATTTCCTTTACTGCAATTGAGGGAGACGAACCTGGTAAAATTGCCATAGTTGTATCCTTTTCGTTAGCTATATGATAAGAGTTTCATTATACGATTATATTCAATAGAGGTTATTTATAAAAATCTAATCTTAGAAATTTGGGTCGTGTTCGTACACTTGCCATTGCCACTTACCATCTTCTTCTTTATTCTCGATAGCGTTAATTGCATCAGATCCATCGTCGATAAATCCAAAGGGAACGACGTCATTTTCGATTTCTTGCATTCTATTATCGAACATCATTTTCTTTAGATTTATATCTGTCATGTCAGAGAAAAATTCTGTGGTGACAAAGTAACCGAACATGACAAGATTCATCATTAAATCATCATGGTTTCCTTCACTGGCTTCATAAGAAGTACCCTTCGAGATAAAGGTTGAAATCTCCACAATTGTATCGTCGTCGAAAATTTCTAGTTTCTTTTCTTCTAATATATCTTTGATACCCGAACATCCAAGTCGCTTTGTTTTGCGCGTGATTTCGACGCCAATGCTGTTAGATTTTACTGAGGAGGACAGGTGGCAATTATCATATTCTAGATCGTGGTACAGCCCGTTACAAACAACAGTACCCTGATCGTTAGATTCTATTACAACATAAGCGGTGTTATAAGCAGTTGCATACTTATATATAATATCTGGGAAGAGTATTGGAGAGATAGTGTTATCCCGATACACAGCTACTTGTTGAAAGGGGCGTGTCGTAATGTCAATAATATTGAACGTAGAATAGTCCTGTCCTCTTCCTTTCGAGACATCAACGGTCATGATGTACTCGTGACTCGGCCGAGTTTCAGAATAAATTTTTAGAAGACCGCCCTCTAAAACTCGTAGAGGCGCTGATGCAACAAACGCCATCAGCGTCTCTGCATTTATTAGAGTATCTCCTTTACCGAAGAATGTGTTTCCATATTCTTGGTCAAACTGCAGCTGAGAAGTATTCGAGATCGTTTCTTCTTTCCAGCTTTCGTCTCTTCCAGGGACATCCCACCAATCTACTCGGAAAGGCTTAAATGTATTAGTTTTCTGTACAGCGCCTTGCCACAATTTGTGGTACATGTTTCCGATGCCATTGGCAGTAGAGGTGATAATTACCTTTGTGTCTCGTCCCGCTGTGACAACAGGATACGTGGAAGTATAGAATTCAGCTGCTCGCTCAACAAAAGCAAACTCATCGAGATAGAGCAAATTGACAGACATACCACGAATAGAAGACCCGCTAGTGGCAGCAGCAATAATCCGACTATTATTAGAAAACTCAATAGAACCTTTATTGAGAGTTTTACAGCCAGGTTGTAGAAAGAACGGCAGATTCTCAAGCATAAGTGTAATGCGTCCGAGCATTTCTCGAGACGTGGCACCTTTATTTGCGAGAACCGCGATTGTTTTTTCTGACTGGAAGATTGCGTACCAGAGCAAGTAGGCGACTGATGAGATTGATTTCCCAGACTGTCGACAAGCAAGTACAATGTTAAAGCGATTATCGTTAAAGTGGTTGAACATACGTTCTTGATATGGGTAAAGCTCGAATGGAACAAGACCATCGTCCAATGAAATAATCTTAACATATTTCTGGGCAAAGTAAGAAGGGTCGCCCATACACTTTTTATATTCAAGGATCTGCTCCCTTGACCATTCTTGCGTAACGCCATCGCGTTTTACATTGATGTTGCCAAGATAGGTTTCATTCATCATTCTCTGTGCCAACATCAATTACCGCCCTTTCTTCATCATGTAGTAAACGTTGTAGTTCAGTTGTGCTACCTAAGAACAAATTGTTATTCGTAATTTGTTTTTTAGGCTCGTCTGATTTATTGATGTCTTTGTGTTTTTTATTCAGATCCATCAACTTATCATTCACATCAGAAACGTTTTTAATCATTCCTGATAATACTTCGAACGCTCTGGGATGCTCTGATTCTCTCGCGACTTCTATCATGAGTTCAAGGCTACGTTTACCGTTTTCTATCAACTCATAATAGGTGTCGCGAGAATATTCATAATCAGTCTTTACGTTTGGATCATCTTCTTTCATTTATACTCACAATTTTTTCAAATAACTCATATCACCAATTGTTATAGATTTTGTCGCGTCATTTCCAGAGAACCTGATGTATCCTTCTCTCGGGAAAATAGAACATTCTCCTGCCGCCAGAGAGTCAAGGGTTTCATCTTCTACGATAGTAGCAGCAACACCGTCTATCTTAATATTTAGTGCTGGTTTATTTCGCGTCGAGAGAATCATAAGGTCTGAGTCGAAAGAACCATTGCCAGCAGTACCGACTCTTACATAAAAGTCTTCAGATTTAACCTTCCAATCTTTCAGGACAATCCCATTAGTAATGTTGGCGCCAGCAACTGAGTAATCTTGTTCTGTTATCTCAACAAAGGTTGCCGGACCAACGGAACCGGTTGATGTTTGTAAAGAAGTGTAAACCAATACATCGTTGATGTAGTACGTTATCGCCGTCCCAATTCGTTTGACAGAGAACGCCATTCCTCGAATAGCGTGCTGCGCCATATCTGTACTTACAGTTGTGTTATTGACAGATTCTAGGGCTTCTTTGGAGGATTGGTTGTATGCATCAATATCTTGTTGAATATAAGCAAGCGTATATTCTCCGCTACTTACTGTGTCTACCACTACACCATTCTCGACAATATGGATATCGATATTCGGAGTATTCCACAATAGAGAACGGTCGTCACCGGTAATTGATGATCTCTCTAATCTAAATCCAAAATCGATATGGTTTAATTCAGTAGGAAACAGCGCGCCAGAATATTGGTGAGAAGACAGGCCGAACGAAGGCTTGACCCAAGCCGAACCTTCTCCAGAAGACCCTGCTTTTAAGTCAGGATAAAGAAAGGATCTGTTGTGTGCCCCGCGCTGATTACAGATATTATACACAACTTCACAGTCAGAATTCCCTCTAAGATTGTCAGCGACTCGAAATCCTACTTTAAAATTACTACGGTAACCGCTAATGTTGCTTTGGGCATAATTATATGTTGACAACAAAGTTCCAATCGGTTGCATAAAATGTCTCACCTGGGCTCTCATATAATTATTATAACTCGTGCTATAGGCCGTTGGGTTAGTTTCAAGCCACATGGCGCCACCGACTATGGTATCTGTTGAAACCACACCAATATCACTGTAAGCCGCGCTGCTTAATACTGGGTCGGAAGCCGTCGCTGATGATGACGCATTCCCGCCATAACCATCGTTCAATAAAGAACGTAAGGTAACACTGATCGGCGCGTGAGTTCCATTGAGACTCAAAGTTTCTGTTTTCCCTAATGCTGTTGCACTCGGATAGATAGAAGTCGTGTCTGATTCGAACGTCCATTCTTCATTATTATCATTCCAAATACCGTGCATGATTCCAGTAGAATGATGCTCATCCGCGACAAAGGTTTGTGTCCCAGAAAGATCGTCGAAAGAAACCTTAACGCCGTCAATTGTGGCGTCAGAAGAAGAATGCGTAGTTTTATAAGATATTGCTGTGTCGTCGACAACCTTAACCCAATCAGAACCATTCCAAGAATACTCGTCCCAAAAGAATCTAGAGTAATAGTCGTCGGCGACATTTAAGTTTTTGTCAGGAGTACCGGCAGACTCAATCCACCATCCGTCTTGGTTTGTTGTGATAAAGGCACCAAATGCGTGAGAATAAAAACGATACGCTTGATGATCAGCGCCGGTATTAAAATTAAACGAATTGTCTTTAAACGCAAACTCGTCAGGATGAGTTACGTTGTCGAATGGGTAGAAAATAATATCTTTACTAAATTGTGATGTGGACTGATCCCAGACATAATTCCTTCGAATAATACCCTTTACCCCATCCTTTCTGGTGAATCCAATAGGCGTATTGAGAGACCACCCATGTGCGAACCCAAAGTAAGAAGCTGAACTCCAGCCATTCAGCGCGTCATCATTATGGAGGCTTGTATATCCACTTTGATTAACATACGAAGTGCTGTAACCGATATTGGAAACGTTTGCTGGATTTACCATCGCTGTTATAGTAGAAGAACCATATGACAGCGTTGCCGGTCTAGCGCGAGGCACACCATCATTTGTAGTTATTTTAAGCGAATCAGGGGAGTAATTAGAAAGATACCAATTGCCGTCATAACAACCCATCAACTTACGAGACCAATCAAAGGTTGTAGACGCGGGAAGCGTATTGTTAGCGTTACTCCAGAAATTACCACCTCCAGAAATTACCAAACCTGTGCGGTTTTGATAGTTAATATACCCACCAAAGTTCACGTTGGTCCTATTCGCTTGTGTTCCGTTGATCTCGTCCCACCAAGAAAAATATGTGTTGAACGATGTATTAGTAGCATAGTTATTATTGTAGCTATATGAACTACTATCATTATAAACAATAGCCAATTCATCGTTGAGTTTATTCGCAACTAGAGCAGCCGTCGATCCCCAATACCATAACGTGTTATTTTCGTCGAAAGCGACTGCAGTGGTCGAATCAAACCCAGTCCAAGTAACACCACGGTCTGTAGATTTAACTAACGCGCCTTCAATAATTGCCCAAACGACTCTGTTTGTTCCACCAACAGAAGAACCTGTGGTAACACAGTACCCTATATTATCAGGATTTGACCCAACTGTTAAAGATCCTGCTGTTCCTGGTGTATACAACTTCACTGTTCCAGTTGTATTACCGGTGGGATCACCGACAGCAACAAACGTAGAAGTAATACCAACAGATCCGGAAACGATTTCTAAATGTTCTTCTACACTATAGTCTGAGAGTTTATAGATGAAAGTGTCGTCTGATTGAGAAACCGCTAACCTACTGCCGCCAGCATCAATACTGATAGAAGAACCAAAGCGGATATTGTCTGCGGTGTGCGTAGAATTAATTGTTTGCAACAAATTTCCCGAGATCAAATCATAAACATACACCACCCCCGCCGCATCATGCGTGTCCGATGCGGTTTCTGGTGCACCTACGATCAGCAGATTCTGGGATGTTGCTAGAGTTTTACCAAACTCATTGCCTGTCGGTGTCGCGTTTGGGTTTGATATAGATCTCTCTAATTGAGGATCCTCAAAACCGCCAGTAGGAGAATGGAAGACATAAACAGCACCACTAGCAGCACCCTGTGACTCATAAGGAGAGCCGATGATAGCTCTGTCGCCAGATATCGAAACAGTAAATCCGAAACGATCTCCGGCTGAGTTTGAGCTTGTGTCTGGGTTTTGAATAGCACCAACCCAATTTGGACTCGAGACATCATCGATATTGAAAATATAACACATACCACTAGACTGAGTTATTCCAGCACTGCTGTCTTCATCGGGTGCACTGGCTATCAAGAATGTTCCACCCGAGCTAATTGACATCGCCACGGAAGTGCCAAACGCGTCCCCAGCTGCATTGGCAACCGAGTTAGGGTTTGTGATCGTACTGTCTGGCGTAATGTTTCCAGATGTTTTTGTGTTTAAGTCATAAAGATAAACCGTCCCCGAATCATCAGGTGCACCGATCGCTAATATATGCGTGTCGCCTGTAGTTAAATCCATTGCTTGACCGAACAAAGAATCGCTACCCACAGTTCCACCAGCGGGGTCGAGAGCAGTATATAGAAAGTTCATATCATTATCATAGATATCGACTCGACACACACCAGCGCCGGTGGGATTTGAGTTGACGCAAATATAATTTCTGTTAACTGTAATATTGGTTCCGAAATCAACGCTGTCTGCAGCGGACTCAACTGTTGTTGTCGACTGTAATATGGCTGCGTCGAAACTAGTATTAAAAGACATGTTTTCGACAGTAGGTTCAACACCAACAGTCAGCATATCTTTGACAAGTGTGATCCCCTTGTCATGACTCGTGATCCAAAGGTCACCGCTAAGATCGTCCCAAGAAAACCCACTGATTTTACCTGCTGTGGGGAAATCAGTAAATTTAACTGGATCTACGATGGACAGAACTTCTGGTTCTGTAGGCACAAAAATATACATGTATGATCGGCGATGGTTTAGTACAAAAATCGCACTGCGGCCATCAGAAAGAACGACATCTTCTTTAGTTGCGTACATATCCTCGTTACTGCCGTTGACACCCAACCTGTAGTGGATTCCGTCCAGCGGAGCTCTCCATTGTGTTTGAACCTCACCGAATGTGTCATTGGAGATCTCGGAAGAGTTGTTGGTAGAATCGTTAAGATACCCTGGATGATCTAAAATTTCTTCTCTATACGAGAATGTGTTATTGTTAGTGCCCGTAATAATTCTACGAGCAATGTTATATGTCGACGAGCCCACACCACCACTAGTTGCATAATTAACACGCCAATATTCAGGTAATCTCTTATCTGGAAAAGTAGAAGCGTCAACAGCAACCGAGCCAGTTGTTTGAGCAATATCGAGCGCGTCAAAAAACGGGCCAGTCTTTGTGGGTGTATGCGCATATATATTTTGGGCTTTATTGAAACCCGCCGGCAAAATATCAAACCAAGAATGAGCAAAAGATCGGTTATTTGAATATGACCCAACACCATACATCGTGCCTCGAATTCGCCCGAGATCCGTGTCTAATAATTCCTTTGTGTATCTCGCATAATGTGTCTTGTAGAAGTAATCTAGAAAACTGGTTGTGCCTGTGCTTCTAAACTCTTGTCTGTCATGATACTGTCTTCTCCACAAATTATACTCATCTCCCAGTGTGGGCAATGGAGTCGTGGAAGCATTGCCCATTAACTCATGAGGCTTCTTGATCCCCCCGAGCCATCCATCGCGAAGATAAGTCATATGAAAATCTCTCGCGATTGAATAATTCTTGTATCCGTGTCCAAGAGCAGACATACCAGCGAACCAAAGAGGTTTGGTTATCTCAGTCAAACCCGTTGGTTGCTCAAATACAATTTTGTAGTCGATGATTAGAGTTTCTGTTAACTCTTGGACTACAGCCGGTGAAACGGCAGTATAAGAAAGTATAGGAAGGTCAATATTTTTGCCAGTATAATCATTCCAGTCGGTAATTTTGGTGGTATCATTATGCCCATTTGTGAAGTAAGATGCCCCGAAGCTGGTATTAGTGGAAATTGATAATGCTAGAGTATTTACTGTAAACGCAGTGCCTGTGGGTGGTAGGAATTGTTGTGTTAATTTAATATAGAATTCATTGGTCACTTCATCATACGTCAACCACTCGTATGGCAAAACGCCAGGAATAACATTTCCGAACCTCACCTCAAACCGTGGGTCTGTTTGCAGCTTGGGTTGCTCACTAGCGAGTTCGGTTTTAACTTCATCGGAAGCGATGATGAAAGAGTTACCGATCAAACTCGCGCGAGTACCGTAGGTAAAACGATCGTCGAGCCACCAACCGGAGGTGTCCCCATAGTTGTTTAACGTGTTTGTTCTAGCGTCATGATATGACGTAGCAACTCCAGTAGAAGACATCGTTCGATCAAATGCAAATTCTGTAATTCTATTTTCGATCCAGTCAGTAGTAAAAACAACCTCACCGAGTGCGTTCTGCTTTTGGATTCTATAAAGACCTTTATACATCATTAATTCCTGTAATTCTAATTCCTTGTTAGAGTTAAGCTCGCACCATTTATTCCAATACCACCTGTAATGGGAACAGTGGTTGAATTTGAAGAGCTTTCTGGGGTATATTTATCTAGCTGCAATGCGCTATATTTTGCGATACCTGCGCCGGTCAGTGGCACAGTCGATTGTTGCTTGTTATATTCTACGCCATATCTTAAGATAGTGAATGATGGCTCAAAGACAGTATTGAGCGCGCCGGTCAATGGCGATATCGCACTCGTGACAACAGACTCAGGAACATATCTCGTAAGACTCAAGCTTGAAGTTTCTTGTCCGTCTTCTCCAATTTCTGGTGTTAAGCTGGTGTCTATAATATTGACAGAGCTTGATAAACTGCCTGTTGGCGACCCAGTACTATCTGTAGCGTCTAGAGTAATAACTAATGTCTTGTCTCCATCAGTGTCATTATCCGCTGTTGCTAAAATCGACAAAGTTGCTGTGTTGGAAGTTATTGAGAGATCGTTCGACAACGAGGATAAGTTAATATCCCCCGCCGTTACTCCTGTGATAGTGTAACCAACAGTCGTTCCATCATCAACGTTCGAAGTATTTATTGTCAGCGTTGCTGTATCTGAATTGTTTTCTTCGATCGAAAGAACATCAAATGTCATTGAATCATACGAAGGAGTCAAACTAGTGTCTTGTATCACAACAGAAACGCTTGGCGAACCTGTTCCAAACCCGTCGCTGTCAGTGTCCGCAAGCGTCAATACAAGCGTCTCTTCGCCTTCAGTTATTCTATCGGTCAATACGTTGAATGAAAGTGTCGCGGCGCTGGAGAGCACCGTTAGAGTCCCTGTCAACGAGCTAAGGCTTATGTCGTCAACAGTTACGCCAGTAATTGTATAGTCAACCGTAGAAGCGTCTGGTACATTAATGGTGTTTAATGTAAGAGTAACAAGCTCGTTGGCTTCTGTGACAGTAGCAACATCAAACGCTATATCATATGCGACGGAAACATTGACAACAAGTATCGTCGTTGACGCAACAATGTCACCGAGTATGCCGTCTTTTCGCAGATTAATCGTATATGTTTCGTCTTGACTGATCGTCTCAAAAACGCTGACTAGACCGAATGAAGCAGTGCTTGAACCAAAGTTGCCGGTTGGAGTAAACGAACCAGAAACAGATTCAAATATACCTGTTGCTGATTCAATGGTCCAGTAGAGAGATTCTAGTTCTTTGTTCTCTATAGAGACATTTACTGTAGTACTGCCACCTTCTGTAATGCTTTCTGAGGCGTTAACGAAGGATATGGTTTCTGGGCCATAAGATGTGTCAAGGACGTTGACTTCTACAGAATCTATTATTGGACCAATCGTACTTGTTTTTCTTAGGTTTAATGTAAATGTTTCACCACGGTCGTTTCCAGTGTATTCTGTTAATGCGTCTTCAATTGTTTGTAATGTTATTACGCCAAACGCATTAGCAAAATCGCCGATTAATGAAACTGTTCCTGATATCGCCAAAAAGTCAGAATCGGCAGAACCTTCTAAAGTCCAGTACAAATCATCCGCTTCAAAATTCGCAAAGTTCCAGTTTTGTGTCTCTACGAAGATAGAAGAATCTGTCACACCTTCGCCGATTGAAATTGTTGTTAGATTGTTTCCTGCTCCGTTGGTAATAAGAATACTTTCAGCGCCGTAAGATGTATCGTCAACAGTTAAAGGAAGAAAGGCTACAACGGGAGAAGTCTTGCTGTTTGCTCTTATTGATAACTGTCTCGTTTCGCCACCTAATTCAGTAAGAGAATCTGCGATAGTTTCAATAGAAAAAGACCCTGTCGAAGTCTCAAACGAACCCGACATTTCGAATTGGCCGTCTATGCTTTGAAAGTCTGCTGTTGTGGCGTCATCTAATGTCCAGTAGTATGTTCCTACTGGTGTACTCTGCCCCAACATATTGACCACAACACTTGATCCCTCGAACAAAGTGAGTTCGGTAATTATTGTTACTCCTGGTTCGTCTAAGAATTTGATATCAACTGGAGTAGTAGAAGAATCAATCAAAGTTAATGTTAGGCTGTCTACTAACTCAAGCGCGCCGTTAACATCTTTCTTCAGTGTTAAAGTATAAGTTTGATCTTCTTCTGTGGTCAGGTCGGCAATTGGTTGCAAGAGAAATGACCCAGTAGAATATTCGAAATCACCCGATGTTTGAACTATTCCTGAAGTTGCGGTAAAATCAGAAATCGTCGCAGATTCTAATTTCCACCAGAGAGTCGCTGGTTCCCAATTATTCGCCTCAACATGCACAAAGAATTCATCTCCTTCATTCATAGTAAGGTATAACACCCCACTAGTATCAGAATTCATTAATCGAATTCTTTCCATATTAGCGTAATCAATAAAAAGATAATTCGCTTCATGTATATGAATTTCATTTGTTCTATTATTTGAAGTTACAAATGCGCCACCATCCTTTGTCATCCAAATGTTTCCATCCGGATATAAATCATACGCTGCACCGTCAGTGTCGTAGAAAGTATCAACCTGTTCCCAAGTTTCTCGTTGGCGTTTGAATAACTTTACTGAGCCAAAGTTTCTTTCTGAATTCGGGCCAGCATCTTCTCTTACTGCAGAAACAAGCCAAGAACCGTCATGATCAAGATAGAAGGAAGAGCCAAAACGATCAGAAAGAACTCCTGGCTCAGAAACATTTTCTGCGTATTCATCATGGATTAATTTAGCGTCAAAAACATATGAGCCAGCATAAAATTTATATACAAACAGAGAACCATGAGCGGCGTCATATGATATCGGATTTAATGACGCGTCATCCGGCGCGTTGATCACTAAGAAACTACCATCACCACTAAATTCTACTTGAGTTCCCGTAAATCCAACTCTCGGCGCGCCTTGTGCTACTAAAATAGTTTGTTCTAAAGACCACGTAGCACCCACTCTATTGAATACATATGTCGCCCCATTACCAAAAACAGGACTAGACTCTAGTCGAGGTATAGAAGAAACCGCGAGTTTGTTTCCGGTTTCTGTAATGGAAATGCTTTGTCCAAAAGCGGGGTAGCCTAGTGCCATACCGTCCGGATTTGCTATTTTTTCTTGCAGCGACCAAACGCCCGATTCGTCTTTGTTGTAAATATAAACAGAACCTAAATTTGCGTTACCGTTAGACAAATCATTTCGAGCAGCGACAACTACATAGTCTCCGTCTTGGTTTATCCTAACTTCTCGCCCAAACCATCCGTTATCGCTGAAGGTCGCGTCGTGAGTCCATGTATCAACATCATTGAGACAGCTTCTGGAATAAATGTGTATGTAACCCAATTCTGTAGAGTCGTCAGATTCGGAAGGTTGAGCAACCACAAGATAGTAACCATTCTCGCTGATTGAAACGCTTTCGCCGAAACCTGGAAGTTCGGTCTCTAGAGGACTATAAAGTGTTGTGTTTAATTCCCAGTTCGACGGTTGGTTCAAATAATCTGCACCATAATGACTGTTACGCTTCATTATTTGTACAGCGCGGCGCGGGGGAACTGCGTTGCCATCGCTAGAAGAAACCAACCAAATACCGTTACGGCTAAACGCGATGTGATCCCCAAAGGAAATATCGTTAACAACTGGAGAAGTTATCTCAACTTTATTGTGTGTAGACCAATCGACATTGTATGAGACCATTGTAGTGTCAGCCAACAGGTATGTGTTGTCAGCTGAAATTATGGTGTCGTCGACAGTAAGGAATCCGCCGATAGAAGAATCTACTACGAGAGTGATTTCGAATAATGTCTTTCTTTTAGAAAAGGTTTCAGTAACAGAGTAAACAATCTGTTCTGTGCCGATAAAATTTGGTCGTGGGCGGTATGTCAAGACACCAGTGTCGATATCTAAATCATAATCGCCATTATCTACATTCGCGCTTTCTACACAAAACTTAACGGGTTCGCCTGAAGAAATGTATGTTCCTTCTAACAGGTTTAATACGTTTACTTGGTTGGTGTACATCTGAATGTTACCGGATGGCGCGGTAAGTTTCCAATAATTGTCTATGTCTCTTTTTGCAATTGGAACAAGCTGTCGGTCGACATAGTTGCCATCAACCCGCGCAGCTTCGCCTGGATTGTAATTAAGAGTTCCGTCAAATGACAGTAATGGGGTATTCTTCTTATCGCTCATAAGCTGTATTTATAACCCTTCTCTACAAGACTTCGGCTTGCTCAATTGCGAAATGCTCTCCGTAAACTCTGGTCACAACAGACGCAACAGGCGCTGCAGGTGAACCGAATTCATATTCGTCTCCAGGAGCAGGTAAATTTTCTAATTCGAAAGAATCTTCACTGACAATTAAAACCTTTGCACCCAGATACATTCCAGCTGGGTGTACAAACAATTTGTAGATCTCTTCCCATTGAGCGATCGATAAACCAACTTTCAGGAGAATTGAAAACGTTTGATATAATTCGTTGTCTGTGATGTACGAAAGCGAATCTGGCCCGATAGCCGATTGACCCACTTTGAATATTTTTTCTTTGGGGTATTCTATTTCAGGGTCGATCCCATAAAAACTTCTAAAAAACCATTGTATAGAATACTTCGAGCCTTTAGACTTAAACAGCACGCTTGAGAAATTGGCTGCGGCTCTTTTATCAGGAAACCCTTGGAAATAGCTTTGACCCAACAAAAGTTCGTCTTCGATAAACTGCAGAAGTCTTTCGTCTGTTTGTGTAATATCTCGCGTAGTGAATAAATGATTAAAGAGATCAGTAGTCTCGTGCGCGTCATCAAATTTATAATATGCTTTTAGTAAAGAAATTAATTTCGGGTATTGCTCAACAAAATGTTCAGGCAATACATTCTCTACTTGCGGGTCGCGAAAGTTAAACGCCCGTCTATTTTTATCTTCTAAACCGCGATGTGACATAGTATGATATTATTAATTAATAGTTAATGTTATGGTAAATGTTTCAGTAACACCCATACCAACTTCAACCGCAACTTGGAACGTTACGATTCCTGTATAAGAATTATCCGGAGTATATACCCAAACCCCTGTTTGAGAATCGATCGTAGCAGACCCGTATAATGGATCCGAAGATATAGCAAACGCGTCACCAGTAATAGGTTCTATGGTATTATCTATAATGAGAGTTCCAGTAATATCTTCACCAGAACGTGAACCAGACCCAGTGTTTCCTCTCGGGTCATTCGCACTCATAGCAAAATATGATAGCAACTTTGTCTCATCGTCGTAATCATAATAACTGACTTCAACATCATTAATAACGCTTGACGCGTCGTTAATGCGTTTATACAAATTGATCTTCATATCAAAATCTAATTGATACACGATTGTTCTTCTCGCGTCCAATGAACCTTCATAATCATCTGAGAATGTTATGGCTTCTAATTTAATCGGGACGTCTTCTTTAACGTCAGGAAAATCGTCAAGAGGCTTCATTGTGACTGTATACTGTGGAGTAAAATATGGCAAAATTTGTTCTACAACCTGCAACGCGTCGTCTTGATTCTTTGCGTATACGCTAAGTTGAAATTGTATGTTATAAGGAACAGGAGTGTACATCTTATATGCTGTTGAAGCAGAAGACGCCATTGCCATCGAATTCATTTTGGGTAGTTGGCGGGAAGGATCGTAATTCATCGCCAATATTTCGAAAGACATTCTCGGTAGCTTGATTGCTACTTGCCTTTCTTGATTCTCGCCATTGTCCATTTGAGCAATGCGCTCTAAGAAATTACGACTGGGGCCATAGCTGAGAGGAACCTTCACTTGGCTCAAAGTCCCACCACCCGAGTTTTTTCTAATAACATTAATGTTATTGAATAAAGATCCGAACACTGCAACAGATTTGCGTATTCTTTGATGGTAGAACCAAGAGCCAAACATAAAAAAGGTGCCTTTATTCGTTAATAATTACTTCTTTATTTAGTAGTAATTGCAAACAAATTCAGGCAATATTAAGTTAAAATTACTTGGCAGCTTTCTTAGCAGCCCTTTCAGCCTTGCGAGCAGCTACTCTTTCCTCGTGAGCGGCTTTCTTAGCTGCTACTACTGCAGCGCGTTCTTCTTTAGGTGTTGGCATATTATGCCCTCCTTTAAGTTAATACCTCTCCCCGAAGGGAGAGGGTTTTAGTTTAACGTTAGTAAGTCTTATGCGTCAACAGCGTGACGAACGACTTTGTGTACCATTGCATCAGCAGTTGCAGCAGTTACTGACAACTCAACGTTACCAGAAACGATTGCAGCTGAGAAATCAGCTTCAGCAGAATCACCAGTGTAGAGAGTACCGAATTCAGTGACGTGAGTATTAGTCCCATCATGAATCAACAGAATTTCTGTTGACTGGTACTTGCTATCAGTTGTGTTGGTCGTCTGTACAGTGAACTTGGCTGAACGGAAATCCGCAGCAGCAAAGGTATCAAGGACAGTCGGAGTAACAGATGAAGTAGATACTGAACCGGTCTTGGTAGCTGTACCAGCCATTACCAATGAAGTCGCAGAAAGATTGAAAGAATCGTCTGAATCTTTGAATCGAATACGATCAACACCGTCAGTGCGCATTACAACGTCTTTAGCGAACGCGTCAGCGTAGTAGCCTATAGCGATACCTTGAGCACCTTGAACTGTAGCGTACCCACCAATTGCGACACCATATGATCCAGCAGATGTTGCAGAGTAACCAATACCGATTGAACCACTTGAAGATGAGTTTAATGATTTCGCTTTCGCACCAACCATTACACTCTTATCAGAAAGATCCTGGGTATAAGCACCAAACAACGTTGAATACTGCCCATCGGCGTCAGCTTTAAAGCCAACAACTGTAGAGTATTCAAAGGCCGTAGTCGAATTGTAACCAATAAGGACACTACCCGCAGCGGCGGAGGGGTTGTTCGTCTTGGAACCGATGGTGACCTGTTTGGGTGCATATGAATAAGCCATATGACCAACACTAATTGTATAGTCACCCTCAACCCACGCGTAATATCCAACAGCTGTGCCGTATTTAAAGTCTTCTTCGACTTTAGCCTTTGCTCCGACAGCGACTGACTTATACTCTGCGTATGCAGAAGCACCTATCGCAGTGCCGTATTGGCCTACCGTTCTAGCGTCATAACCAATAGCGACACCGTGTGATGCACTAACCCTAGCGCTGCCGCCAACGAGGGTGCTATAATCTCCTTGAACATTGGAAAATGTTCCTATTGCAATAGCATACCTACCTGTAACGCCGTTCCAATAACCCGACGCGATAGCGTAATCGGATGAACCATATATCGTAGCGCCATAACCCAAAGACGTACAAAAACTAGACTCAGAACTAGACCATCCACCAACGCAGGTATTGTGACTTTGTTGGGCTGGAGTATATCGGTAACCAGCTTGATACCCAATAGATACGGTATATGTGTTTGCGGCGTAACCTGAAGCACCAGCCGAATGACCCGACGCATTCCAACCGATAGCGACAGATTGTTTATCTTTGGGTTCCGTCAGAGTTGACGCTGTTGAACCACCAGCGTAAGGGCCCACGAATACTGAGCTGCCTGCTGAGTCAGAAGCCAACAAGGATACCATACCTAAGCCAAGACCAAAGTCAAAACCGTTGTCTGACACCGTCTTGTTGTAACTAATAATGCGTGAATAGTTGTATCCAGCTGCTGCGCTTGTACCAAGTGTGATGTTACCGATAGCGGTATAAAGGTTACCAGCATGAGTACCTACGTCACCGTAGTAAGAAGTGATTGAACCGTTATACGCATAGATTTCACCACTCTTTGAGTAGATGTTACCTGCATCAGTTTCGAAACCAACTGAACCGTAACCAGGATCAGCCGCGCCAGCAACAACCTTATTGATGAAAATATCAGCAGATGAATCTACAGACATTACACCAGCAGTGAAGTCGAGACCGTGTCCAGCTTGGATACCAGCACCTGCTGAAGCAGAGATAATACCAGTTGCAGGATCATAAGAGATTGAACCAGTACCAGAAACAGCGTTCTTGGCGTCTGAGTCTGCGCGAGCAGTCGTGTAGTACAAGTTGTCGCCTTCTGATAAATCAGTAGTCGACTTAGCAACAAAGGCTGCATCGATATCAGAATCAACTCGAGCCAATGTGTAGTACTTGTTCGTGCCTTCTGACAAGTCAGAAGTAGAGCTGGCAGTTAAGTCTGAATCAAACCCTTGGTAAATACCAGTAAGAGTTGTACCAGAAATAGCACCGGCAGAAGTTACACTAGAAACTTCGATCGCACCAGCTACAAGAGCAGCTGCTGAGAAGGTAGGATCAGAAATATCAACAACGTTAGTTGATTCTAAGTCTTGAGTCAAGCCTTGGAACAAGTGGTATTTTTGAGTCGTCGCGTCACGGAATAGACCCGTGTGCATTTGATCAATACCATCAGAGTAGTGAGATACGAAACCCATGTCCAAAACGTCAGAAGCATCGTTGCTGTCTGCGAGGTGGAGGAGAGGATCGTTGATTGTTACAGTAGTTGAATTAACTGTAGTAGTTGTACCGTTAACTGTTAAGTCGCCAGCCAATACCAAGTTGTTAAATTCAACGTCATCGCCAGAACCAAGTGCCTGACCTGCAGAGATAACACCAGTAGCTGCATCATAAGAGATACCAGTACCAGCAGACATCAAGCCACGTACTTCAGCGTCAGTTCTTTCTGTGAAAGAAACTACACCAGTAACCGAGTCGTAAGACAGATCACCACCAGCTGATAAATGAGCGCGAACCTCAGAAGCTGAAGGTCCAGTAACTGTGATAACACCAGTAGCTGCATCGTAAGAAGCAGAGCCATCGCCGCCGCCATCAGTGAGACTGATTAAACCGCGAACTTCAGCGTCAGTTCTTTCTGTGAAAGAAACTACACCAGTAGCTGGGTCGTAAGCGAGATCGCCGCCTGCAGACAAATGTGCACGTACTTCAGCGGCAGAAGGGCCAGTGAACGTAAATGCACCAGTAGCTGCATCGTAACTTAAAGAACCGTCGCCACCATTATCAACTGCTGATAAAGAAGCGCGGACTTCAGAGGCCGAAGGGCCAGTATATGTTAAAACACCAGTTGAAGCGTTGTACGAAAGTGCACCATCGCCGCCAGTGTCGTTAACAGAAAGAACAGGAATTGGAAGTTCAGTTACAGCAGATACGCGACCTTTCGCGTCAAGTGTAACAGAAACGCGTTTGGCAGAATCGCCATACGTTCCAGCTGTGCCAACGTCAGGTAACGTATTACCACTGATCGGAGCTACAAGCTCCCCCTGTGCGTTTACGATTAACTGGCCGCCAGCCTCAAGCCCGCTCTTTAGAACGAAATTGTGGTTAGATTGAGACATAATTGTCCTCCATTTGTTTATAGAATATTACAAAGGAATCACAAAAGAGTAAGAAATCAAATATCAATTGATTGTCTTATCACCTTAAAAGTCATATTGTTAGACGTAGACGGGGTACATAATAATCGAACTTCGCCGCCGAAAACATCGGCAGAGAAACTTGCTTCTTCATCCTGTCCAGTATATATACTACCGAATTCAGTAATGTGAGTGTCCGTATTGTCTTGAAGCAGAAGAATTTCTGATGTGTGAAAGGTAGATTGTGTGTGATTTTCTACCTGTAGAGTATATCTAGCCGATCTGTATTTTGAGACCGGAAATGTATCTAGAGTTGTTACTGATACATCGTTTGTTTGTGTTACGATAGTGTCGATGGTCATTTGACCTGAAATTTTAACACTACTTGTAAAAAAAGTATTTTGGCTTGAGTCAATCAACATCCCGACATTACCTTCGCCATCAGATAAAACAACTTGGTTGCTTTTCCCTATGATGTCCGTTCCATCGTTACTGCCAATTATGACATTATTGTTTCCGAGAGTGAGCGCCGAACCAGCAGAACCTCCTAGTGCTAGGTTGTTTGATCCTGTCGCCAGCCGTAGAGCGTCTTTACCCACGGCAGTATTATCTGTTCCGATTTGATTGGAATACAATGAGCGGTAGCCAACGCTGACATTATCAGAACCGCTGACATTAGATCGTAAAGATTCGGTGCCTGTCGAAGTATTTCTGCTACCACCAACATTACTCAGTTGAGACTGAGTTCCAAGCGCAGTATTCATTTCACCATTGAAATTAGACTTTAACGCTTTAGACCCTAGCCCAACATTATACTGCCCAACAAGATTAGGGTTTTGTAACGATTCTCGACCGACTGCAACATTAGTAGCGATCCCGTTACTCCCCATAGACAGCATGTGCTGCCCGTTTAATTTGTACGAGCGAGTATTGGACCCACCACCAAGACCACCCATCTCAATAGAACCAGAATCGAGAAGGTTATAACTTCCTTGTTTGTGATATACTTCACCGATATGCCAATTCAAGTCGGGTAAATCTGTGAGATCGTTATAACTACCCGAAAGAGCTGATGCTGGCAATTGGTTAATGATAACAAGCACGTCAGTTAAAGACCCCGAAGAATCTGTTAACTGAGAGATGTCTGAAGGGATAAACGGTTTATTAATTAAATCATCATAATCTCCGGAAGTAGCAACGTCTGCAAAATCACCGCCACCAGTGGCTGTATACAGTTCTCCAAAGTTCTCATTAACCTTGGAGAACGCGTCTCGTAAAGTGTCGCCTGTTCTGTCGTTGACATTTGACCCGATGTATATTAATTGCTTTGGCATGTTTAAAAAGTAAACCTGTTTTTAATCTTTATTTATATAAGTTTGCCAAACTTTGGTTTTCTAATTGTGAAAGATCTGTCAAAGAAGTTTGTGGTTGCGGTTGCTGCGCCTGTTGAGGAGCCGGTTGTGCTGGTGGGTTATTAGTCTCCAGTGTTTTAGCGTAAGTTGAAGCTTCCGCAGTTACTCTCTCAGATTGTTGGATTTGTTCAGGTGTTCTATTGTCGATCCCAACCCAATTCAAACGTTGTTTGGGAAAATCTGGGCTTCTCCAGAACGATCGGTTTGCGTATTTGTTCCAAACCATTGGAGACATAACGGTAGGACGTTCTACATACTCGACCTTCTGTTTCACATCGTGAAGACCATCTAGTCCGAGCTCGGCGTCATACTCGTCATATGTTTTCGCAACATTATTATAATCATGAGCATAGTATTCTTCTCCTAAGAAGTCGTATACTAATCGCATACAACCTTCAGGATCTTGCGCCAGAGCTTCATATTCCAAATACATGATATGTTCTCTGTTTTCTGGGCAGTTAAGTGAATGTTGAACCAGCGACAGTGGCCCAGTAACAAACCCGCTTTGCGCGCCCATTTCACCCATTAAGAATGCTGCGCGTTCATTTGACCCAGGCCAGTTTTGTTGACCGAAAATTGCTTTAAGAGTTAATGGGTTTTTGTTGTTCAACTTTTCGACCGAATCGAGAATCCAAGGGATGTGTCTGAGACAAACAATCATTTTGAATTCTGGGAATAATTTTTTCAGCCTTCCTGTGGCACCTGTCCAAGCGCGGTTCGTATTGAAAACTACTTCTGGAGCGTCTTTGTACTGCACTTCAAACAACGACCGAACCATTTCTAATCTGGTTTCTTCGGTGACTGTAGTTCGCCCACCCAACGCTTGACTATCGTTGAAAAAGATGGAATCACTAAACCCTAGCATAGAATCCGTGATTCCTGTTTGAAATTTAGGGTTTTGATCTAAAATCGAACTCAAAAGGGTTGAACCTGAACGTGGTAGTCCAGAAATAAAATTATACTTCCTCATGTAATATACCTCAAATTAAAATGTATCGCCGAATGGATTCGACTCTGTAAAATCTATGAATGAATCGCCAATGGTGTCAAAGGTATCATTCTGGCTTGTTCGCTGAGTATTTATTAGTTCTTCTATGACGGTTATGTTGCCAGTAGCAGAAGAAACGTCAGCCGAGATTTGAGAGCCATTAACAACAAACTCGTGATACTCTCCGTCATCTGCGCCAATGTGGGCCAAATAAAGTTTAGACGCGCTGCTGTCCCAATTGACAACCTCGCCCTGCATTGATGTATTATTGGTCAACGCTTGTGTAACAACCTCACCAACTTGGAAATCGCCGACTACCGAATCTAACGTCAAGACGTGTTGATAAGCAAACGCTTTTTCGACATCGTCAATACTTTCAATACCAGTATCGAAATTCTCATCGTTATACTCAAACAGCTCGCAGGTCATTCTGAACACTGGTAAGTTTTTCAGCTGGTAGAATGGAGTTTCGTCCTGGACGAGTGTTATTTGGAATATGGAGTTTGATAAGGGCA
>Ga0206130_10002088_pt1 | contig 28309 bp, 13 predicted proteins | sample Helgoland_Spring_9_FD_148637 | JGI IMG/M metagenome (GOLD analysis project Ga0206130, IMG submission 148637) | Pelagic subsurface seawater microbial communities from Kabeltonne, Helgoland, North Sea - Helgoland_Spring_Bloom_20160512_1 | ecosystem: Environmental > Aquatic > Marine > Epipelagic ...
ACCATATGGTTTCGACGCTCGATATCATGCCGACGTTGCTGGAGGCGGTGAATCTTGCAATCCCTGTCAAACAGGACGGGCGTTCGATGCTGTCGATCCTGAAAGGCGGAACGCAGGACGACCGCGATGCGGTCTTTACCACCTACAACTACACCACGCCCAACCAGCAGGTTTTCCCGATGCGCGGGGTGCATACCAAGGAATGGAGCTATGTCTTCAATCCGTGGTCCGACGGGGTGAATAAGCGGTTGCAGGGCAATGGCCAGCCGACCGAAAACCAATCCGGCCTGACCTTTGCCGCCATGCAGAAAGCGGCGCTCACTGATCCGGAAATGAAAGAACGTATGGATACGATCCTGCTGCGCCGCCGCGACGAACTTTTTGATCATCGGAAAGATCCGTACAGCTTCGACAATCTGGCGGAAAATCCCGAATATGAAAAACAGCTGAAGAAAATGAAAAAGCTCGTCGCCGACGAAATGAAGCGTAGCGACGATCCGCTACTCGACGCGCTGGAAAACGGCGGCAGCTATCCGGCGGAGTGGGACAAGAGGAAGTAGAACAGAATTGGAAAAAGAACAGGAATAAAATATGAAAAATACGAAACAAGCTAACCCGCGCCGTCAAGACGGTCTTTTCAGTGCTGCGCTAGAGATGAAAGGAGTCGGGTTTATGAAAAACGTGTTTAAATGGATGGTTGTCGGGGTGCTCATTGCGGGAACGGCATCTGCGGATACGCGATACCGCGGGGTCGGTGACTGGAGTGATGCCAGCCCGTCTCCTGGATGGGACAATGGCGTACCGACGAGTGCCGACGAGGCCCGTTTGATCACTACGGCTGCGGTAACCATCCTGAACGGCACCGCTGCGGTCGCCACGACCGTGCGACTTGGTAACTTGTGGAACTGGGATGGCGGTCACGTCGTAGTCAATTCAGGGGGAAGCCTCACGGCGACGCATTTGACCATGGGCTCCGCTTCAGCAAATGGAGGGGGGCCATCCTCCTTTACCAATCATCTCGGAGGGATCGTCACCTTGTCCGGCGAGCTGTCTTTTGCGAATGGAATATCCTCCGTTTTTAACGGCGGAACGATGAGCGTCGGGAGTCTCCGTTCGACTGCCGGTGGGACCGGATTGCTGGACATTGATGGCGGCACTTTTACGGCGGGTAATATTCTTGGTTTTGATCTTTCGGCAGGCAGCGGGTTCACCATCGAGATTCGAAATGGCGGCGTGCTGCGGATTGCCGGTAGCAGTCAGGCAGAGGCGGATCAGCTGAATGCGTGGCATCAAACGGTCGGGTCGATCACCAGCGACGTGTCGCTGTTCGCGGTCTATAATTTGCAAACGGACATGACAACACTGGGGCCGACGACCGCGCTGGATCTCGATCCGCCGACTCCGAACCCGGCCGGATTCGCAAGCGCACCGATCGCGATCAGCAGCTCCGAAATCTGGATGACGGCAGAAGGCAGCGATGCGTCCGGCTGGATTCAATACCGCTTTGATGAGACCAGCGGTAATCCGGGCGGTAAGGGCAGCGGTTGGCAAACTTCGTCGAGCTATACCGATGGCGGGCTGAGCCCGGACACGCAGTACAGCTATACGGTCACAATGCGCGATGCGTTCGGCAATACAACCACCGCCTCGCCGCCGGTGTCGGCCACGACCGCCGCGACCGACCCGGATTTGGGATCGCTTCCTTATTTGTCCGGCAAGGCCGTGGCCATCTGGAGCAAAGGGGCGGAACAATTTGTCCGCTCTTCCGGGGTGGACGATGGCGTCCTGCGCGCCGACCGCAAATCCTACGAAGCCAACGATGAGGGCCGCTTTCTCTGTTTCGCCGAAGCGGGCAATACGATCGCGATCATGGATATGATGCTAAGCCGATATGTGACCCATACCGCCGGCAAGCTGGCCTCGGCCGTGGGCGGCGATCCCGCCGCGCGCCGTTTTACCTTGGAAGACCAAGGCAATAACTATTACGCCATCAAGGCCAACAATGGAACGTATGTTCGCGTCGACGGGGCGGGGGAACTGCTCGTCGATGCCGTCAGTATTACCGGCGATGCCCTGTTCGCCATCGTGCCGATCCGCACCGGCCCCAATGTAGTCATGCGCGCTTACGAGGGATGGGAGGCGGATTTCCATTCGCAGAATTCCGCAGACTTCCCGGTGAACAAGGTGAACATCGGCATGCTGCAGATGACACCCCAGCTTTATACCGACACGCAGTTCACCGACATGCGCGCGGTTTGGAATACCGATCAATACGAGACCGAGTTTATCCTGCCTTATGTGGATTACTCTCAGGTAAGTATGACCGTTCAGGTGGATAATCTCATCAATCGCATCAAGCGCATGGAGGGGCTGGGTTACACCTTCGACTATGTGATTCTCTACCATGAAATCCTGGCTGGCCTGCCGGGCGGGCCGTGGAGCGATCCGCGCATCTCTTCGCAGGCGGAAATCGACCTTTTCCGCGAGCGGGTCACCGCCGCCTACAATGCCGGGGAGGTCGACTATCCCTCCTACCGGGTCTTCTGTTTGCCCTACCAGTTTGCCAGCAACAGCGTTATGGGCTTCAGTGCCGGCGGTGTTCCTGCCGATACACCGGTTGGCTGCGACGCCGAGACGCTGGAATTCATCAAGAACAACTTCGACGGCATGTTCCTTGAAGTCAACGGGCACGACTATACCCAGCGGGATGAGGATGCCGATGCGGCGGCTGCGGCCGTCTGGTGCCGCGACAACGGCCTAGAGTTCGGTATTACGTCCGGTGGCTCCGGCAAGGACGCCGCCTACAAGACGATGTACGGAAATATCTTCGCCAAAATGAATACGGCCGGTTTCGACAAGTCCTGGGACGGTATGCACTATGTGCTGCACCATGTGCACCAACCTCTTTCAGACCGCCTGCCGGAATGGACGACCAACACCACGACGGAAAATGCCAAGTGGTTGATCGAGCAGGTCATGCCCTTTGAGGCGCCTTCGATTGCTGCCGTCGATACGGACGGCGACGGCGTCGCCGATCTGGAGGAAGTCCGCGCCGGTACCCCGATACTGGAGCTCGAACTCGGCGACTACGACACGTGGGCCGGGAACTTCACCAAAGCTGATCTCAGCGATCCGACCGCCGACTTCGATGGCGACGGTGTGGAGAACCTGATGGAATACGCCCTCGGCGGTAGCCCGATCAACGCCGATGCCGCATCGACTCGCCCCGTTTCCCAACGCGTTGGAGATTATTTAGTCCACGTGCACAACGAACGCACGGACGATACCAGCCTCACCTATACGGTCGAACTGAGCACCCATCTGGTTTCCAATGGTTGGAATACCAATGGCCTGGAATTTGTCGGCGCGGCTGGTTTTTCCAATATTTGGAACGTGGTTACCCATAAAGTTTCAACCCTTGGAAAAGCCCAGCAGTTCATTCGCCTGAAGATTGAGCAGGATTAAATAATACAGCGTCGTTGTTGCGCTAGAGATGAAAGGAGGCAACGCTTTTAAGACAGCTGTCCTGGGAGATATGGAGGCCGGGGATCAGCGGAACATCGATCGGTGAACAGTCTTGTGAGTCGACATCGAAAGCTGAAACCCGATTCAGATCCGGATCGGGGAAAACTTAAAAATCAGCAATACTTGGACTGCCCCTTTTTCTCCACCGAGGCCACGCAATCTAAGTCAAAGAGAGCCTAGCTCAACTCCAACGCCTGCACCATCACACCGAACAATTCGTTGTTCTTGATAAATGGTGGGATCCGCTCAGAGCCAGGACCGAAGGCAAACAGATCGACGCACTCAGATGTGTGCTTGTTTGATGTCCAACCGATAGCGGTCTTTTTTAATAATTCCTTGGCTACGACCTTTGTCATCGCGCTAGAGAGATAAGTCGACTCGGGGTCATCCATCGTTGCTTGAATCGAGGCAGCCTGGGCCTGCGTCGTGACAATACCAGTGGCTTTAGTAAATACATCTGCATCGAACTGGCCTGTGGCTTTGAATTGATACTCCAATGCTTCAAAGCTGGCAGTCATATCGTTGATACGATCCAGCGCTGGCCCGCTATCGGCATACGAAGCCCCCGCCCCATTCAACTGACATCCACCAGTGCCGTGGTCGGTGGTAATAATGAGCAAGGTATCGGGGTCGTTCTTCAGATACTCCAACGCTATTGGAATACATTCATCAAACTCCAATAGCTCATGTAGAATAGCGGCAGGATCGTTACCATGTCCCGCATGATCCACACGTCCGCCTTCGACTTGGAGGACAAATCCATCCTTCGATTGACTGAGACTCTTTAACGCTGCACGAAACATCTCCGGTAAGCTCGGCACGTCAGAAAGTGCCGCATCGTTCTTTCGATCAATTGCATAAGGCACGTGTGAGTTAGAAAAAAGCCCCAGCAGCTGCGGGTTGCCTGTCTGCGCGTCTAACTCCGCCTTGGTCTGCACGAAGCGGTAGCCTTTATCGGTAAAATCCGAAACTTGAGTGAGCGATGATTCTTGAAAGTGCCGCAAGCCGCCACCGAGCAGCACATCGATTTCGCGTTCATAATATTGCTGAGCGATCTCATCCTCCATTCCACGCTTCTTGACGTTGGTCGAAAATCCAGCGGGCGTCGCATGTGTGACACGACACGTCGTAACGAGACCAGTGGCTTTGCCTGCGGCCTTCGCATGTGAGAACAGAGGTGTTAACGATACCCCGTTGGCATCGGTATTGATTGCACCGTTCATCACGCGCTGTCCACAGCCCCATGCACTCGCAGCTGCTGCAGAATCGGTCACTGGCGAACTAGCCGAAGCGGTATCCTGCAATGCACGAGTGAGTCCTGGCTGCTCATATACGTGCATCCAATTCAACGGTGCCTTACGATTGCGCAGACTCCAGTGATGCGCGAAACCAAAGGTGCCAGTGCACATGCCGTCCACCACCAGGAAGATCAGATTCTTAGCCTTCGGGCTCTTGGGTTGGCGCGAACGCACTCGCCCCGCAACAGCAGTGCTCGCACCTAGCGTCGCGGCGACACCACTCAGGCCAATGCCTTTAATAAACTGACGGCGACTGGAAGACGGACTGCTAGGAATTTGCTTTTCGGGTGAGGTGTTCGGAGAGGCTTTCATTGGGTGATAAGGGGGTTGGTGCTGAATTTATAAATGCTGGTAGTGTCGTATGTCTCGCCGGGGCGTAGAATCACACTTGGCCAACTCGGTTGATTCACACTGTCTGGGCTGTGTTGGGTCTCTAGGCAGAGCCCAGTTCTGTGAGCATAGACTTTTCCGGACTTTCCGATCAGGCGACCGTCGAGGAAGTTGCCACCATAGAACTGAATCGCTGGCTCTTCGGTGTACACCTCTAAGACGCGACCGCTATTAGGCTCGTAGAGTGTCGCGGCGAGTTCCATGCCCGGTCCTTTACGGTCGAGCACCCAGTTATGATCGTAGCCGAGGCCGAACTTGAGCTGCTTGTCATCCGCCTCAACATCTCTACCAATTGGCTTTGCGCTGCGGAAGTCAAATGGTGTGCCTGCGACTTGCCGTAATTCACCAGTCGGAATGAGTCCTGCATCGACTGGGGTATAGACCGAACTGTGAATCTGCAACTGATGCCCATTAATGCTACCACTCCCTTCGCCTGCCAGATTGAAGTAAGTGTGGTTCGTTACATTGACTGGCGTCGCTTTGTCGCTGCTGGCCTGGTAGTGCATTACAATTTCGTTCTGATTGGTCAGTGTATACACGACCGATAGAGCTAGATTGCCGGGGTAGCCTTCTTCACCATCCTTAGCCAGATAGCTCAGCTTGATGCCATCCTTTAGCACTTCGGCAGACCAGACGATTTTGTCGAAGCCCATAAATCCGCCGTGTAGGTGATTGCCGTTATTATTGAGCGACACCTGATAGGATTCACCATCGATGGTGAATTCGCCTTTACCAATACGATTACCGTAGCGACCGACGACCGATCCGAAGTAAGGCCGATCGACCGCATTGATGTAGTCTGACACATCGTTATACCCCAAGGCCACGTCGGCCATCGTGCCATCGCGATCGGGCACTTGGATCGAAGTGATCGTCGCGCCATAGTTGGTGATCTTCACCACCATACCGTTCTCGTTTGTTAACGTGTATTTTTGAATTGAATCAAAGTCGTCCACTTTGACCGATGCGCATCCGGCAATCAGCAAACTAACAGGTGATACGAGCAATAGGCTTTGGATGTGTTTTTTCATAATGTTTTTTTCATTACTTTTAACCGAGCCAGAAGCTGAAGTAGAGATACATAGCAAGAACCAGACCTAGCACGACGACGGTGGCGATTACGTCCCAGCAGTTCCAACTCTCACGAATGGCTTTCTTATCTTCGACAGTTAGCGAACCGTAAGTCAGGCCCTTTACTTTTTCGTCCGTGGGCTTATCCGTCATGAGGGAAAGCACGACGACGAAGACACAGCTAATAATCATCAGCGCTCCAGAGTAATAGAGGAAATTGAAGGCCGCTACATTACCGATAAATCCGGTGGTAATGTCATTTGCGTTCGCGATGGCTTCCACCGCCAGTTTCGCCATACCAAGTACGAACCCTAAAATTAATCCCCAGAATGCACCCGTGGCGTTAATTCGTCGCCAGAAGAGGCCGAGCAGGAACACGGCGGTGATCGGCGGTGCGAGGTAGCCCTGTACCGCTTGCAGGTATTTGTAGATGCCCCCACCAGCCATGTCCTTCATGATCGGTATCCAGACCAAGCCCGCGAAGACAACAAACACCGTGGCGATGCGACCGACGAAAACGTAATGCTTCTGTGTTTTACCAGGCTTGAGCTTCTCATAAATATCGATGGTGAATAGAGTCGCGCAGGAGTTGAACAACGATGCCAGCGAGCTCATGAGTGCCGACATCACACCAGCCACCACGAGACCGCGTAGACCGACGGGTAGAAGTTCCGCCACCATGGTGGCAAACACTTGGTCTCCGTCTATAGACTGATCCGGTCGAAGCGGAATCGAAATGATGCCTTTTTGGTGAAGTCCCCATCCGATCATACCGGGAATTAGGAAAATCATCACCGGCCAGATTTTAAGGAACCCGCCGAACAATGCGCCGCGGCGCGCGTCTTTCAAGCCCTTCGCAGCCAAGGTGCGTTGCACGATATACTGGTCCGTGCACCAATACCAAATACCGATCACGGGGGATGCGATCAAGATGCCCAACCAAGGGAAATCTCCATTCTTCCACCAGGGGACACCTTCTTGGACGAGTGGACGCCAGAGTTCGAAATTCTCTTTTTGCGCAGCAGCGAGGCATTGCAGTTCACCCCATCCGCCCAGTTTACCAAGTCCGAACCAGGTGATGAAGAAAGAGCCGAGCAGCAAGACCACCGTTTGTGCGACCTCAGTATACATGACCGCTCGTAAGCCTCCAAAAACGGTATACACTCCCGTTAGCAATACGGTCACAATTGCGCCGACCCAGAAGGCATTTTCGGGCGTGCCGAACGTATCAGGCAGTAAGGTCATAAACACCAGCGCCCCGGCATAGACCGTGACAGAGACCTTGGTAAAGACGTAGGCAATCAGGCTCACGATGGACAACACCCAACGTGTGCGGCTGTCAAAACGACGTTCCAAGAACTCGGGCATCGTGAACACGCCGCTTCGATAATAGAAGGGGACGAAGACCCAACCGAGCAGGATCATGACCCACGCATGCAGCTCCCAGTGAGCCATCGCCATGCCGGACGAGGCGCCATTGCCGGCGAGGCCGACGATGTGCTCCGATCCAACATTGGAGGCGAATAGCGAGGCGCCGACAACGAGCCAACCGGCGTGTCGTCCGGCCAAGAAGTAGTCGGTGGTTGTTTGTTGTTTGCCGGCGGACCATTTTACGATCCACACGAGACCGAGGAAATAAAATCCGACGAGAGTCCAGTCTAATAGTTGCATGTTATGTTATGTTACTTTTGGGTGATTAATAAATTCTGAAAGAGCGAGGTTACCCGTCGTTATGGCCAGCTTGGCCATAGTAAGCATGACTGCCGTGCTTACGCAGAAAATGCTTGTTGAGCAGATGCGCGTGGATGGGTGCTTTCGAGGGGGCTAACTGGAGCGTATTGAGCGCCATCTCGGCAACGACCTCAAGGGCAAACGCGACCTCGACGGCTTTCGAGCCACTTGGGCCCCATGCGAAAGGTCCGTGTCCGTGGACTAGCACCGCCGGAATATCCATCGGCTTACCATCGGCAACTCGCTCCACGATCACCGCACCGGTATTCCACTCATAATCGGTTCGCACTTCATCCACAGTCATCTCTCGTGTCACTGGCACCTCTCCATGAAAATAGTCGGCATGCGTGGTGCCAAAACATGGAATGCCACGTCCTGCCTGCGCAAAGGATACGGCATGACGCGAATGCGTGTGCACGATGGAGCGCACTCCTGCCTGCGCGAACGCACGAAACAAATATCGATGCGTCGGCGTATCAGACGAATAGCGCAGTGCACCTTCGACGACTGCGCCTTCCAGGTCGACGATCACCATGTCCTGCGGTCGAAGCACAGCGTAGTCCACCCCGCTGGGTTTGATCGCAAACACACCGGCTTCGGCATCCAGCACGCTGACGTTCCCAAAAGTGAGATCGACCAATCCGGTCTTCGGTAGTGCGAGGTTTGCCTCACAACATTCTTCTCTAATTGATTTGTAGTTCATTCAATAGTCACAGTTAAAAATTCGACCTGCCCTAGAGGCCTCTGATGCCGTAATAAATCTCTCCGATCCGAAGGTCTTGCTTCAGTGATCGAATGACAGTGCCTTCATCGATGAACACACATTCGACACCGGCCATTTCCGAAAGCATCTCGATTTGATCGGGGCTGACGTCGAAACTGAACGCAGTATGGTGCGCCCCGCCGCTGTGTATCCACGCTTCCGCGGCAGTTTGCAAATTGGGCTTCGCATCCCATAGCACCCGGGCGACGGGAAGCTTTGGCATCGGATGCGGGATCGCGACACTCTCGACTGTGTTCACCAGAAAGCGAAAGCGATTCCCCAGGTCGACGAGCGACGCATTGATCGCGCTGCCGGTGGACGCGTTAAAAATAAGCCGCACTGGATCCGCCTTGCCGCCGATTCCCAATGGGTGGATCTCGCAGCGAGGCTTTTCCTCACTAATGGACGGACAGATCTCAAGCATGTGCGAACCGAGGCAACGCGCACCAGCAGGGTCGAAATGGTAGGTGTAGTCTTCCATAAAAGAAGTGCCGCCGGTCTTACCACCCCCCATTACTTTTAACACGCGCACCAACGCGGCGTGCTTCCAGTCACCCTCACCACCAAAGCCATACCCATCGGCCATCAATCTCTGGACAGCGAGGCCGGGCAATTGAGACATGCCGTGCAGATCCTCGAACGTATCGGTAAACGCACCATAGCCGCCCGTTTCCAAGAACTGTCGTAAGCCGAGTTCGATCCGCGCAGATTCACGCAATGAATCGTGCCGAGTCCCGCCTTTGCATAATTCAGTGGCCAGTTCGTAATCCGCGGCATAGACCGCACACAGCTGGTCGATCGCGGCATCGTCGACCTGATCGATCACGGCTACGAGGTCCCCAACGGCATGTGTGTTAACCGACATGCCGAAGACACGCTCGGCTTCGACTTTGTCACCATCAGTCACTGCGACGTAACGCATATTGTCGCCGAAGCGAACGATTTTCAGATTTTGCATTTCGTCCCAACCCGCGGCAACACCTGCCCAATCGGCCAGTTGACTGCGCACGGCGGGGTCTTGCCAATGCCCGACGATCACTTTTCGCTGTATACGCATCCGCGTCAACAGGTGCCCATACTCACGTCCACCGTGTGCCGACTGGTTCAAGTTCATAAAGTCCATGTCGATCGTATCCCAAGGGATATCGCGATTGAACTGTGTGTGTAGATGGCAAATCGGCTTCGTCAATTTCGACAGGCCCTGGATCCACATCTTAGCCGGCGAAAAAGTATGCATCCATGTGATCACACCGATGCAGCTCGGATCGTTACTCGCCTCCATGCAGGTCTGACGGATTTCGTCCGGAGTGGTCACGATCGGCTTGAAAACGACTGGCACTGAGATCGATGCGTCGGCAGACAACGCGGCCGCGATTGTTTCCGCATTGGCAGTCACTTGTTTTAACGTCTCAGGCCCGTAGAGGTGCTGACTGCCTGTGATCAACCAAAGTTGTTTCATATTCGTTTGTTTCATATCGATTCTATTTTTCAAAAGTTAACATACTGGCTTTCACGGCTACGATTTCCGCGCTACTTCTTTAACGCTCAACAACTCTTTCATCACCTGTCCTAGATCCGAAGATTTCGAAACACCGCCAAACGCATCGTGCACCTGACTGTATAATGCGAAGAGTTGATTGTAGACGGCATGCGCTTCTGGCGTTGGACGATAGACGATTTCCTTGAGGGAGGTCATCGCCGTTTGAGCCGACTTAAAGTCTGGGTAAGCACCCGCTATCACGGCAGCGCCCACCGCCGCGCCGAGCGCACACGTTTGCGAAGATGCAGAGACGCGCATTTCACGGCCCGTCACGTCGGCGTAGATTTGCATCAGCATGGCGTTTTTCTCCGCGATGCCGCCGGCACAGACAATACGATGAATCGGCACGCCATACTCGGATATGCGCTCGATAATCATACGGGCTCCGAAAGCGGTCGCCTCGATGAGCGCACGGTAAATTTCAGCCTGCGAGGTCTGCAGAGTCTGCCCCATGATCATACCGGTGAGGCGCTGATCGACGAGCACCGTGCGATTGCCATTGTTCCAGTCGAGGGCCAGTAGTCCGCTCGCGCCGGGCGCTTGATCCGCTACCGCCTCGGTCAATAAGCGATGCTTTGATTCGTCGCCTTCACAAGCCGTCTCAACCCACCATTTAAACAAATCACCGCAGGCACTTTGCCCCGCCTCGATACCATAATAGCCTGGTAGAATCGCGCCCTTCACAATTCCGCAAATACCGGGAATATCAGCGATCTGCTTCTGCGCGGAAACCACGCCGCAATCACAAGTCGAAGTGCCGATGACTTTGACCAGCGTGCCCTCATCCACCCCGCAGCCAATCGCTCCGTAGTGCACGTCGAACTCGCCGACCGAAATCGGAATCCCCACTGGCAAACCAAGCTGCTCGGCCCACGAGTGGCACAAACTGCCGGCCTGGACCGAAGCATCGACCGCGCGCTCATACAGTCGGCTTCTCAACTCGGCTAGCTTTGGGTCCAGCATGGTGAGAAATGCCACATCCGGCAACCCGCCCCAATCCTCGGCATACAATGCTTTGTGACCCGCTGCGCAGACCCCGCGCACCACCTGTTTCGGATCAGTCACCCCAGCTAAGACCGACGGCAGATAGTCGCACAACTCGACCCAACTGTAGGCCGCATCAAAAACCTCTGGTGCCACATTCAAGCAACGCCAGATTTTACTCCACCACCATTCGGAGGAATATGTGTTGCCGCATTTCGCAATATACTCAGGCCGATGTTGCGCTGCCAATTCGGTAATACGGGTGGCCTCTGCGTGACTCGTATGGTCTTTCCATAGCCAGCATTGGGCGTGGAGATTGCCTGCCCATTTGGGGTCGAGCGCCAAAGGTTGATTCGCCGCGTCCACCGGGATCGGGCTGGAGCCAGTCGTATCCACACCGATGCCGATCACTTGATCAGCACTGAAGCCGGGATGCTGAGCCGCAGCTTCGAGAGCGATGCGAATCGATTCTCTCAATACTTGCAAATAGTCGGCAGGGCTCTGACGCGCCAGATTCGCATCTACGAGGTCCAACAACACGCCTTGCTCGCCACTCGGATAGCCAGCCACTCCTGAAGCGATCTCCGCTCCATTTTCGCAATCGACAATCAGCGCACGAGCGGAGTTTGTTCCGTAATCAATTCCAAGGGTAAAAGGCATTTGAAGAATATTGCACCAAATTTCATTCTGGTAAATTCCCGCCTAACATTACAGTAATGTCAGGTAATGAAAAAACGTCCCACCATGACCGACATCGCCCACGAAGCGGGCGTATCCAAAAACACCGTATCGTTGGCGTTGCGCAACGATCCTCAAATCCCTCCACACACCAGGGAGCGCATTGAGAAAATTGCCACAGCACTCGGTTACCAAAAAAATCCAACAATTGCGCGGCTGATGGCTCAGTTACGGTCAGCTCAAAACGCAAGCTATCGAGCCCCCCTCGGCCTACTCAATGCCAACGAAGATCCGATGGCCTTCAAAAACCACCCTACGATTCCAACTTATATCGCAGGCTGCAGAAGCCGTGCGAAGCAACTGGGCTATAGCTTTGATGAATTTTGGCTCCATGATCCAGAGCTCGATGGCACGCGACTGAATCGAATACTCAAAGCACGCGGGATCCTCGGAACATTGGTGGTCGGGCTCATGGGCAGTAATCGGCTCCCCGAAAGATTCAACCCCACATGGGAGCACTATCCCACCATTGTGACTGGCGTCCGAACTCGAAAGCCCGCTTTGTCATTTGCCTGCGTCGACCATCACATGCTGGCCCTACGCGCATTTGAAAAGGCAATTGAACTCGGTTACCAACGGCCCGCGATGGTTTTAGATAAAACGATTGATGAGTTAGTCAATGGCCGGTTCACCGCCGGCGCATTGATTGCCCAACGTGAGCTACCCAGGGATCAGAGAACCAACTTCTATTATAATTTGACCGATGCTCGACAAGATAGGCATCACTTTGAGGCGTGGTTACATGCAGAAAAGCCGGACGTAATCATCACACTCTACCACGAAGTAAAGCGCTGGCTAATAGAACTACGCTACGAAATACCAAAAGACATCGGCTTGATCCAACTGGAATGGAGAAAGGATCACAGTGATTGGGCCGGAATGAATCAGCACAACGACCTGACGGGGAGTGCTGCAATCGATATGCTGGTCGGCATGGTCCACTCGAATGACTCAACTATACCTAAATACCCTCGCGGAACTCTAATCGCGAGTAGTTGGGTTCACGGTCATAGTATTCAAACGGCTAATCGAGTAGGGGAGTGAGCCGTTCCTGATTAGCCTGTCATTTTAAGCGGATTTCCAGTCAACTGGGGCGTGTTTTCATGATCTGACATTACTGTAATGTAGGGCGGTGATTTACTTGGATGAATCTTGGTGCAACATTCTTCGCTACTATGTAATCTCTTCCGGCCTAAAAGCGGAACAACATATAGTATGAATCAAAAAGAAAAGGTATTGATATGAAAAAGTGGATTATTTGTTTGTTGATGGTGATTGCCGGGAGTGCTGCTGTGGCGGAAACGTCCGGATTGGCGGAAGATTTCAGGAACCCGCCTGATGCGCGAAAGCCCTATGTCATGTGGTATTGGATGGGAGGCAATATCAGCAAGGAGGGAGTGAAAGCAGATCTGGATGGATTTAAACGTGCCGGAATTGGAGGCGTTCAGATCTTCAACATCGGTGGTGGCAATGCTCTGAAAGGGGCGGTGCAGATCCTGAGCCCGGAGTGGCGCGAGATCATGACATTTGCCATCACGTATGCCGGTGAGTTGGGTATCGATGTTGCACTCTATAATTCAATGGGTGGATGGTCCGCGAGTGGAGGCCCGTGGGTAACTCCCGAAATGGCGATGAAAGAAATCGTCTGGGCTGAAACCACGATTAAAGGTGGAAGCGCGGTCAGTCAGCAACTGGCACAGCATCCCGGGCATCTCGATTTTTACCGCGATGTCGCGGTGGTGGCCTTTCCGACGCCAAAGTGCGAACTGAACGATGCCAATTTCAAAGCCACAGCGAGCAAGACGGACGGGATCCACAAAATGAGCGACTGGAACCGCCGGAGCTGGTCCTGGGTGAGGAAGGATGCTGATGGAGCAATCTGGGTTCAGCTTGAATATGATCAGCCATGTTCCGCCCGCTCGCTGACCCTGCTGACCACTTTCCAGAAGGATTTGAGTCCAGGTAAATTACTGGCGTCGGACAACGGAACCGAATGGCGTGAAGTGCTGAGCTATGAGTTGCCGCGTCGCTGGATGTCGATCTCGCGCAGCTTCCCGGAAACCACCGCCAAATTCTGGCGCGTTGAATTTGAAAAGGAGTGTTATGTCGGGGAACTTAAACTGAGCGGCGGTGTGCGGATCGAGGATTGGACGACAAAAATGATGGCGGATCCCTATAATCAGGAGAATGTACCATTTAGTAAAGAGCGCGTTGCGCAGGAGCAGCTGATACAAAAAAAATCTCTCATCGATTTGACTGCGAAGATGGATGCAAACGGAGTGCTGAATTGGGATGCGCCGAGTGGTGACTGGACCGTATTACGGTTTGGGTATGCACCTACTGGTTCGAAGGTCGAGCCCGCCGACCCGGAAGTGGGTGGCCTGGAAGTTGACAAGTTTAATTCAGCAGCGCTGGATCTGCACTGGGAAAACTCACTGCAGCCGTGGTTGGATGACCCATTGACCAAACCGTTTATCAGCGCAACACACAGTGACAGCTACGAGCGTTATTATCAGACCTGGACAAAGACAATGGCGCAAGAGTTTGAGCAGTTGCGGGGTTATTCACTGAGCGAGTATCTGCCGGTTTTGACGGGGCGCATTGTTGGGGATCTTTTTGAATCAGAGCGTTTTCTTTGGGATTATCGGGCAACAGTTGTAGATCTGATCAACGAGAACTATTTTGCACATCTACAGAGATTGTCCGAGAAAAACGAGATCAAGTTTTCCCTTGAGCCGTATCATCAGAGTCAGTTCAACAGTGTGACGGCAGGAGGGCTTGCAGATATTCCAATGTGTGAGGTGTGGAACCAAAAGGGAGGAGCGGCGGGGCCGTACTGGATGAAGATGGCTGCGAGTCCAGCTCATATATACGGAAAGCCGATCGTCCAGTGTGAAGCTCTCACGTCAAGACCTCCGAATGGAGGTGATTACTCAAGTGATTTCTGGGATCTGAAACCCACTACCAATGGAATCCTTGCCGGAGGTGTGAATCGAATCTGCTTCCATGTGTCCGTGCAGCAGCCATGGACTGATAATATCGCGCCGGGACAGACTCTGGCTATTTTCGGTACTCACTTCGAACGCACGAATACCTGGTGGGATCAGATGCCTGCTTTTACCAGCTACATCTCACGTGCTCAGTCTGTTCTGCAGCATGGTAAATTCGTGGGCGATATTCTCTATTCAACTGGAGAGAATTCCCCCTGTACGAGCCTGGGGCCACGTGGTCTTTTTACTCCGCCACAGGGGTATGACTATGATATCTGTGATCCGAAGTCGATATTGACCCGCATGAGTGTCAAGGACGGTCGATTTGTTCTACCGGACGGCATCAGCTATTCGCTGCTTGTGTTGCCAGACGATACCTCGATGACACTTCCAATGCTTAAGAAGCTCGGTGAGTTCCTCAAGAATGGGGCTACCATTGTTGCTCCTAAACCGGTCGCATCACCGAGTTTGACAGGGCAGCCTGCCGCTGACTTGAAACTCCAACAATTGGCCGATCATCTTTGGAACGATTATGCCGATCAGATCTTCTGGAATGTTTCTGTGTCTGATGTGTTGAAAAAAATGAAGATTCAACCGGACTTCAAGGCTCAGCCTGGATTCCCGTCCCGATGGATCCACAAAACCATTGAGGGCGATGATTACTACTTTATTGCAAACGGATCGGATAAGGCGGTTAAAATCAAGGCAACTTTCAGAACAACGCAGGGTAAACCGCAGCTTTGGATTCCCCATACTGGAGAGATCAGAGAACTTGCAGACTACACTCAGACTGGTTCCTCTACGGTGGTGCCGTTGGAGTTTGTCGCACACGAGGCTTATTTTGTAGTGTTCACAAAAGCCGATGCGCCGGTGGCTCAACAGAATTTCCCAAGCTATGATACGATAGCAGATCTCACGGGGGAATGGATGGTTGAATTTGATGAAGCGTGGGGCGGGCCTGCCGAGCCAGTTCTCTTTAAAACTCTTGAGGATTGGACAACGCGCCCGGAGCCGGGGATCAAATACTACTCAGGTACTGCAACATACCGTAAAACATTTGATCTGCCGAAAAGGTTGAAGAAGGGGGAGCGACTCTTCCTGAACCTTGGTAAGTTTAAGAACGTGGCGGAAGTGAGGGTGAACGGCAAAGACGCGGGCATCGTCTGGTGCGCCCCGTGGCAGGTTGAGATTACCGACCTGGTCAATTCCGCTAATAACCAGTTGGAAATCGATATCGTAAACCTGTGGGTCAACCGCCTGATAGGTGATGAGCAACTTCCGGAAGATGTGGAGTACAGTACCGGAGCGTGGCACATTGTTAAGAAGTGGCCGAAATGGATGACCGATCCAGAGACACCGCGCACCTCCGGACGCTATACCTTTTCTACCTTCAATCACTGGAACGAAGATAAGAAAAACAGTCCGCTCCTTCCGTCAGGCCTGTTCGGGCCGGTCACGCTTCAAGGCATGGGTAAATAAAGAAAAGGAATAGATATGAAAAATACGAAACAACCTAATCCGCGCCGTCAAAACGGTCTTTTCAGTGCTGCGCTGATGAAGCGTATCAACCTAAAGGAAAACACCATGAAGAAATTATTAGTGATAACAGCGTTGGCAGCCGTTGCTGGAAGCGCGGCGGCGAAAACCCCGGTCTACAAAGATGCCGAGCGAAGTGTTGATGAGCGGGTTGAGGGTCAGACTGAATCTAAACCAGAGTGGGCAAACCGGGAAGTATTTGAGCTTAATAGAGAACCGGCGCATGCATTTACTCACCGCTTTCCGAGCAAGGAGACCGCGCAACCTGAGCCGGACTGGGCCAGTCCGTATCATCCTGATCGGTATAAGTCGCTGAACGGTACGTGGAAGTTTAACTGGAGCGAGAACCCAAAGTCAGCCCCTGTTGACTTTCAGAAGCCCGACTACAACGCCAAAAACTGGGACGATATAACTGTTCCCTTAGCCTGGCAACTTGCCGGGTACGGTGAGCTCTATTATTTTAATGTGGACATGCCGATGATCTCCCATCCGCGTAATGCGCAGGGAGCGGGCCAGACGGGTGAAAACAAGCTGGTCAATTTACACCCCCGTTTTCTCGCAACGAAGTTGGCGAAAGAGGGCTGGGTGCCAACCGAGTTCAATCCGGTCGGTAGTTACGTAACCGACTTCACCGTGCCCGAAAACTGGGACAAGGAGCGGGTGGTCCTGCACTTCGGCGCCGTGAAAAGCGCGTTTTATTGCTGGGTTAACGGTGAGCTGGCGGGGTATTCCCAGGATAGTTTCACGCCCGCGGAATTCGATATCACCTCGCTGTTAAAGTCGGGTAATAACCGCTTGGCGGTCAAAGTGATTCGTTGGAGCGATGGCACCTATATGGAAAATCAGGACATGCTCCGGATGAGTGGTATTCTCCGCGATGTCTATCTTTATCAGACGCCTGAAACCTATATTGCCGATTTCTTTTTGATTCCGGAATTGAGTGATGATCACACGACCGGGGCGGTGAAGCTGGATGTCGACCTGAAAAAACACGACGGAGCAACCGAGCCCCGAACGGTCGAATTTGAGCTATTCAACAATCAGACTGGCAAACGGGTGCTCAGCAAAACGGCAAAATCGAAAGCAGGCAAGGTTCAGTTCAACGCTGAAATCGCGAACCCCGACCGCTGGCATGTGGAACAACCGAATCTCTATACCGCATTGATTACCCTGAAAAAGGGACGTCAGGTGGAGGAGGTGCTTCGCCAGGATGTGGGATTCAGAAAACTCACCTGGGATGAAAACGGGAATACCTATCTGAATGGTGCCCGCTATATGATGCGTGGGGTGAATGCTCACTTCACCAGTGAACATACCGGTCGCACTCTTAGCTACGACGAGATGCTCAAGGATGTTCAGACCATGCGGGCGCTGAATATCAACAGCGTCCGGATGGCTCACTATCCCAAAGAAATCCGCTACTACGCGCTTTGTAACCGCTATGGCATTGCGGTGATCGATGAAAATAATATGGAGAGTCATGCTATGGATCTGATCTATGTGGATCCGGAGGTTGAGCCGCTGTATCGCCCGCAGGCACTTTTCCGAATGAATAATATGGTTCAGCGCGACAAGAATATGCCCTCAGTCATTATGTGGTCCTTCGGTAACGAGCAGTTCCCCGTATATACGGATTCCGATCGTAAAGAATTTGTGGACGAGGTCCCAACGCTGCGAGCCATGTACTACGCCACCAAGGAAACCGATCCCACCCGACCGAGCTTCGCCGAGCGGACCTACCAAAAGGGCAAAGACAGGAATACGCATCCGTATATCGAATTCATCGCCCCCATGTACCATGGCTATAAAGAATATGCGCGTTGGAATAAGAGCGGGCAGGACCGACGTCCCTTCTTTTTGTGCGAATATGCCCCCGCGTGGGGCAATGGCATTGTACAACTCAAATCAATCTGGGATTTCATGGAAGCACACCCGGGGATGAACGGCGGATTCATCTGGGAATTTTCTGATCAAGCGATTTTGATGGAAGTGGAGGGTCAGGAAGGCAAACACTGGACCTATGGCGGCGATTGGGACGCCTTCGACAGCAGCGGTTCGTTCAGTCTTATCGGAGTGGTGCTTCCGGACCGTTCGTTGAACGGAAAGTCCTACCATGTGCGCGCGGTGTATCAGCAGGTTCAGTTTGACCCTGCAGAGACCTTCGGCGTGGTGAAGATCAAGAATAAATTTGGAATACGAAACCTCAACGAGTTTGATTTCAGCTGGGCCTTGCTCGAAAACGGAAACGCGGTCGAGCGCGGTCAAGTGGACTTCGATCTGGCGCCGCTTGCCGAGGCCGAATTCAAAGCTCCGTTCACCTATGCGCTCAAAAAAGGGAACCGCTATGACATCAATTACGATGTCTCGTTAAAAGCCGACGCGTTCCGCGGCAGCAAGGGTGACGTTGTGGCCGCAGGTCAAATTCCGCTTCAGGAAAAAGCCGCGGCGACGGCTTCGGTAGCCATGCCCAAAGGTACGCCCAAAACGCGAATCAAAGGCGACCAGCTACTTGTCGAACTTGCAGGAGAAAGTCAGGTTGTGTTCAACCAGACAACCGGCCTTCTAGAGCAGCTGAGCGTAAAAGGCGAAAAGATCCTCGCGGCGGAGTCTGATTTGCCGGGCATTGAATTTAACCCGAATATGGTTCTGCCGGATGCCCGAAGGGCTTGGGGGATAACGCCCGAAATGAAGAAGGTTGTCGCCGCGGGTCTCAATGAATTTGTGCGCAAGAACGGCAAGGTGAGCGTTGTGGATTCGCCCGCCGGTAGCGTTCGGGTCAAGACGGAATGCGACTATTTGGTGAAGGGGCAGCCCTACGGTTTACATCATGTCGCCTATTATACCATTTTGTCCGACGGTACGATTCGCGTCGATAACGACGTGCGTAAGCTGGATCTTGACAGCAACTCCTTTCAAGTGCGCATCGGTGCCCGCCTGCCGCTTAAAAAGGAGTTTGATCACGTAGAATACGCGGCCCGCGGCCCGCACGAAAACTACGACTCCCGCAGTGAATCGTCTCGGTTTGGACGCTTCGAATCGACTGCGGAAGCGATGATGGGTCGGTATGTGAAACCGCAGGAATGCGGGAATCGCAGTGGGCTCGAATGGATTTCGATGCAGAACGCGAAAGGGGTCGGCTTGGTCATCACGCCGGACTCAACGGGGAATGGCTCGGTGATGGGACATACCGCGCAGGAGATGAAAGACTGCCGTCACCAGACGGCATTGCCGGAGAGCGACCGCTGGATTCTGCGCTATGACGCCAAACTCGATGTTTTGATCAAAGATCCGGATATCGAGTTCTCCGGCAGCTTCCTCTTCAGCTACACAATTCGTCTGCTGGATGGTGGAGAAGCCGCTGAGACGCGCGCCGCCCGCGGATTACCTGCTGGCGTGAAACTGGATATTCCCAAAGTTCAGAAGGTTCTGCTTGATGGCGAAATGATGGAGTTGCCCTGGATTTCGGAAAAGGCGACCGTGGAGTACAGCAGCGTTTCCGAGAAATGGTCGAGCCACCCCGATACCCTCCTCACCACCCAGGCCACATCCTTTTCCTTCCACACCGACACCGAGAAGAATCCGTGGTTGATTGTGGATCTCGGCACCGTGCAGAAAATTCGCGCCCTCAAAATTGAAAACCGCACGGATGTTGCCATGGATCGCACAAAAAATATGCATGTGTGGGTATCCAGCGACAAGAAGAGCTGGAAAGAGGTGTTTGCAACTGTGGAAGCGAAACTGGAGTGGACCATATCGGTGAACCCGGCCCAAAAGGCTCGCTACGTCAAGATCGGGTTACTGGGTGACCGTGCCACTTTTAACCTCAAAGGTGTGAAAATTCTCGGCGAAACGAAGTGAGACACTTTTAGGTAAAACGGTATCTGTCCCCAGATCACCCAGATCAACTGAATGTAAACCTGTTTAAAGGAATTAAATAAAATCCGGGAATGAAAGGAAACACTATGAAGATAAACAGAATGATATTGATTGCGCAGGCAGCCGTTGCTGGAAGCGCATCGGCGATCTCGCTTATGAAAAATGTGTTTAAATTGATGATTGTTGCTGTGATTACGGGCACAACTGCGGCCAGTAGCGTTGAGGTCGATAAAACCGCAATGATGGACGGGATACCATCAATGGAGGCGTTGAAAAATGGTTTTGAAAACCCACCCGAATCATGCCGTCCCGCAGTTATTTGGTACTGGCGCTACGGTGAGCACACCAAGGAGGGGATAACCGCTGATCTCGAAGCTATGAACAAATCTGGTATTGGCGGGGTGTTTATAGGTTTTATAGGCGACAGTCTCAGTCATGATCACCCGGCGGGAAGTGTTCCGGTGATGAGCGATAAGTGGCGCGAGCTTCATTTGCATGCAGCCAGAGAAGCCGCTCGACTGGGAATATCGGTCAGCCTCTTCAATTCGCCGGGCTGGTCTTCGTCGGGTGGTCCGTGGATAACCCCCGAAATGGCAATGCAGGAAGTGGCCTGGACAGAGGTACACGTCACCGCTGAACAGAAAGGGTCAATAAAACTACCCAAGCCCCACTTACGTGAACTGAAAAGTCCATGGAAACTTACCAAGAAAAATGGGGAGTTCATCAAAAACAACAGATTTCTAGGGGATATCGCCGTTCTGGCATTTCCTACACCCGATGCAGAACGCGACAGAGCTACACCTGTTGCAACCTATCTTCCGAAGCCCGAGACCGATTTGTCGAAGGTGCTGGATAACAACCGTCACTCCAACGGTGCTTTACCCAACCCTGAACCGGGTAAGCCAAACTATCTACAGTTTCGTTACCCCAAACCGACCACCATACGCTCGCTATCTTTTATGCCGCGACACCATCAAGCGCATGTTGTAGAGGTGGTTCTCGAAAACTCTCAGGATGGCAGGGAGTGGGTTTTAGTTGGCAGGTGGAAACCGCGAGGCTGGAACCCCATGATCAAAAGCATTGCTCCTGCATCAGCTCCTTTCTGGCGCGTTGGCCTTTCCTCAGGTGAAAATGGTCCAAAAACGCTTGGGGTGGCAGAGGTAGCTCTTCACGCCGGTGAGCGGGTACCCGATTGGACCGGCAAAGCAATGTTTGAGCAGTACAGCTATTGTAAACCACCTTTTGCGAGCAAAACAGGGGAGAAGCCGGATCTTTCCACCGTCATTGCCCCGCATAAGATCGTTGATATTACCGATAAAATGGACCCCGACGGCACCTTGAATTGGAAGCCCGCTTCCGGCAACTGGACGGTCATGCGTTTCAGCCGTGTTCTCACCATGTCCTACAATATGCCTGCCGGAAAAGCAGGTACAGGGCTGGACTGTGACAAGTTCAATCCTAAAGCGGTTGAGCTTCACTGGGATAACTACATTGCCCCCTTCCTGAAGGACAAGGATTACTACAAAGCCTTTGAATACGTGCATGTTGACAGTTATGAGCGAGGATCACAGAACTGGTCTCCTGTTTTGCCAGGCGAGTTCAAACAGCAGCGTGGCTACGACATAATTCCATACCTGCCTGTCATGACCGGCAGGGTTATAGGTAGCATGGAGCAGAGTGAACGATTTCTGTGGGATCTGCGTCAGACAGCAAGCGACACCATGGCCAGGAACTACTACGGGCACTTGGCAAAGCTCGCTCATAAGAACGGCAAAAAGATCAGTGTGGAGCCCTATCACCAGGAACAGTTTGATAATGTTACCGTCGGAGGAACCGCTGACATGGTCGTTACCGAATTCTGGCAGGCAACCACTGACCATCTGCCTGGGCCCTACTGGTTTAAGCTGGCGGCCTCACCGGCACATGTTTACGGTAAAAAGCTGGTCGGTGCTGAAGCCTTTACCAGCAAGCCTAAAGGTGGAGGCAACTGGAGTACAGATCCCTGGGCCCTCAAGAGGCTGGGAGACAGGGCTTTGTGCATGGGGGTAAATCAGTTTATCTACCATGTCTACACTCAGCAACCCTGGCTCGACCTCGCCCCGGGCTGCACGTTGGGGTCCTTAGGGAGCCAGTTTACGCGAACAAACACGTGGTTCAATCTGGGATATGGATGGAACAAATATCTCTCTCGCGGACAGTATATGCTCAGGCAGGGATTATTTGTCGGGGATGTGTTGTTCTCCGTTGGTGAAAACACCCCAAATAAAAGTGCTGGAACAGGTAAGGGAATGCCCAAAGGGTACGACTATGACAACATCAGCCCTGAGGCCATACTTACACGCCTTTCGGTGCGCAACGGACGCTTCCTTCTGCCCGATGGGATCAGCTACTCTGTCCTGGTGCTCCCGGAAAACGACCGGTTTATGAGTGCGGCCATGGCAAAAAAGATCCATGATCTTGTGAATGCTGGTGGCATTGTTATGGGACCGAGGCCTCTGCGCTCGCCGACCCTGTCGCATCAGCCTGCTGAGGATAAAAACCTCATTGCCATAGCCTCCCGTCTTTGGGGCAACATGGACGGCAAAACGATCCGTGTAAATAAGGTGGGCAAAGGGCATATGTTCTGGGGATATTCACTGGGTGAAGTGCTTAAAAAAATCGATTGCGAGGCCGACTTTCTCTACGCCGGAGGTGCGGGCAAACTCCAACTGGACTATATCCATCGCACCATCGGGGAAGACGATCTTTATTACATCGCCAACACCTACACGGGGCGCGAGCGCAACGATGAGCAGGGGAGGCTCTCGGCAGATTGCAGCTTCCGTGTAACGGACAAGGTGCCCGAACTGTGGGATCCGGTCTCCGGCTCGGTCCGCTCCCTGCCCGATTATTCGCAGCAAAAGGGCAGGACGGTAATCCCTTTGGAGTTCGAGCCCAGGCAGGCCTACTTTATCAGATTCCAGCCGCGTTCTGTCGCGAAGGCACAGAGCAAATCTGTCAGCGCCAACTTCCCGAAGGTGGCCACAACACAGGAATTGAAAGGACCCTGGAAGGTGAGTTTCGATCCAAAGTGGTTCTACCCCGACGAAGGTAGAAATGCAAAGATAAGCTTTGAGACCCTGCAGGATTGGAGCACCCACAACTCTACCGCTGTAAAATACTTCAGTGGCACGGCTCTCTATCAGAGGAGTTTTGATCTCCAAGATACCACACAGCTTGGCAATAAACTCTGCCTCAGTCTCGGCACGGTCTACAATATGGCTGAAGTCCACCTCAACGGACACAATCTGGGCGTCGTCTGGTGTGCTCCCTGGCAGCTGGAAATCCCCCTGGGAGTGCTGAAGGCAAAGGGCAATTTCCTTACACTAAAGGTATGCAACTTATGGCCCAACAGGCTTATTGGCGATGAGCAACTCCCCGAGGATTGCCAGTGGAAAAAAGTCGGTGGCTACGAAGGTGGTAGATTAGATAAATGGCCCGCGTGGCTCATGGACAATACTCCACGAACCAGTGGCAGGCGCACATTCTCCACCTGGAAGCATTGGACCAAAGAATCACCGCTTTTGCCGTCGGGATTACTGGGGCCAGTGACCCTGAAGGTAGTTAAGTAATGGTGAAAAAATGAGCAGAAATATCCTTATTATTACGTCCTGCACCCCTCCGCCCCCCCCCCGGGCCGGAAAAGGTGGGTATGGAGACTGGGACGCCGCGCTGAGAAAGAACGTTAATATGAAGTGATAGAGTTAGGAAAATAAAAGTGATGACCTCGCTGTATCTAAAGGAAACGTTAGAGGAAAAGACCTATGAAAAGAAATAATCAAACCCTTAAAACAAAAGCTGCACCTTTCGCGCTGGCCATCGCTTGCATCGTGCTGCCTTTGTCCGGGCAGGCAGTTCAGAAGACCATTTGCAACCCGATGGATCTGAATTATGACTACCGCAACTATGGTGCCGACATGCCGGTGTGCATTGAAGGCGCTGACCCCGTAGTCGTCCTCTTTAAGGACGAGTATTATCTGTTTTCCTCCATGACCATGGGCTACTGGATTTCTCCGGATCTGGCCGACTGGGAATATATTCCCTGCAGCAAGGAGCAGCTCCGCGATATTCACGGCTATGCCCCGGCGGTGATGGTGATGGACGATGCCGTCTATTTTCACCAGGGCCATCACAGCTATAATATGTGGCGTTCAACGAATCCGCGCGATCCGGACAGCTGGGAAAATGTTTCGACCAACAGCTACGCGCACCACGATCCCTGCATCTATCATGATGTAGATGCGGATCGGGTGTGGCTAAGCTACGGTTGCGGCGATCTCAAAACTGAGCCGATCAGCGTTCAGGAGCTGGACCGGAAAACGCTGGAGCCGATCGGAGAGGCGGTTGACTGCATCATGGCGGATCAGTCCACCCGCGGATGGGAGCGTATCTATGATTACAACAACAACTCGTCAAGTGGCTGGGGGTACACGGAAGGGTCGCAGATTTTTAAGGTCGGAAACCGGTGGTATTTGACCTATTCAGGCTATTCGACGTTTAAGGATTATTCGAACGGCTTGTACACATCAGAAAATCCGACCGGGCCGTACACCTATTATGAGGGTAGTCCCGTGTCCCACAAAGGCACCGGCTTTGTCGGCGCGGCAGGGCACGGCTGCTTTTTTCAGGATAAATATGGCAACTGGTGGAACGCCACCTGCGCCAGCGTTGACGTGAGCCATAAGTTTGAACGGCGTCTTAATCTGTTCCCTGCCGGAATCGATGAGGATGAGAATCTCTACACCCTGACCGCGCTCGGTGATTATCCGGTTACCCTGCCGGACGGATCGCGGGATCACCGCCAACTCCAGAACCCCGGCTGGATGCTGCTTTCCAAAAACGCCAAAGCGACCGCGTCGTCGGAAGCGGTTGATGAAGCTGCGCAGCAAAAGAACTATGGAAAAACGTTGATCGAACAGCAGGGGCAGTGGGTCATGGATTCGCGCAACGACCACAGCGCAAAATACGGGGTGGACGACGACATCCGCACCATTTGGAGTGCGACGTCCGGCAAAGAAGGCGAATGGTTTCAGATCGATCTCGGCCGGGTTTGCACCGTGGCTGCGGTGCAGGTGAACTTCGGCGAGTATCAGATTCAAACCACGGATCCGGCAAAGAAATACCACGCCTACCGCGTGGAGGTTTCAACTGATCTAAAAACGTGGTCGACCTTAATCGACAAGTGGGAAAACAAAACCCACGAGCCGCACGACTACATCCAGCTCGACCAGCCGGTGAAAGCCCGCGCGTTGCGGGTGGTTAACCGTCAGATGCCCGGCGACGGCTGGTTTGCGCTGCGCGACCTGCGCGTCTTTGGAAACGATGGCGGTGCTGGCCCCGGAACTGTCGACGGCTTTACATCGAAGCGTCACCCCGATGACATGGGGGTATCGTTGAGCTGGAACCCGGTGAAGAATGCCGACACCTATGTGGTGCGCTACGGCATCCATCCGGAAAAGCTGTATAACCAATATCAGGTCGATGAACCGTCGGCCGAGGTGCGCACGCTGAATGCCGGCGTGGACTATTTCTTCCGCGTGGATACGGTCAATGCCAATGGGGTTCAGGAAGGCAAGAAAGTGATCCCGCTTTCTTCGGGCAAATAGTCCACAGGGATCATGAAACATTGGACTGGTGCTTTTTTGTATTACGTCGAAAAGTGGAGCCAGTTGCTGGGGTTTCTGTTCGCATTGAATAGAGCCAGCTTTACTGTAAAAGAATGCTGGAATAGACCTGTTGGTTGATCCGTACTACCTTAGGTTTTTCTTAAAGGATGGTAGTATATGAATGGCAGGAACTCTTCGGCGATTGCGGAAACAGGTAAATATCAACCCATTGGCCTTGAGCAAGATGTGGCTAAATTAGTCAAAATATTATCCCTAAATGAAAAAAATAAAGGAGAACACCATGAAGAAATTATTAATGATGACAGCGCTGGCAGCCGTTGCTGGAAGCGCGGCGGCTCAAGCCGCGCAACCTCCCCAGAAGCAGGCACCACTCAATGTGCTGTTGATTATTGCCGACGATCTCGGCATCGGCGATGTCGGGTGCTATGGCTCCAAATGGCTTGAAACACCAAACATAGACCGGCTGGCAGCGGAAGGGGTTCGCGCAACGGATGCGCACGCCTCGGCTGCGGTCTGCACGCCATCGCGCTACGCCATCCTTTCCGGTCGCTACTTCCACCGCTATAGTCCCTGCCACGGGCTCGGCGAGGCGCTGATCGAGGCCGACCGCCCGACGATTGCGTCGGTCTTCCGTGACAACGGATACACAACCGGCTATTTCGGCAAGACGCATACCGGCTGGGGCGAGCCGCGTGAAGATCGCAAGCACTCGAACGATATCGACTGGAACAGCGAGCTGCCGCGCGGTGTGCTGGAGATGGGCTTCGATAAATTTTTCGGTACACCCCGCTCCCACAATGAACCGCCGTATGTCTTTGTCGAAGACCGCCACGTCATCGGGCTCGATCCTGCCGATCCGTTGAAGATCGTTCTCCAAAAGGAAGCCAAGGCCCAGGGCTTGGTGAACTGGGGATGGGGAGCGAGTATTGGCGCGAAAAAAGCGCATGAGGCACGCCCGGTCAAGGAGATCGATCGGATCGTAACCGATAAGGTGATTGAATTTATTGGTAAGGTTGCCGGTAAGCCTTCGACCACTTCGACCCATTCGGCAAGCTCAGGGCAGGCAAGCTCGGGACAGGCAGGTTCAGGGCAGCGAAAACCCTTCTTCATTAATCTGGCCTATGTGGCTCCACACGTACCGACCTATCCATCCGAGCAGTTTCGGGGCACCTCCAAGCTCGGCTGGTACGGCGATTGTGTGGAGCAAATGGACTGGTACATCGGGCGGGTTCTCCAAGCCTTGGAAACGCATGGGCTGATGGATAACACATTGATCATCTTCACCAGCGATAACGGCGCGATTTTTCATAAAGAATATCTGGAGCAAGGGCAGGATTCCAACCTAGGTCTGCTGGGGCAGAAGACCGACGTGTGGGAAGGCGGGATGCGCGTTCCGTTGATCGTCCGTTGGCCTGGACATATTCCGGCGGGCTCCACGGTTGAGCCGCTCATTTCTCTTGTGGATCTTTCAAAAACGGCTTGGGCCGCCGCCGGCATCACACCGCCGGAAGGGGCGTCACCCGATGCGTTGAATCAGCTCGACCTGATCACGGGCAAATCCACTGACGCCATCCGTACCGAACTCTACATGACCGGCATCGCCGGGGCAGCGCTGCGCTCCGGCGACTGGGTCTACATCCCGCAGCAGGGTTCCGCCGGCATCTCAACGCTGAAGTCCGCAACCTGGGCTAATCAGATCAACGAGCTCGGGCAGGCCAACTCCGACTATGATGCAGACGGGACGATCAAAGCGGATGCCCCCGATGCCCAGCTTTACAACCTGCGGACCGATCCGCGGCAATCAACCAATGTAATCCGGGAACACCCCGAAAAAGCCGCCGAGCTGGCGGAGCGATTTAAACAAGTTAGAAACTAAAGGAAAACACCATGAAGAAATTATTAGTGATAACAGCGTTGGCCGCCGTTGCTGGAAGCGCGGCGGCTCAAGCCGCCAAACCCGCCAAACCCGCCGAGGCCGAGCCTTACCATGTAACCGTCACGCCGGAGACCCTTGCGCAAACACCCGTCAGCGAATTGCTGTACAGCAATTTCCTGGAGCTGGGCTATGGCTACCAGGTCGAGCCCATGAGGTCGGAAATGCTCTTCAACCGGAGCTTCGAGACGTACACGCCCTATAACGGCAGCTCTTGGTATTGGTTTAACCTCTTCAAAAACCCGAAGGACCATTCAAAGGGAGTGAT
>Ga0206130_10002092_pt1 | contig 28273 bp, 23 predicted proteins | sample Helgoland_Spring_9_FD_148637 | JGI IMG/M metagenome (GOLD analysis project Ga0206130, IMG submission 148637) | Pelagic subsurface seawater microbial communities from Kabeltonne, Helgoland, North Sea - Helgoland_Spring_Bloom_20160512_1 | ecosystem: Environmental > Aquatic > Marine > Epipelagic ...
GTATACTTTCGTCGTCTACTAACGTGACACCATTCTTCGTAATACTCATTGACCGTTTTATTTTATCTTGTATTCTCATCAAAACTCCAATTGTACCATATTCCGCAAACGCATCTCCGTAATCTGCATTTTTCTTTTTAAACAACTCTAATCCTTCTTTTTGCACTTTTTCCATTTGTTCTTGGCGATTCATTTCCTGTAAATATAAATAATAGTTGTGTACAGTATTTATATTTTTTGTTCTTATATATCCAATGAGACAGTATTCTTATCAGAAGTGTTTCTACGTTTCACTTTCTTTGGCATTGTGGTGTTTTTCATGTCTCTTAACGACGTTACACTTATAATAGAATCATCTCCTGTAATCACATCTTCTACAATAGGTGGTGCTTCTGGTTTTTTCTTCAACCCTGAAAGCAATTGGTCAATATCAGTGGTTGGTGGACCTCTCATTTCAGGACGCGCATTAACAGACGCATGCTGATTCAATTCTACACCTTGCTCTCTAAACATAGGAGGAGGTGCTCTTGTAGCAGCTGCTAGGTCAGGGCGATTACTGGCCGCTGGCGTAAACTGCATTGAACCAGGCCTTGGTGGTGGCGCTTGTTTCTTTGTCTCAACTGCTGCAGGAGGAGGACCATATGTAGTATTTACTTGTTCAGGTTGATTCAACATGGTTTTTGCAAAATCAAATGCGGTATTTTGTTGACTCATCGTATTTACAGCAGCACTTGAAAACGCCTTCATCAATTCAGGACTCTGTTTGATCACGTCACTGAATCCAGGTGTAGCCGAACTCAGCATCTTGTTACTCATATTCACTACAGCAGCTGAAAACCCTATTCTAAGTAACAAACTGATTTCAGGCGCCATTTTGCCTCCTTTGTATTTATCGTACAATTCAGAGAAAATCTCATCATATGAATCCAAATCTTCTCCTACTTGTTCACCCCATCCGTCTAAATTCAAATCAAAGGGATTAATGAGTGCATTCCCGTACTCAAGTGTATTGATAATAGTAGTAAACCACCAACCTTGTAATTTCATTGAATCTTTACGACGTTTATCTTCTAAAGCACCTTCGTATTCGTCTTCGACCTCGTCGTAATTTGAATCCATATCAAACTGTGAACCATGTTTCAAGGTACCTTTGTCTCGCCATTCCTCTAATTTCTTGATCATCATACGTTTCTTACGTCTCTTTTCGCGCTCAGACAAGTGCGCACTAGACCTGGTTTGGGGAATATCTCCAGATACCTTAGAGAATCCATCCCAAGTACTCGGTCCAGTCCCGCCTGCAGCATCTTTCGTACTTTGTCCTAAAGTCGCATCACTTTCGTATAACCCACTTGTTTGTTGTACAGGCGGTTGCTGTTGTGCAGGTTTACTAGAACCAAAATTGAACAAGTTAGAAAACCCACTTAAACCACTCAATTGTTTAGTACCTGGGCCTGCACCTTGTGTGGGAGTTGTAGTACCAACATCTTCGGATAAATTATTCAATTCAGATTCCAAATTATCTAGTTCTCCTAAATCAATCTTTGTGTTACCAGACATCTTTTTTTCGTTCATTAATAATTCTAATCCACCTCCAAAATTAGAATTTCCTCCAGAAGCCGAACTATCAACACCTGAGACAACATTATCTAAATCAATATCTACAATTTCCATTACTGTACAAAAGTTCTATATTATGGTGAATTCACATTTTTTATTTTTATATTTGTCGTATTCTTCATTAATTTTTCTTCAATATACCATATTCCTTGTAGAAATGCATCTGCTAAATCATCCTTTTTATTTTTGTATGATTCGAACCAAGTCAACCATTTAAGTGGATATTGAGATAATCTTGTACGACATAAGTTCATACCATCCTTTTTATGGGATTTATACTTATCTTTTACAGGTTCTTCATTCATAGATTTTCCCAACTTTTTCAATTTATTGAATGACGAAATATATTCAATGTGTGGACACTCTAACATAATGAACTCTTGAGACAACATTCCTTGTACAGTTTTCATTCGATTAGCTATTGGAGTGATTTGGTTCTCTATTAACACGTGAGTGACTTGTCTCATAATTTGTTTACTGGAAAAAATACGATGCATCTGTCTTCCTATTGTAATCAAATCGACGTGACCTGCATTTACCTTTTTTTTCTCATTTCCTAAAGGTTTCCATACTCTTGAATCAAAATATTGTCTCAAATTCTCTATTAATTTTGTTTTTACTTCTTTCATTTCTGGAAAAGTATATCCATATTCTTTCCCTAAATCTCGTAAACCCTGTACAGATAACTTTTTGAGAGATGTTTGTGTAAATTTCTTATGTGGCATCACAAACCGTGCATTCATTTTTGCGTGTCTTTCGCAAAAATATTGAGTCGAATTCTCAATTGGCTCTCCATATTTTGCCACCTTTCCACACATCGTTGCCGTTTTTCTCGATGTCAATAACTGTGTACATGTATGTTTTGGTACATTTGTCTCATTCTCTTCCAGTAAATCTACCACTTCCCATTCTATAATATCTGTCTTTCCTCCTGAAATATCAAAAATACAATATGCTAAATTCTTAATACCTACGTCGAAACTAATAATTTTGAGACAAGATTCCATTCAATTGTACAGTACATAACATTTTATCTTCTAAATCACTTTCGTTAATAAAATAAACATAGAATTTGTACAGTTTATTTTATTACTTCTTGTTCATATATTGTCCCCAATTACGCATTAATTCTTCTTGAGTAATCGAAGGAACAACTTGTCTCGATTGCAATTGTTCTTTTGTCAAATATAACTCTTTCAAGTCACTTGATGTTGCACCAGTATGTTGTACAGGTTCGTTTACATCTTTGTACATATGAGGAGTTCTTAATGAAGTGGAACGGTCTAAGTCTTTATTTTCATTACGAATATAGTAACCGATATCATTACACGCTTGTTTGAAATTGTGAGTCTTAATCTCCTCTGAATTCTTCGTTAAATACCTACGATACTGCCAATTAGAAGTGATATTATTATCTTTACGAATCGCTTCGTCAACTACTGCACCAGGTTGCCATGATGCAGCCACTGCCCGTCCGTCATTCATAATAGGAGGGAAATTGGCATATTTATTATTGGCTTTGTATGCTACAGAAGGCACCTCCATTTGAGGATATACTTCGTATATGGATTGACCTTTCAAACTTGAAATCATTATTGTTATTTACAGTATACATATAAAATGGAAAATAGTCTGTATCCCTAAATCATCATCATCATACTATTCCATCGAATCTGACAAAATCTTTAGGAGTTCTTGCTTCTTGAGTTTAGAAGGGTCCGTACATAATCCATCACGAATAACTATCGTCCTTAGCACTTGTACAGTCATTTTTCGATATGTACTCATACTAGGTACAGTTGTAGATTCTATTTCTGAGTCTTTTGTCTCGTCTATTACAATATCTTCCAACTCCTCTACTTGATTTGTCGATTCTTGTTTCACTACTACAACTTCGTCTTTATCTTCTTCTGCAATATCTACATCAATCGTTAATGGTACGTATTGTTCATCTACTATTATGGTTCTGCTTTCAGTGTGTTCTATTTCTTCTAAGTCGTCACTCACATTTGCTGTCTCGTCTAGTACAATCATCGTTGCACCAAAGTTTGCCTCTATTTTTACATCTAATACTGAACCATCATTATCACTTTCATAATCATCATCTTCATATTCCTCATCACTTGAATCATTTTCTTGTTCAATAGGACCACGATACATAGCAGTGTCTATGTTTGGATAAGAACCTCCGACTGATATAGACATCTGATTTATTCTTGATTTCAAAGTACCAATCTCAGAAACCATTGTAGTACAAATATCCGTCAACGTGTTATTTTTCCTCTCAATGGCAGAAATCCTTGTTTTGAAATGAAACGCCATCAAAAATAGTAAAATAAAAGTAATTCCTAAACTTAAGAAAAAAAAGCTATCTACATATTGACTCATCGACATTGCTGTATTATTTGTTTATTGCAATAAAAGAATGATTTATGTTGAACGAATGGGTTATATATTTGTACAGGTTTTTTAAAAAGTAATAATATATAAAATATTATGAACAGTTTAGAAGAAACGAGAGAAGATTCAGGGAAAACCGTTTCCACACCATTAACTTCTATGATGAAAAATGCTTCATCTGCTGTAAATAAAGTAACTAAAACCACTACCGAATCATCACCTGTAAATACAACTGACAGCTCTGGAACATTTTTTGATTTTAAATTTGGAATTATCCTTGTGCTAATTCTACTCATTGTTTTACTGTATTTAGGTATCAATGTATTCAATATTTTTGGAGATAGTTTACAGAGTATTGCAAATATTACAGGACCTACTTTTTCTAAAGTATTAGCTGCATTCGGTTTTTCTGCGGGTCAAGCTATTAATGTTACTGCTGATGTTGCTTCTGATACTGTAAAGACTGGTACCGATATCGCTGAAGGCGTCGTACAGAATGTCGGCGATTTAATGATAGACGCAAGTGAAGAAGCTGACCCAAGTAATGGTTTAAAACGAGACATTGAGAGTTCTAAACGTCGCGCAAATGAACCATCTATTGATGATGCTGATGATACCATACAAAAATCGATTTCTTCTGGGAAACAAAATTGGTGTCTGGTTGGAGAATACCAAAATCGAAGAGGTTGTGTTTCTGTAACTGATAGTGATAAATGTTTATCTGGACAAGTATTTCCAAATCAACAAATGTGTTTAAATCCAACATTGACACATTAAGTCACTAATAGTGTAGTACTGGATGGGTTTGAGACAAATGACACTTTCGTAGCTGGGTCTATTTTTGGATTTAATGTAATTCCTGAAAATTTGTATTTTAGAGAATATATTACACCTTTTTCACTTGGAATATCAAACACCGAATTCAGTGTAAATCCTATATTGTGTATATATGCACCACCTATGTTATTATCTAGTTCTGTACCAGGTACACTAATGATATTTGTACTGTATGTTGTCGATGCGTAACTGATATTTTCGCCTGCAGTTAAGTCTTGAGCTGAAAAATATACCTCCAATGGATTAACTCCTTCATTTATTTGGATGTTATAAGTATTAAAGCCAGTTTCATTTACAGAAATATCAGAAAACTGTACAAACATATCAGTCGAAATTGTAACAGTACTCACTGATTCTGGTATATTATCTAAAAACTCTAAAAATCCGAATTGTACTGGTTCAGACATTTGAAATCTCGAGACTAAACTTCTGAATTCAGTATCAAAAGGATATTCTACTTTATTTTGTAAATATTTGTGGAATCTGTAGAAATCAGTTGTTTTGTCTATATTATTATCGTTAGGGAAAGCACCTACTTGTACATTGTAATTGTACAGTGGAATACTAGGTTGCATTACTAACATTTGATTTCTACCACTTCCATTTCTCGCGGGGGGTACATTAGACGAACTTAATGGTTTTGGAATCAAGTCACATTGGGTTATACTCCTTATATTTTCTGCAGTATTGATATTGATTCTTCTTCCTAGACCTTTCACTAGCGTTGCGTATCTCTGTGATGATGTTTGTTTTCCATTTCGTTTATCATATTTAAGGATTTCAACTTTTCTGCGCATGTCTAACTGATTTTTTGTATATCCTGTACTAGATGATTCAAATTTATTTACTGTACCATCATCATTAAATACGTAATTTCTATATGGACTTATTGCTAAGAAACGTGTAGGCGGTCTATTCGCCAATGCCCTTTCTTTTTTCTGTTGAAGAATTGTCTCAAAAATACCATTTGGCTCACACGTCATTCTTCTATATTATTGTACAATATTAGTAAAATTCGTATACTGTACAATTACTTTTCTGCGCTTTTATACCACATATTTGCTAGATATGAGTAATTTCCTGACTTCCCTGCAGAATCGGATGATAAATCACTCGTCCTAGTATTAGGACCCTTCATGACAATATTATTGATTTCAAATACATTCATTGCATAACTAAAATACTGTAAATTTGATATAGAACCTTGGAACCCACCTTGTGCAGCTCCACCACCTATTGCTACATTATGATAGTTCTGCTTTGGCATATTTGTCAGTGTTTTACGGGCACTCACAACACCATTAATGTAAATATCTACAGTTTTGTTTTGCATACGGATCGCCGTATGAAACCACTTATTCACTGGTACAGTATTGATTTTAATGGGTTCATGGTTACTAGTTCCATCAACTGTTGGTGGTGTAATAGTATCCATTATTACGTGCATATGAGTCAATCCTGAACTATCTTGAGACACATATACCCCTGGACCATTTGACACTTTCACGTGTTTGTATTTAGTTTCATCAACTGTACGCATGTCTTTTCGTTTACCTTCTCCTTTTGAAAATACGTGATAATAACTGTTAGATACATCAGGAGTTGATTTACTTAAATAAATCCAACTTGACCACGTAAATTCTGCACCACCAGTTTTATTATTGGAACGGAAAATCGTTTTCGAGTCTAAGTTTGCTGGGTTTTGTGAAATAATAACACCATCTTCACCGTCTAGTTTACCCTTTACAATCATAGGATTTTCACTCGATTTTGTAAAGAATCCAATGATATGCATTCCTAAATTCAGTAAAAACATAAAAGCGAATAATACAAAAATGATGAAAACGAATTTTGCTAAAAGTCCATTTGTCTCTAAAAACTCTTTTCCTGTATTTAAAACCCCTTCTTGAGAGAATTCATCCAAAGACTTTCCTACGTTATTGGTTAAGTCAGACAGTTTCTCAATTGCAGTACCTGCAACATCTTTTACTTGATTTCCAATATCACCAGTGGACTCTTTCAGTTGATTAATCATAGAAGAATCTGACATAATTGTGTTGTTATCTATATAATATATACTATATATCAGATAGATAAAATCATCAAAATTACTTATGGTGGGAAACTTAATGCCTTTTGGTCAACATCATCTTTTGTTAAAACCAGCGAAATACCCCACGTCTTAAAGAACCTTGTAAATGCATTTCCTCCATTTCCTGCTAGATATTTCTTCCACGCGGTCTGTGGATTCATTGTAGTTGGAACACGTTCAAATCCTGCAATTTCTACTTGCATAGTACTATCAAGGGTACCACCGCTTTCCCTTAACTCCGATGTTGCATTTGGTTGCGTCAATGATACATTATGAGACATCATTAATTTACCATCGACATAGGTATCTATTAGTTTATTTGAATCAACACTCAGAATAACGTGTGTCCATCTTTGTAATGGAAATCCATCCATTATGGGTTGTTGTTTAGTTTCATTATCATATTTATACGATAATTTGGCATTGTCATCTAAAAAGAGCCCTAGTATTTTTGTTGAATCCTTAATATCGTATATACATTTATTGACATCACTACTAGGCAATGACCTTACGTACAACCAAATACCTATGTAATACTTTGGAGAACCTGGATTTTTTAAATCAGTGTAATAATGAGTATTTGCTGAAAGTGTCTTTGATGATTCGATTTTTGTCTTCTTCTCTGTAAATACCTTGTACAGAATGAAAATAATCACTAACAAAATAATTCCTAAAATTATAAATGTGTAGTTCATGGTCGTACAGTTCTATATGCTATATATATATAAAAAGCGGTATTAAGAAAATACCTTAAACCTTCTAAGATTTATAAATCTTCATTGGTATAAACCCCTTTTCTTTTTATTGTACAATATTTATAATTTGTATTATTGTACAATACTTACCAATTATTGTTTAGAGTTAAAAGACATATTTCCTAAAGATAATCCTCCTCTTGGGAAACTCAAGGAAGAATGAGCAGTGTCATCTTTGTTTAGTCTCAACGAGACACCATAGTTCGAGAACATCTTGGTCATGAAGTTACCACCATTGCCATCTTCATATTTCTTCCAAGCGGTTCCAGGGTCCATTGATTGTGGGATTCGTTGGAATGTTCCGACACGAATATCATTACCATTATTTAATCTTATTTCATCTTGTGTGTCAATAGAACCTTCTAAAATACAAGAATCACTAGAAGTAGTTGTTAGAGCAGTTGTTTCTTTTTTCGATTTAACTAGTTTTCCGTCTAAATAACTATCTACCGTTTTATTACCATCTACGCTCAATACTACGCAAGTCCATTTTTGCAATGGAAAACTATTTACAATATTGTTAGAGCTTCCACTTATATCATACATTAAATTACCATTTGAACCTAATTTTAACTGTAAAATATTTGTATTGCTTGCTGTGTCGGTCTTTAATTCGTACAATATTTGGTCTGCAGTATGGTCAAAGTTCTTCACATAAACCCACATCAATAAATAATAATTAGGAGAGGAAGGATTAGACAAATCAGTGAAATCGTGTCTGCTTCCATCTAGTTTCCTTGCAGAAGCCAAACTTGGACGTTTCTGAGAGAATATTTTGTACAATATATACAGTACAACTAATAAGATAATTCCTAAAGCCACTTGTTTCAAATCTACTTCCATTTGTCTCAAACAATATATTCTATAATGGGATATTTCTTACAACATTTTTACACAGGAGGATTTCTTAAATGCAGAATATTGTAGCTATTCGCGATTTGTTCAGCGGTCATTGGTTTACGGTACACCATAATATTACAAATCGCTCCATGAAGATTACCTTTTGTGTCACCTACAATTATATTATTTGCATCGTCGTTTTTGATATATGGTATATTATTTGTAAACTGTACAGTATGTCTCAAATGACCATTAATAAATAAATCACAACGATTTCGTGTATAGTTTACAACAATATGATTCCATCTTTGAGACAATAAATTCGTTTTGTAATGTGCATATTCATTATTACTATCATTACTATCATCACCATCATTACTATTATATTTTTTGTCCGTAAGTACAAATACGTGTTCACCATTTCCATCATAATATATGTACGGTTTTCCAGATTCCTTGGCGTTTCCGTAATAAAACACATTATGTGATAAATCACTTTCATTTGTATTCAGCCACATTGAAAACGCAAAGTTGTAACTGTTAAAGTCTTTCATATTGACCCCTAATTTATCACTATTAGGAACTTCCAAGGCTTTCTTATCTTTCATAAATTTATTCATAATGTAATTACAATTGTCTAAAGTTGTACGGTCTGATAGAAAAGTAGGTTGAGACAATAATTGTGCACCATTATCAAAATTCGATTTCTTTAATATTTTCGGCAAAAGAAAGTATATTAGTACTAATAATAATTCGATAACTAACAAGACATATACCATCTTAGGGGTTGAGACCAAATCTTTAATCAAATACTGTACAATATCACTCAATAAACAAGGAACGAAAAAGATAAATTGGATAATAAATCCATAGACATTCTTCTCTCGATACGCTTGATTCAAAAACAAATTGTAAAAAATAGATAACGCAAATAGTATGATTAACACCAAAATCATTTTCAGTGTATAACCGATAATGAAAGACGTTTCTCTTGATAATCCTGAATAACGAGGATAATCGCGAAAAAAGAAATGAAAGATTTTCCCTAACGATGAACCGCCTCCAGATGTACTTTGGATCACCATAAATAAAACAGCAAACACCATCAATGCAATAATACCATACATCTCTCTACCTCGAATATTTGAGTACAGTACTAAAAAACCACTAACTGCAAAAATACAAAATAAAACAATGTACATTATAAAATTCTTCCCTAATGCTTCCTTGTCGACCTGCATGAATAGAAAAAAGAAACTTAAAATAATAATGAATGCAACCATGAACACTAACTTTATAGAACTCTTATTCAGTAAACTCCAATCAACATTGGCTAATGGACTTAAATCTTTGACTTCTTTTATTGGTTTCGTGTTAGTATTTTCATTCTGCGATTGTTTTGTTTGTTCCATACTCTATATATATAGTATTTATAGCAATAATAATGTGTACAGTATATACATTATTATTATAGTTATAGATTTTCCATTGTTGTTTTTTTACCGTGACATTCCCGACATAATGCTACTAAATTGTTTACTTCATTGCTTCCCCCATATTCCAATCGTACTTTATGGTCGACTTCATACCACGCAGATAATTGACTACCACAATCACCACATTTCCAATTCTGATTAGAAGCCACAAATTTCTTTTTTGTCTCACTTACAGAACGCTTTGTAGCCTTTTTACCTGAATTGATTAAACGATTTCGCTGATGCGCCGTAGGCGCATCCATTGGGTCTGTACGAAACATATCTAACATACTATATGCGTGACCACCAGCAGTCGCCCCCGCGGCACCTTGTGGTAAATTATTCAAATACGGATTGTTAGAAGTGAAGTCTAAAATAGGCGAAATAACACTACTCGTATTTTTATCTACAGGTAAATATTTCAAATACTCATTCGAATGCTGTATAAGAGTAGATGCCCGCTTAGGGTCTTTCTTCAATAACCAGTACACAACACACGCACCAAATAAAATACCTCCCATTTGATAATATTTTTTGTATGACAAAAGTTTCTTAAAGTATCTTCCATCAGAATACACATTTGCCATTAAAAACCCTGCACCAGCAAACAAAATAATTTCCCATCTCATTTTGTACTGTATATATATTTATACTGCTATTATGAATAAGTGACTGCTACTGCACCTAGAACTGCAATCAATCCAAACAGAATATACTTTTTACTGATACCTCTGCGTTCCGATAAAATATATTGTTTCGGCAAAAATTCACCATAATATTCGTCTAAATGTTGTAAATACGTCTTTTCAGGAAGGCCTAAATATTGGTCCATGCGATTTTGTATACAATGAACCCAATACGTAAAAGAATCTTTATTGTCCAAATAAGGAGTCACAGGAAATGTATCCAATAATCGGCTAAAGTAATTCGAACACGTCGCATTCGGAAAATATAATGGCAAATTCAATACAAAATCATAATACTTACGCTTTGTTACCGAATTAGGCGTATCAGGATAACAATGTGCTGTACTGTATAAAAAGAACCAGAAATGAGGTAGCCATACAGTTGGGTCTAATTCCTTCATATTAACATATTATAAGGTTAATTATATTATATTCTATCGTGTTGATGAGCAGCAGTAATAGTACAAAACGAAATCAAAAGAAATTTCATAACCATAATAATGACCAAAACACACTAAATACATTCTGTAATAATTGTGGTAGAAAAGGCCACTTATTTTATCAATGTAAAATGCCTATCACAAGTAATGGCGTCATCGTATTTCGTACAGCATATGATGAAAATGGAAACTCTAATTACGAATACTTAATGATAAGAAGAAGAGATACTTTAGGATATTTGGATTTTATGCGTGGGAAATATTCTCTCTATCAAAAGTCTTATATACTGAATATGATGAATCAAATGACTGTACAAGAAAAACAGTTATTGAAGAATAAGTACAACCATATACGTAGCATCGAAAATGTTTGTTCCAAAGACAAATTGAATATGCTTATATTTGGTATAAAACAAAACAACGAATATTATGATTTACTGTCTTTACTGAATGAAAGTGATGAAACAGAAAGATGGAGTGAACCCGAATGGGGTTTTCCAAAAGGAAGACGAAATCCGAATGAATCCGATTACGATTGTGCTGTACGAGAATTCACTGAAGAGACGGGTTATGCAAAAGAACATTTACACGATTTATCAAATATGGTCCCTGTACAAGAGGTGTTTACTGGTTCAAATTACTATTCTTATAAACATAAATACTACGTTATGTACATGGAACCCGAACACGCATTTGCAAAAACGTGCTTTCAAAAATCAGAAGTTAGCGGGATAGAATGGAAAAATCTTGAACTATGTTTACAATCTATTAGACCATACAATTTAGAAAAACGTAATATGATACAAAAAATAGACACTTGTCTCAAAAATAATCCAATTATGAAAATTCGTGAAAGTTAATATTTGTACAATATCATATTATCATATCATATAAGAATATAGGAACTATGGAAGAACAAGATAAAATGGAAAATGAGCAAATACAAGAGACTGCAGAACAACCTATTCCTTTACCGAAAAAGAAACTAACAAAAGAAGAAAAAGCTGCTGCAAAAGAACAAAAACTAGCAGATAAAAAGGCAAAAGACGATGCAAAAATAGAAAAACAAGCTCAAAAAGAAAGAGAAGCTAAAGAAAAACAAGAGAAAAAAGCAGAAAAAGAAGCTAAAAAAGCTAAAGCTGCTGAAGAAAAGGAAGCAAAAGCACAAGCAAAAAAAGCAAACAAAACTCAAACAAACAAACCTAAAGCAAAGAGAGTGACGAAAAAAAATCAAAAACCTATTACTGAAACTACATTACTTGTAAACAGTACAGGTAATGCTGCAGACGTACCAGAAGAAATGAAAAACGACGAAGTCACCCCATTCCCCGCTAAAAAATACAAATCCAACGTTAAAGACAATATGAAAGAAGAAAATCCAATAAACAAGCAAAACTTAGAAAAAGAAAAAGAAGAATATGATAACTATGGAAACACAGAATTAGATTTACGGTATCCGAGACAAGTTGACCCCGAATTTAATAATAAAATCTATGAGAAAACTGAATTCCATAATGTACTGCGAAAAGACGACACAAAAGAGAAAGTAAAAGATTTTGAAAAATCAGTTGAAGAAGAATGTAACAGTGATTTCCAAATTCTACCACATCAACAATTTGTAAAAAACTTCATGTCTATTGATACACCTTACAATAATCTTTTACTGTATCACGAATTAGGAACGGGTAAAACGTGCAGTGCTATCGGTGTCGCAGAAGAAACACGTGCCTATTTGAAACGTTCTGGTATATTAAGAAAAACATTTATTATTGGAAATAATAATATTCTCTCTAATTTTCGTTTACAGTTATTTAATCCTTCAAAATTAAAAGAAGAAAAAAGTAAAGGAACGTGGACACTTGATACTTGTGTTGGAGAATCACTTTTATCAGAAATTAATGAACAACAATTTGGAGGGAAAACTAGAGAACAAGTCACAAAAGAAATTAATAATCTCATTGATAAATACTATGAATTTGTTGGATATCGTAAATTAGCCAATATCATTGAAGCTAAATTAGGCAATGATATAGATTTGGAAAATTTAAAAGATACAGATGATAGTGAACAAGTATTGAAAACTAAAAATAAAAAAATAAAAACTGTACAAAAAGAGTTCAATGATACATTGTTTATTATAGATGAAGCACATAATGTACTACAAAGAGATGAAAGTAAGCGTAAACGTGCTGCTAAAATGTTAGAAAAAATCGCAACATATTGTGATAATGTACGGTTTATTTTACTTACAGCAACACCTATGTACAATACACACCAAGAAATTATTTGGATGATAAATTTAATGAATTTAAATGATAAGCGACCAACAATCCGAGTCTCACACGTTTTCAACTCCAAGGGGAATTTTATTCCTGAAAAGAAAAACGAAGAAGGTGTCGTCATAGAAGAAGGTGGAAAACAGTTGCTTAAACGAAAGTTAATCGGCTATGTCTCATATGTACGTGGAGAAAATCCATTTACATTCCCATTCCGTATATATCCCAGCTCATTCGCAGAATCTGATAATACATTGGGGTCATATCCTAGCCAACTAATGACTGGTATCTCATTGAAAGAAGATAAAATACAACATTTAGATTTATTTGTAACAAAACCCAATGACTATCAGAAAAAAATTTATTCTATCTTGCTGGAAAAAACGGTCGAAATAAAAAAACAAATGCCGAATTTTGAAGAATCCACTTCTGGATTTGCTATCCAATGGATGCTTCCGTTATTAAGTAGCCTAACAATGACATATCCTGTAACCGAAATTATGAATAAACCAGAGAATGTAGAACACGATAAATTCCAATTATCTCTCACACACGGAACAGAAGGACTGGATAATGCTATGGATAGAAAGGTAACTGAATTTGAAGATAAGTCACAGAAAATCAAATATTCTTATGTACAGTTTTCATACAAAAATGAGACAATCAGTGAACATAAACGCATATTCAAACAACCCAATTTATCAAAATACAGTACAAAAATCGCGACAATCTGCGAATCCGTCAAAAATTCTACAGGCATTATTCTCATATACTCCAATTATCTAGATTTCGGACTTGTCCCTATGTGTCTCGCATTAGAAGAAATGGGAATGAAACGATACTGTAAAGCTGATTATATGCCATCTACTATGTTATCATTACCTGATGGTGAGACATTCCCTAAAACTAACCTAGGAAAATACATTATGATTACAGGCAGTTATCGATATTCACCCACTAATAAAGAAGAAATACAATTAGCCGTCAGTAACGAAAATAAAGATGGGTCACGTGTTAAAGTTGTACTAATCAGTGGGTCAGGTGCTGAAGGGATTGATTTGAAAAATGTGAGACAAGTCCATATCATGGAACCTTGGTACAATATGAATCGAATCGAACAAGTAATTGGACGTGCTGTACGAAATCGAAGCCACTGTGCACTTCCTTTCAAAGAACGTAATGTAGAAATTTATATGCATACTTCTTATGTCGATGAAAAAGAGACAGCAGATATGTATTTGTACCGTATAGCCGAAATAAAAGCAGTCGAAATCGGTAAAATTTCTCGTGTACTGAAAGAATGTGCCGTAGATTGCTTATTAAACAATACACCTCAACAAAATTATACGAAAGAACATTTGAATACAACAGTCAAACTTAAATACTCTTCCAAAGAAACCGAAGTAGATTTTGAAATCGGAGATAAACCAAACTCATCTATATGTGATTATATGGAATCTTGTTCATATACATGCACACCTTACGTAGATACTAATGCAAAAATAACACCAAAAGATAAAACATATGGCGCAAAAAATATGCGTTCCAATCATAACCGTATTGTAAAAAGAATAAGACAATTATTTAAAGAAAAAATGTTTTATGAAGAAGACGAATTGATTAAAAAAATAAACATTGGTGTACCGTATAGTGACCACGAAATATATCATACATTGTACCAAATGGTCAAGAATAAACAACATTGGCTAACACATAGTAAAAGTATTGACGGTAAAAAAACGAGACAAGAAAGATTAGGACATTTGATTAATTCTGGCGATACATATGCATTCCAACCAAATGATATGGATGATGTACAAGCATCTATTTACGAGAGAAAAAAAACAGTAGACACAAAAATGAAACAAATAAAATATAACATGCCAGAAGAAAATACAGATTTAAGTCTTCTTACAGAAAATGACCCTGTTTTACCAAATGCGTCAAGTAAACGTCTCCCAGGCAAAAAACATTTCCGTTACGATAATGACATTGACGATAGCGATGATAGTGATGATGATGGTGTCTTTGAAACAAGCATAGCAAAAGAAAATCCATCGATTGATAAATGCATAGAAATATTAAATGTTGCATTGCATCCTATTCAAAAAACGAAAAAATTGCAGAAAGAATACGATGCAAACATACCATCCGAATACGAAGAATATGCATCTTTCCCACTCGCATTTGAAGTACTGATGAAACATCACGGAATCACAAAAACACAACTAATCATTTATACAGTATTAAAATTCTACGATGAATTACCATTTTCTCAAAAATTATCTATTGTAAAGATTTTGTTCACAGACTATAATAATCTAAACGAGACAAATTTGTCTCAAATCGAATTTCCTGAATCAGAAATACCATCGAAAGATATTATATTAAAAATCATAAAATCTCACTTACAATCAAATCTGTACATTCCAAATGACATAACAAAAGAGATGCCACAAATTCTTGTTGCAAAAGGAAAAGAAAATGTACACTTCATATTAACAAAAAAAGGATGGATATCTGCTGACGACGATATCACAGAAAAAGAAAAATTATATGTACAGAATTGGTTACAAACATTTGATAAAAATCAACATATAATCAAACGTATGCATCATGATTTCCCAGATCTGAATAAAATTCAGAAAAACGACGAATGCTTAATTGGATTTACAGGATTGAAATCAAAATCAGAAAACGAGACAGATGGTTATGTATTCAAAATAAAAAATATGTTACACGGAAGAAATAATAAAGGTCTACAATGTTTTCATAAGAAAACCACTATGAATTATTTAAACAATATATTATCTACAGTAAACAATACATCTATCGAATACAATAATGAATTCTGTAAAACATTCTCTCATATTCCTATTGAACAATATCATCTGCGTGCAATCAATGAACACCTATTGAGACACCTTCAGTATACAACTGATAAATTATGGTATATATCATATGAGTGCATTAATGGTACTCAGTTTTTAGACGCTTCAGTATCGATACAAGATATTAATGGCCATAAAGTGATTAAAATGAAAAACACAGAAAATTGATTTCTAAAAACACCGTCATTATAAAAATATATAAATAATATAGCATATATTTTTACAGTTAGTATTACTATGAAACCCGCAACTAAACCCAATAACGCCAAAAAATACGAATACCAAGAAAGACTTTACATTAAAAGTCTCTTGGAAATGAATATCGCTTTATATCCTAATCAAATTGGTGAAAATAAAACACGCGAAAATCTCCATAAAACGATTATTCACACAATCGAAGGAAAATGTATTCGCGAAGGTTACGTACAACCAAAATCTGTACGTATAAGTCATTATTCTAGCGGTATCGTGAAAGGAGAACTCATTGAGTTCAATGTAGTATTTGAATGTAATACTTCTAATCCTGCTGAAGGCACACATATTCAATGTACAGTAAAAAGCGTCACAAAAGCAGGTATACACGCAGAAGCATTCGATAGTCAAGGAAATATTCCTATTGCACTATTTGTTGCTAGGGACCATTTCGTAGAAAATCCACAATTTCAAAAAGTAAAAGAAAAAGACGTCATCACGATAAACGTCATTGGAACACGCTTCGAAATGAACGACGATTGTGTTGAAGTTTTAGGAGAACTTATCACACCACCCAAAAATAACTAATTCTTATACCAGTGAATAAAGAGCTTAAATATATTTTTTACTGTACATATTATTCACTACTATGATAGATTTAGATGAATTATGTGCAAAAATTTCAAAATTAAATGAACAACAACACGTTCATATTGCATCTCTATTACGTAAAGAATCTCAAGTGAAATTAAACGAAAATAATAGTGGCATTATGGTAAATCTATCTCTCGTGTCTCAAGACATACTAGAAAGTATTCAAAAATATCTTGAATTCGTATTAGAACAAGAATCTGAATTAAAAGATATTCAAGAAAAACAAGAAGAATTTAAAAGTATTGTTACCAATAATATTACCACTGAAGAATAAATTATATTATTACTATTGTTACTGTAATAACATATAAAGATATCTTGATAATATTTATTGTTAACACTATGTTTTTACAATTTATCGAAAAGAATGACGGCGGTATCTGTTTTCCAGAGGAATTATTGCAATCATATATGCACACCACGGAACGCACATACTGGATTAAAGAAAACGTCATTAAAGAAGAATGTATTGTACATAATATCGAAAATGTACACGAAATTCAACACATAGATGAAACACCACCAGAAGATATAATGCAAACACGTACATTTCAAGTAAAACATATACAGGATAAACTATTTGGTGCCGTTTATATGGCCTATTATGGTTATAAAAAAATCAAAGAACAAACCGCCATTTTTGGTAAAATAGATACTGCCGAAAAACAAAAAATTATTGATTTTTTACGCACCAATAATAATGTTGTACTGTCTCGTCGAACCAATTACTCTTTGACAAAAACATTATGTAATACTATCATGAATGACTTGGCAACTCAACGTGAGTCCACATATCAGACTTTAATTGCATATACCTTGTACTATAAATGTAACATCTATATCGTCGACACCATCAAAAAAACATACATCCCATTTTTGTATTTCCCAATAGCAGGAGTAGAAGACGACGAAGAATCTTTTACAGTACATACTTACGTTTTTTATAAGAATCCTGAGAACTATAAAAAGTCTAAAATGTCCGTACCTGGCTATTTTGTAGATATCGACCAAAGTGTACAAACTGTAGAAAAGATTAGGGAAACAATGGTCGGATTCGTTCATTATGATAAACCACTGAAAGGTATATCTAGTTATAAAGTCAGCGACTTGGAATCCATGTCCGAAAAATTAGAGTTAGACCATCCTGTAAAAATTAAAAAGAACGATTTATACGAAAAAATATGCATTCACTGTGCTTCTACAGAAAATTGATTTTAATATTATAATATATATATAGCATATAAACAGTTATTTACAGTTATACTTGAACCATTATACGATAATATGCTTAATAAGAAGAAAGTAGACGCGATTGAATCTAAAAAATTATTCGATGATATGATTGATGACTATTTAGAAAAAGCAAAATCACACATTTTACAACCAAAACCATATCAGTCTCACGAATTGGAAGTCAGTTTTGGCAATCGTAAACCTATTACGCGAACTGATTATGAAAATGTTATATCTCAATTAATCAGAAATGGTTGGGCAAGTCATAATATTCAAGGCGACGAGATGTTACGTATTAATAGTGAAATTATGGACGGGAATCGCAATTTTGGAAAACCAAATGACGAAGAAAAAAAAGAAGATGGTGGTGATAACAGAGAAGATGTCGTAAAAGAAACCAATGAACCTATCACTGGTGGTGGTAATGATTGTGTACGAGTACGAATGTCTACCACTTTCCGTCTAGAAATTGTTGGTTCCGAATTAATACAACAATATTGCCGCAGTGATAGCGTAGACGCCATTAAAAAAATCAGTATTGATGGACGAAGCGTGAAATTTACAGATAAATTACGTGTAAAAAAACCTGATAACACCTTCTACGATAATGCATCGTTCCCTGACCATAATTTTCGAGTTGCATATAAATTCGAATGGGACCAAAAAATAGATGGAATGAATGAACGTGTACGGTCTACTTTACGCAATTGGTCTAGCTCACGGAAAACATATCGTTGCATGAATCGTGTACGGTTTTATCATCCTGATATACCTGTATATGTAGATGTCAGTGTAATTAAAACAAACCGCAAATGTACTCCAACCACAGGTAAGGACAAACGACCAATCATTATGCCATCTTACACATTAAAATCCGCAGGAGTGTTCGATAATGAACCACATTACGAAGTCGAGTTAGAAATGAATAATCACGCAATTGAGAACAATTCAAAATTCAAAGGAATGTCAAAAGAACAGCTAATGGGTCACATTAGAAAAGGCATTCGTATGGTACTATCTGGACTACAAGAAACACCTTATCCTATTTCTTATCCAGAACAAGAAGACGTTTACAAAGAATATATGGATTTACTGCACGGAGAAGACAATGAACAAGCACCTCATCGTAAACGTCGATTTCCAAACCCTATCACTGCCGATTTCGTTGGACCACAATCAGTTACATTACAGAAAACCCACTTACTCAAGGATACCGAAAATAATATTTTGACCAATTATATGGTTACTGAAAAAGCAGATGGACAACGCGCATTACTGTACATATCTAAAACGGGTAAAATCTATATGATTAAAGGTAATATGAAAATTGTATTTACAGGAACGAAAACCACTGAACAAAAATGTTTTAATAGCGTTCTCGACGGTGAATTCATTTTGTCTGGTAAACACAATAAGATGTTATTCTTATATGCAGCTTTTGATATTTACTATATCGGTAGCAGAAAAGACCCACACGTACGACCAATGCCATTCTATCCTGTAAATGATATTCTAGAAGAACAACAGCTGTCCGAGACAAAAGGAGAAGGCGATGAACGATTGGAAATTCAATATCGATTATCCCTTTTGCGAACTTTTGTATCAATGTTGAATGTACAGTCTGTTACTGAAAATTCTGATTCTTCTTGTTTATTCCGCGTCCAGGTAAAACAGTTCGTTGCTGAACCTAATATATTTGACGCGTGTAAGAAACTATTAGATCAAAAACATTCTTATGAATATGAGACAGATGGACTTATCTTTACACCTATGCTTACTGGTGTTGGTAGTAACAAATCTGGGATTGCATCTTCTCCTATTAAATTAACTTGGCAATTGTCTTACAAGTGGAAACCACCTGAGTTTAACACCATTGATTTCTATGTTGTTACTGAAAAAAATGAGAACAAAGATACTGTAAAACATATCATTCATGATTCGTCCAATATGATGTCTTCTGCTGTCGCTTATAAAATCGTAAATTTACACGTCACTAGTAAATCCAATATAGACTCACTAAATGGTAACATATTTGGACAAGTATTGGAAGATAAAATAGACACTGTACCTCCATCTAATCAACACGATTCATCCGCTACTTCTGTACCCAGATTATTCAAGCCAAATAGACCATATGACCCTACCGCATACTTATGCTATATACCTCTCGATAAAGATATGCAAATGCGTACTGTACCTGTAGAACCTGATGCAACACCTGAAGTATTCGACGATTTAACCATTGTAGAATTCAGATATGCAAAAGACGACGACACAAAAGAAGGCCCGTGGAAATGGATACCTATTCGTGTACGTCACGATAAAACCGAAATACTTCGTTCGCCCACCTCTGGGAGAAAAGATTATGGCAATTTCTATACAGTAGCAAACAGCAATTGGCTCTCCATACACGAACCCGTTACCGAAGATATCATTTCAGGAACAGATATACTCAATGAAGCGGTTGTAGAAGACTCCGAATACTATGACGTAAACGAAAAGAGTTCAAAACACACTGAAGCTATGCGCAATTTCCATAATATGTACATCAAGCATAAACTCATTTCTTCTACTGCAAGATTCTTACAGGATTCCGCAAACACAGAAGAAGTTCATCTAATCGACTATTCTGTAGGTACAGGCGGTGACCTCCTTAAATGGAAATATAGTGATATACGATTTGTTCTAGGTATCGACCTAAGTCCAGATAATGTAATCACTGGAAAAGATAATGCTTCTTTACGATACATTGAACAAAGGAAAAAACATAAGCGAATGAAATTACGTGCGTTATTTCTACCAGGAAATAGTTCACTTAATATTCGTACAAAAGCCGCTGCTTTTCAAGATACTCTTCATAAACAGTTGGTACGGTCTATATTCGGAGAAGGCAATCCACTACCTGCACAATCCACTTATGTATTCCGACACGGAATCGCACGTGAAGGATTCCATATCAGTTCATGTCAATTCGCATTACACTATTTCTTCGAATCAAACCGTACATTACATTCATTCCTCAGAAACTTATCAGAATGTACCAGATTAAATGGATACTTTATTGGTACTTGTTATGACGGACAAAAAGTATTTGATGTACTGCAAAATGAAAGTGGAACCTTCCATATTGAAAAAGGGGGGCGAACACTTTGTGATATTAAAAAGAAATATAGTCGTACAATACAATCATTTCCAAATGATGAGACAAGTGTTGGTATGCGGGTTGACGTACATCAAGAAAGCATCGGACATACCTTCCCAGAATATTTAGTGTCTTTTGAATATTTTACACGAATGCTTGAAAATTATGGATTCGCACCATTAAGCGAACCAGAATTAGAATCAATGGGGCTTAAATCATCTACAGGGTCATTTAAAGATATGTTTGCTACCATGAAATCAGAATTACAAGAAATAGAAACACAAAACCGTTTGAAAAAGAGCGAATATGGGAAAGCACCTAAAATGACTCCAGAAGAAATGCAAATATCTTTCCTTAACCGTTACTTTGTGTTTAAGAAAGTGAGAGACATCCCTCAAGCCACCTTGAAAAATATGAATGAAAATGACGAAAATCCAGACCAACCAGAACCAGACCAACCAGAACCTCAACAAATAGTAAATAAAGAAATGACACAATTGGAAAAAGACAAAATTAGATGGAAAGAACTGAAAAAAAACAGAAAAGAACAAAAGAAAATGAAACCAGTGTGCAGGAAAATTTCCAATACAAAAATCGAATTAGAAGAAGACACTGATGTTGTTGACTCCTTTGAGGAATAAATAAATATAAACGTATTATGTAAAAAATATTTAGAGGAAATTCATATTTTTTATGCCAAAACACAACGAAAATTTAAACAGACAAAATGTCACCGTATTCTACACATTCCCTAGGTCAAATATATCATTTAATTCTAACCCATTCCATTTATCATTATGTACTGTACATAATCGAAACGAACCAGTAATATCTTTAACTCTACATAAATACTTGGCACAATTGAAACAAAAAACATCTGAAAATCATATCCATATCGACTATAACCTCTTTACCTATTTATTCACACCTATCCATTTCTTAAAAACATTTCATAGTGTACCCATCACCCTTACCGACATTACATTTAACAAAAAAAATCAGTTTCGAGAAACTCCAGTAAATATCCATTTTTTTGAATTTATTGAAATATTTAATGTACTGCACTTGAACAACGATAACGTATTCAAAAAATCGAAACATACACCAGAATACGTAAACCTTTTGTATATTGGTGACCCAGAATATACCGTACAATATTATCAAGCAAACCTTTTTTTACGGAAACGATGCAACAGTAAAGATCAACATCATTTTTATACTAATCAAATCCAACCTCTAGATATTTTGCAAAAAATGACTGACGCAAAAATTCAAATGGAATACATAACCATCGATTGTTATAATGTACAGTATGATGAATATACTATTGTAAAACAAACATTATTGTACTTTATTATTGCATTAAATGTACAAAGATGTCACGGAAACCTCATTTTAAAATTAAGTGACTGCTTCTCCCAACTATCTATTGATGTCGTTTATCTTATTTCATCTTTTTATGAAAAAACATTCTTTATTAAACCTACTGTAACATCATTGTCTTCTGGTTCACGATATCTTATTTGTAAAGGATTCTACAGAATTAATAACCATACTTTAACCTACCTGAATGCACTGTTCTTGCAAATATGCCAAATGAACGATACTCTACAACTAAAACGTATTCTAAAAGTCAATATACCTTTCATGTTCACCAGTAAATTAGAAGAAATAAATTCTATACTGAATCAATCTAGACTCGAATTTATACATCAAAGAATAAATTATTTTGAAATGGATAGAGAAAAAACATTTCGAAATAAAGAAAATCACAATGAGACAAAACGTCCATCTATGTATGAAATTAAAAAATGTACTGACTGGTGTAATCGATTTCATATACCTGTAAACAGTATTGTGTGATTCCACTTATCGTGTACTACTACAGTACATACGAGGACCTGCATTTGTACTGCACGTCTTTACAATCGGTGTACGCTTATTAGGATAACCTAATTTATCTTTTATAGTATAACCATTCGCAGGAACACCATATGCTAACGCATTTGCTGTAGCATTACCTGCACCATACTTGTCAAATGCTACACGATATGTAGCACCTGACTTTGTTATCGTGTCCAGTTTGAGACGCGCCAAACGTGAACTTGAATCTACTGCACCCTGTTGTGCGAATTTCGAATTGTTCGGTTTATAATGTACTGGTACATAATTACTAGTTCCATCGTTTTTACAATGCGTCATCGTACTTGTACGGTATTTGTTATTAGTTGCATCATTTTCGTCATATGCACCTTGCAAATTATGGAACTGATTTTGACTATGTTGTTTGTTACGACTATGTAAATATTCTGCTGTACTACTGTAGTATTTTTTTTGACCAGAGTTTTCTATGTATTTAGGACGGTCCATACCACTACTACGTACCCTCCTTCGTGCATTATCTTCTTGAGACAATGACCTCATATCATTCACCTTCTCTCCTTCAAATGGTTCACTACACGATTTACAAGATGGTCTAGCGGTTTTTGATTCATTGTAATTAATATCCATTGTATTTGCTAAACCATTTACATTATTATGAGTTACTGCATCCCCATTTGTGTCGAAATTCGCCTTTACAATACTACCGCCTGGTGTCTCAAAATCGCGGAATTGTGATTGAGAAGAACGAGGATTACAACTTCCTGAATCCACCGATGCAATCTCTCTTCGATAATGTTTTACAGGCATTGGTCTAAAAATATTCGCATCATTATCACTTGATATCTCGTTCCTTTTTATAATAGTCGTTATTTGAGAAAACGTTTTACCTTTCCATTCAATCGGCTTCCGCTGTTTCTGACCATGTAATGCGTATTTACCGTTCATTTCTTATTACAGTATATATTATTCATAATAGAATAAAATAATAGCGAAATAAGTTAAAGCCTAATTTAAACATATATCAAGAGGAAATGTATGTATGCATTCTAGATTTAAACACATACTGTAAAGATAATTTTTACTTTTTAGACACAAAACCAAATATTGTAGTTGAAGGTATATTCACAAAAGTTATATATACTGACCAATCATTTACACTAAATGGTACTTATTTCAGTTTACCATTAGCCATTGAAAGTAATTCAGGCAGTGATAATTATGTACATTTTAATCCTACTACTGACCAAAATAATCGTGTTATAAAAACTGTAAATGAATTGGAACTCACCATATTAGATAATTATTGTCAATTCTCAAAACTAAAAAAGAAAACACCTGTATACTCCATCACAAAACACTTGAATTGTGGAAAATTTAAAATAAATTTCAGAGAATATCATAAAACACATCGACATTTTATACTGAAAATTTCAGGAATATGGGAAACCAATACAGAATATGGTGTCACATATAAAATTATTGAAGGCACACATTTATTTACTTAATTTCATACCTATCGTTGGATTTCGTTTCGAAAATGGATGACCTTTCGATAAATCCCTATATTTACGGTCCATTGGATTTGGTTGTCTTCCTGTACTAAATTTCATAATGTTTATCATAGTACCATCTATTTTATACTGTAAATCAATAATACTCTGAAACCCTTCTCCCGTATTATTACGGAAATGTGTGGTATATTCGTTTCTATGAATCGTACGCATCTTACCATCGCTCAGATGAATCATATTTTTATCCAATATTGGGACAAAATTATTGCGGTCTATTTCCAGTTTATTCGCTAATACTCGTTTCTGTAACATATTGTCCTCGTACCCCCACCCCCAAAAGTTGGGATAACCACCCACCAACTCAAAATCATGTCCTGTAATAGATACGATACCCCCTAAAGCAAACTCAAACCCGTAGTAATGTTTTACAGTACCTGTCTTCGTTCTATAATCGAAAAAATTCTTTACATAAGGTAACGTATCCACGTCATTGAAAACCAATGTTATATCTTTGTAATTATTCGGATACATTTCTTTTACGGCTAAAAACCCACAATTCTTCATCGCACCTCTATTGAAATCCCTTGTATCACATTGATGCGCAAAAAATATCTGATATTCTTCTTCAGGTATGTCCTCCAAAATATACTTCATATGTCTCATAAAAAAATCTTTCTGTAAAATTCTATCTCTGTACGGTACAATAAACACCATCTTTGGTACAATTTCCCTTTTTTGATCCACTAACTCGGACATTCGTAAAAATAGTATATCTATATGTACAGATATCAATATACTATTATGAACTCGCAGAACTCGTAGCTGAAGTTGACGCATCATCCTCCGATGGAGGTTCGAAATCATGACAATACTGTGGCGGCGAAAATGCATTGTATATACCGTGTGAATGCTCTGGTTGATTCGCTTCTGTACACGGTATCGGTTCCATAGATGGACTAAAATTCGGATGATGGTGGTACGGATAATGCGGCGGATGCGGATGCACATTCGGCGGGACCACATACGGAGACGCTGGATGGTCGTAATGATAATAATGGTCTGTATATGTTCTTAAAGAAGACCGACATTGTCTACGGTGCTCATTCACCTTTGGAAACTCAGTCGGATTACTGTAATAATACTGACCATAATAAACGTGCTGTGGTGTCGACGTATATGTCATCGGTAAATGCATATGCACAGTACCTTTGTTTTTCTTCTCACTCATATTGTTTGTACAGTATATATTGTTACTATACAAAAAAGTTGTTAATTAACTTACATTTTTAGAGTTTTTAGGGTGTTCATTTTTTAACATTGAGTCTCTCAGTGATTTCAGTAGTAAACTTATTTATTTTGTTATTCTGTTTTGTTTTTTTGTCTTCGGGGTTTGTTTTAAACCATTTCACAACACCACTAGGCTTGTTATAAATATCTCGAACACCATCTGCCACTTTATCGGCCATGCCGCTTGTTTCTTTCAATTCAAACAATTGTTGGAAATTATTGAAAAACACTCCTACTGTTGTCTTTTCAGGTCTATCCACGAACTGTTTCTTAAACCGTACACCCATTGGATACGTTTTGAAGGCAACTTCCATAAATGTCATAAATTGTGGGTCATTCATCAGTAATTTCTTGATTTTCTCGCATAAACATAGCTGTAAAAGACTATCGAACACGCCATTAGTGAAATATTTTTCCAGGACTTTTGGTAGCAGATTTAATTCACCTATTAAATCTGGGAAAGCCGCACATAACCGTTTTAATGTACGCAAAAGTAATTTTATGTAATTCGGGTCCAAATATGCTGGTGTACAACACGGTCTATAGTATTCTGGGGGGTATTTACCTGGAACTCCACCACCAGTTTGTTCGATTGCTTTTTTGAATTTCTTTTTCGAGCCTGCATCTCTTAATGCTGTACTAATATATGCCGACAATTCATATAACATATCAACTTTTTGTTGTTTTTCTTTTATTTGTTGCATTAATTCTGAACGTTTCACTTTTCGTTTCTTTTTTATATCTTCTATTTTTTTCTCCTGTACATCAATCAATTTCATGTTACGAAGAATTGTCTCATTGCGTGCATTTATTTTTTTGTCTACTGAACTAACATTATCTTTTACATTCTTCAGTTTTCTCGCATCAGCGTCTTTTATTTCTTTTACCAAATCTTTTATTTTAATACGTACGTCTCGTTCTCGTACATCATAAGAATCGTCCATTTTCTTAAAATCGTTTTCTGCTTTTTTTAAATGGTCTTTGGCTGTTTTTATTTCATCTTTTAATTTGTTTATCATTTCTTTGCGTTTTTCCCTCTTTTTCTGATCAAAAATACGACGCTTTTGTTCTTTTGATATACCCACATTTATTCCCCAATTCTGCATAGAGTTACTGATACCCATTTCTGGGATTCCACTATTATCATTCGCCTTATAATCTTTCTGAATCATTTCTTCCATCAAAAAAATATCTCTGAGATTATCTTCAAGCCTTTTTCTTAATTCGCCATCTATACCGCCTCTTGTAACTATTCCATCTGGTTGATCTATTACATCTTTCAATGCATAAAAGAAATCGACTTTATTCTTTGGTACTTTTCCCAAATCTGTTCTTGTATTTTGGTTAGCATTACTCATGTAATTACTGTACAGTTTCTGTGTTTTGTCTTTTAGTTTGTCCTTTATAAAGTCACCTGTAAATGCGTGTTCAGATAGAGGTATATTTAACGATGTTGTATGACCCTCAATAAGAGTGTCGATTGTATTCTTAATTCCTTCTGTAATTTCTAGGTCGTCATCTTTTACGTTATTTTCAATAGAAGTCAAGTCGGATAGGAAAGCGAGTAATTTGTACAGTAATTCTTCTTCACTTCTTCTTTCAAGGTCAATATTTTTCTTTTCTTCTTCAGTAGAATTAGGCAATCTAGGAATGCTTATAAATTTATTTGCTCGTTCAGTTAATTCATTCTGCAATTCTTTCTTTTTGTTTTCGTATTCATCTGTGCGTTTTAAACTTGTATCATTAGGAATATAATTTGCCAAAAAAATTTTTGCTTTTTCGAATACTCCATTAGTTGCTGTAGTTAGTATTTTATCACTTTTCAACTCTGTAACAAGTTCCTTTGTATAATCATCCAATTCAATCTCCACTAAATCCAATTGTTTATTTACATCATTTATCACAGTTTTATCATATATTTGCAAGTCATCAAGTAAATCCCGAACTTGTTTTTTTGTAGGAAAGTTTTTATTCTTTTCTACTTCTATGTATCTATTTGGAATATTCTTGAATGCTTGAAGCAATTCTCCATCTAATTTCAATAATGGAGTCAAAATATTA
>Ga0206130_10002093_pt1 | contig 28273 bp, 26 predicted proteins | sample Helgoland_Spring_9_FD_148637 | JGI IMG/M metagenome (GOLD analysis project Ga0206130, IMG submission 148637) | Pelagic subsurface seawater microbial communities from Kabeltonne, Helgoland, North Sea - Helgoland_Spring_Bloom_20160512_1 | ecosystem: Environmental > Aquatic > Marine > Epipelagic ...
TAAGGGCATTAACGGCACTTCGGTCAAAGGTGCTACTGGCACTTCAGTCAAAGGTCAGAAGGGTCAAACTGGCGCCAAAGGTATTACTGGCACTTCGGTCAAAGGCCAGAAGGGTTCTACTGGCGCCAAAGGTATTAACGGCACGTCAGTCAAAGGGCAGAAGGGTGAAGTTGGGGCTAAGGGCATTAACGGCACTTCGGTCAAAGGTGCTACTGGCACTTCAGTCAAAGGTCAGAAGGGTCAAACTGGCGCCAAAGGTATTACTGGCACTTCGGGCAAAGGCCAGAAGGGTTAAGTTGGCCAGAAAGGTATTAACGGCACTTCAGTCAAAGGCGACAAAGGTCAGAAGGGTGAAGTTGGCCAGAAAGGTAATGAGGCAGGTAACGCAGGATTGCTTGATGGGTATGACAGCAGTAGGTTTATTCGTAGACAGAATAAAAAGACCGCAACTGCTGGCGCTGGTTGGATGACTGTTGCCAATTGCGGCAGTGGGCGTCATCATGGTGAAGTCATTATAACAGATGCAGATAGTGGTGATCATGCGTTTATGCGTATTGATTGGGTTCGTAGTTATGCTGACAGTTCGTTTACAGTTATTAACACCGGAGGTCATGCCAATCGAATCACAGGCGCTCGTGTTCTGTATCAGGTCTCTGATAATACCTATGGAACTAAGTTGCTGCAAGTTTATGTTACAACTTCTTCTGTCTATGAAGTCAATATCTATGAGTTTGGTGACATTGATGATTTTGGTGTTATGAGTGCGTCGACTCCTGTTGTACAAAATACTATTACAGGATATGCCCTTCACGGAACGCAGCTTACATCCTTAGATTCAGCGCCTCTCGCGGCAGAAGAAGGTATCAATGCGGGTACTGGTTTGTGGGTAAACAGTAGTCAAGTTATTAATTCATCTGGCGTGTGGCTAGGTTCTGATCAAGGCATTAAAGGTCAGAAGGGCGAAGTTGGACAGAAAGGTCAGACAGGCGGTAAAGGTCAGAAAGGCCAAACTGGGTCAAAAGGTTCGACAGGCGGTAAAGGTCAGAAGGGCGAAGTTGGGGCTAAGGGCATTAACGGCACTTCGGTCAAAGGGGCACCTGGCGCTTCAGTCAAAGGTCAGAAGGGTCAAACTGGCGCCAAAGGTTCTACCGGTTCTTCGGTCAAAGGGCAGAAGGGTCAAACTGGCGCCAAAGGTATCAATGGCACTTCGGTCAAAGGTGCTACTGGCGCTTCAGTCAAAGGTCAGAAGGGTCAAACTGGCGCTTCAGTCAAAGGTGCTACTGGCGCTTCAGTCAAAGGTCAGAAGGGTCAAACTGGTGCTTCAGTCAAAGGTTCTACTGGATCCAAAGGTATTACTGGCACCAAAGGTATTACTGGATCGAAAGGTTCTACAGGTTCCAAAGGTCAGAAGGGTCAAACTGGCGCCAAAGGTATCAATGGCACTTCAGTCAAAGGTCAGAAGGGTCAAACTGGTGCTTCAGTCAAAGGACAGAAGGGTGAAGTTGGGGTTAAGGGCATTAACGGAACTTCGGTCAAAGGTCAGAAGGGTCAAACTGGCGCTATTGGTCCTAATGGTGGCACATATCATTATGCAAACTCTGGTAATAACTATACCAAGTTTAGAATGTGGGGAACTAGTTCTGATTACGGCATTGGAATGTACTCTGGCCAAGGTCATGGTTCATTATCTGATTATGCACTAACTTTCCAAATGTCTAATACTGCTAATCGAGGTTTTGTATTTAGAGATTCTGCGCATAATGCTAACCAAGCTGCGATGTCTCTTACTACAGACGGCAGGGCAAATATCTCTTATGGTTTACGTCTTGGTTATGGCGAATCTGATACGGCAGCGAATAATTCAACATACCGATTACAAGTTTCCGGTCAGATTTATTCAACAAGTAACATTACTGCTTATTCTGATGTAAGAGCTAAAGAAAATATTGTTGACATAAATAGTGCGCTTGAGAAAGTTTTGGCCATGCGCGGCGTCTATTATAATATGAAAGAATCGCATAGTCAGAACGGCGAACACCTAAATCGAAGGGTTGGTGTTATTGCTCAAGAAATCGAAAAGGTGTTACCAGAAGTTGTTTCTTATGATGAGGGTGAAGATATCTACGCGGTAGATTATGGCAACATTACTGGCATTCTTATTGAGGCAATAAAAGACCAACAGAATCTAATACAAAATCTACAGAAAAGAATAGAGAAATTGGAGGATAAATAATGCCAGTTGCGGTGAAGACATTGAACTCCACTGGAACAATTAGTTTTGGGTTCAATGGCACTTGGGGTAAAGCCATAGTGGATGTACATGGCACTGACGATATAACGCCAGGGACTGCTTATGCAATAAACACATACGGAAGAAAGGCAGCTTCGCGCGTAGCGGTAAGTAATTTTGGAGCATTCCCCCCAGTCACTGTTTATGTATACGGTGGGAATTATCTCCCCCACAGAAACGAGGGTCCAACATATGGTGTTGATAATACCGCTAACGCAGGAGTAAGGCTATTCAACGGTGCAGGTGTAAGGACAATGGGAAGTTATCGTGGAACAAACAATAAAGGAAGGTCTGCCGTTTCAGGTTCTGGTGCGGCAACGCAGGTCACTTGTGGCGTATACAATACTGGCGGATATGGGTATTCATATACAATCCAAGGATTCAGTGATGGAACATCATCTTCTGGAAGTTCTGGTGGATTAATTTCCGGGAGCTCTTGTAACAAAACTTCAATTAAAGTTAATCTCACAAGCAGAAATCACAATGTCGGCACTGGGAGTATAAAAGAAATATCTTGGGAATCAAATAATCCATACACCGTCGCTAGAGGGTCAGTTCGATTGAGGGTAGGCGGACTGCACAGCCAAGCGACTGCGTTCCGGCATCTTTATACAAACGCCATAAACTGGACAGGCAATTACTCTTCGACCCTTCTTTCCCCCCAGTACTCTTCGCATTATTCCGGCGGAGGGTATACATTATGGCACTGGTCGGGGTACTATAGCTCCAGCGGCAGTCAAAGTGCCAACATATTGTTTGGCAACAGCTCCACCGCTGGGGTAACTGAAGTACACACTTTATTTTAGGAGGTAGTAGCAATGGCTCTACAATGGAACATTATATATCTGAAAAGAACACAAATCAATGGCGTAGACGACGTTGTTACTCATATTCACTGGTCAGCTCAAGATTGTGATACAGAAGGAAATTACGCTCTTGTAGAAGGAACAGTCTGCTTAGACGTTTCTAACGTAAGTTCTGAATCAAGCTTAATCGCATATTCCGAATTGACCAGAGAGCGCGTTTTGGCTTGGATAAAAGCAGGATATACTGGAGATGGAACTAAAGCACTCCTTTCTGAGACTGACATTGAAGATAATTGGACTTGGACAGTTATGCAAGACCTGACTGCATCAATATCCGCAGAACCCCAAAAAGAAATTCAATACGGAACCCCATGGTGAAGAAACTAAAATATTATGTGCTCACAACTAAAAACTTCAATCAATTAAAGCGCCATATATCTAAAGAATATAGCAATATCCCAAAGAAAGACCTTGTTGTGGTAATCAACACTCTTGACGAGGACTACTTGGTTCATGCTAAGGGGTATTGTGTACATAATGACATTGAATATTATGTAACCGAATCTGACGGCACTCCAGCAAAAGGCAAGAACTCAGTCTTAGATATCTTTTCAAAAAGCGATAACGACTATATGGTATTGATCGATGGTGATGATTATCTAACTCCGCATGGTGTTTGGGTGTATAATCATTTATCGAAGCAAGAAGATGCCCCAGATGCTGTCTGCTTATGGGCGCAGAAAGGGTATCAACGAACTGGCATTGACGATGATTCGCCTGTAGTTAAGTCTAACCCATTCTGCTTAGACTACAGGAAAATGATATATTTTGATTGGCCAAAGTTCTTTAGAGAACAGGGGAAGCATAGTAGCCAAGATTCGGAAAGATTTGGTGAGGATATGCTTGAATTTTGGAGATATCAGTATAAATACTCAGAACCATATACGCAAAACTGCCGTGTCACATTTATGTCAAAAAAGGCAGCAGAAAGTAGATACCCAGAAGGCATTATGATTGGAGAAGATACTCTTCAATTCTTTTTGCTGAAAGATAGACAGCATTCTGGCGACCTAAATATGTTTAAGAGTATTGAAGAACCGCCAACATACATATATGACCAATCATTATTAGACGGAGTTGTTGTTACTGAGAGTGAACTAGGACTAAACCCTAGCTGGGTTTCTGGTTATTTGGAAATTGGGCGCGAGTATGAGGAAATGGGGGTGGTTCATGAGAACTACGAATTGCCCGAGTTAAAGGTAGAATATCCATCTGGCTATGTTGCGGATACTTGTGGGTTTGGCAATTTCGGCGCATTATATGATATAACAAACAATCAAACAGAAGAAGTTATTAGGCAATTTTGGTTTCCGGCAAACGCCAACGAAACAAGCCTAATCGCTGAGAATGAACGAATAAGAGAATTGTATTCAGAGGAAATGTAATGCCAGCAGCAGATTTGACATTTAAATTAAATGTAACGCAAGTTGAATTGGGAACAGTCGGTGACAGGGATGACTCGGTGCAGAAAATTTACTGGTCATACGAATCGCTAATGGCCAACAGCACAGTGTATGTTGAGTCGCAGTGGAATGATTCGACAGTTCTAGATTCATCGGGAACTTCTGATGACAGTTATGTATCATTCAATTCACTGTCAGCAAACACTGTGACTTCTTGGTTGCAGGCAGATATTGACTCGAGAGAAGTTTCTAATTCCTCACTATATACCTCTTATGATAATGAAATAAGAACCACCCTGACAACTGATATGACTCTAGAGAATTCTACATTAGGCACAATAATTGGACACAAAGTTCCTTGGGTTAATGGGGCGGCTGACTAATGGCTAAAAGTAGAGCCAGAATACTAGCTGACCTTCTCGGCAAGAATGCTATTGTTGATTCTGATGTAAATTCACCTGATTATGGTGAATTCAACCAAGACGGCGCCACTGGTCAAAAAGGCCAAACGGGCGCAACTGGCGTCAAAGGGGATATCGGGCCAAAGGGCGAGGCGGGTGCTGAGTTTGTTGGTTCTAAGGGTCAGAAAGGGAATCAAGGCGATAAAGGGATTGGCGGTAGTTCCGGATCTAAGGGGAATAAGGGTCAAACTGGTATCAAAGGTGATACTGGCGTCAAAGGCCAAACTGGCACTAAGGGTTCTTTGGGGTCTAAGGGCGGAACAGGTCAGAAAGGTGAGAAAGGCGAAGGAGATAAGGGTCAGAAAGGCGAAGGTGATACAGGCCAGAAGGGTCAGAAAGGCGAAGGCTCGATTGGCGGCAAGGGTGACAACGGATCCAAAGGACAGAAAGGCAGTGTTGGCGATAAGGGTGATAAAGGCCAAATCGGCATCAAAGGTATTACTGGATCCAAGGGACAGAAAGGTAGTGTTGGCGATAAAGGACAGAAAGGGATTACTGGCGGAAAGGGTGACCTTGGCCAGAAAGGTGAGAAAGGCGATGCCGGTTCTAAGGGTGGAGTTGGATCTAAAGGTGGTATAGGAACCAAAGGTATTGCTGGTAGCAAAGGACTCAAGGGTGATAAGGGAGACTTTGGAGCCAAAGGTTCCGTCGGAGACAAAGGTGACACTGGTTCTAAAGGCCAGAAAGGTGACGTTGGAGCCAAAGGTATTGGCGGCATCAAGGGCGGTACTGGATCTAAAGGTCAGAAAGGTGACGTTGGAGCCAAAGGTATTGCTGGAATAGGAACTAAGGGCAGTTCCGGAGAGAAGGGCAGCGAAGGTAACTTTGGCGGCGCTACTTTTGATTATACTTTCAGCTCATCAACTACCAACAGCGACCCAGGAGTCGGTGCGCTGAAATTGAATGATTCTACAGTCTCTTTATCTACGAAACTGTATATTGACGACATGGATGATAACTCCACAGATATACAGCCATTTCTAAGAACGATAGATGACTCAACATCAGACATCAAGGGTCATTTCAGAATATCAAATAAAAATGACGCAAGTGATTTTGCGTTATTCACAATTTCAAGCATTGGCGAACAGACTGGTTACTTTGTTGTAAACGCATCTTTCGTTTCTGGATCAGCAGTATCATTTAGTTCTTCCGAAGATGTGATTATAACATTCGCAAGAACTGGCGACCAAGGCGAAAAAGGTTCTGCTGGCGTCAAGGGCGGAAAGGGTGAAGTTGGTGTCAAGGGCGGCACTGGGCAGAAAGGATCCACTGGCGCAAAAGGTTTACAAGGTTCCAAAGGTGATAAAGGCGGGACTGGCGATAAAGGTCAGACCGGCCAGAAAGGTCAGCAGGGCGGTAAGGGAGAAAAGGGTCAGCTCGGCGGCAAGGGCGACAAGGGAATCACTGGCGATAAAGGTCAGACCGGCCAGAAAGGTCAGCAGGGCGGTAAGGGAGAAAAGGGTCAAACTGGATCTATTGGCGATAAGGGAACTACTGGCGATAAGGGCGGCACCGGAGTCAAGGGCAACCAAGGCGGAAAGGGTGAAGTTGGGGTCAAAGGTTCTGCTGGCGTCAAGGGTGGAAAGGGTGAAGTTGGGGTCAAGGGTGACACTGGACAAAAAGGCTCCACTGGCGCCAAAGGTTTACAAGGTTCCAAAGGTGATAAGGGCGGGACTGGCGATAAAGGTGACGCTGGCGCAAAAGGCTCTACTGGCGTCAAAGGAATAACTGGCGGCGTTGGTACTAAAGGAATCACTGGCGATAAAGGTGACGCTGGCGCAAAAGGCGGCACAGGCGTCAAGGGAACTATTGGACCCAAAGGCGGAACTGGCGGCGCTGGCACCAAAGGTGATACTGGCGTCAAAGGAAACACTGGCGGCGTTGGTACCAAAGGAAACACTGGCAGCAAAGGAAACACCGGTAGTAAAGGAATCACTGGCGATAAAGGAACCACTGGCGATAAAGGAACCACTGGTGATAAAGGACTAACTGGTACCAAAGGAAACACCGGTTCTAAGGGCAACAAAGGGCAAACCGGCAACAAAGGAAATACAGGCAGTAAAGGAATTACTGGCGCCAAGGGTCTGAAGGGTCAAACTGGCATCAAGGGAAGCACTGGCGTCAAAGGAAATACCGGAGACACCGGCAACAAAGGACAAACTGGCAGCAAAGGCGACGGCGGCCAGAAAGGACAAACTGGCGGCAAGGGAATAACCGGAGCCAAAGGCGTTATAGGGGCAAAGGGCGACACTGGTAATAAGGGTCAAATTGGCGATAAGGGCATGAAGGGAACTTTCGCTTCAAGTTTATTTGCTGACTTTTATGACAGTACTGGCGGGCAAAACGTAACTAGCGGTGCGGTTCTAAGTCTCGACACAACCCGCCAAAATAGTGACACAGACAAATTCTCAATTAGCAGCGGCTCTGTTACAATTAATGCTGCTGACGATTACCTATTCTCATTCCAAGTAACTACAGGAATTACATCTGGCACTGCTAGATCGGTGAGTAAAGCATATCTCCAAGAATGGGACGGAACTTCTTGGTCAACTGTAGATGGCACTATGGTGTTCATGTACAATAGAATTGATGCTCGCGAAGAATCAACTGGTTCCGCAACAATAATCCATACAGCGGCGCAAGGATATGCTTACAGAATATTCGTAACAAGGCACACCGGCACTGACACTATTGAAACTGTTGCTGACGGTTCCAGATTCACTATCATGAATATTCACGGCGGCGTTCCTGGCGCTGACGGAACTGGTGATACTCCTGGACCAGCCGGTGCCCAAGGCGATAAAGGAACTAAGGGAACTCTGGGTGAAAAAGGTTCTACTGGTTCTAAGGGACAAACTGGCGCAACTGGCGATAAAGGCAACACTGGTATCAAAGGTGATATTGGTTCTAAAGGCCAAACGGGCGCAACTGGCGCCAAAGGTAATACTGGTATCAAGGGAACCGTTGGATCTAAGGGATCCTCTGGCGCCAAAGGTATAACTGGTTCCAAAGGTGACACTGGTACAAAAGGTAATCTTGGTTCTAAAGGTGCTACTGGTGATAAGGGTGCCCAAGGTAACAAAGGTCAAACTGGTATCAAAGGCCAAACTGGTATCAAAGGTGATACTGGCACAAAAGGAAGCGTTGGTTCTAAAGGTACTACTGGTGATAAGGGACAAACTGGTTCCAAGGGTTCTAAAGGTCAAACTGGTATCAAAGGTGACACCGGTTCCAAAGGTGATACTGGTACCAAAGGTGTTAAGGGCGGAACAGGTCAGAAAGGTCAAACTGGTATCAAAGGTGACACCGGTTCCAAAGGTGATACTGGCACAAAAGGTGTTAAGGGCGGAACAGGTCAGAAAGGTCAAACTGGTATCAAAGGTGATACTGGCGTAAAGGGTACTCTTGGTTCTAAAGGCGCAACGGGCGACAAAGGTATTAAAGGTACAACTGGTATCAAAGGTGATACTGGTACAAAGGGTGATACTGGCACAAAAGGTACTCTTGGCTCTAAGGGTTCTAAGGGCGGAACAGGCCAGAAAGGTACAACTGGTATCAAAGGTGATACTGGCGTAAAAGGTGACACCGGTATCAAAGGAACCACCGGCACAAAAGGAAGCGTTGGTGCTAAGGGCGACACTGGTATCAAAGGTGACACCGGCACCAAAGGACAAACAGGTCAGAAAGGTCAAACTGGTATTAAAGGTGACACCGGTTCCAAAGGTGATACTGGTACCAAGGGCGACACTGGCGCAAAAGGTACTCTTGGTTCTAAGGGTTCTAAGGGACAAACTGGTATCAAAGGTCAAACTGGTATCAAAGGTGATACTGGCGCAAAGGGTGACACTGGTACAAAAGGTACTCTTGGTTCTAAAGGTGCTAAGGGAGCCACCGGCACAAAAGGTACTCTTGGTTCTAAGGGTGCTAAGGGAGCCACCGGCACAAAAGGTACTCTTGGTTCTAAGGGCGCTAAGGGAGGCACTGGACCAAAGGGCGGAGCAGGTCTCAAAGGAGTCACTGGCGAAACTGGTTCTTCTGGCGCGGCCATAGCGTTCGATACCGATTCGACCCTTGATAGTGATGGCGACAAGTCAGATTTGATTCGTGCGGCTCGTCAAGAAACTATAATCAAAACTGATGATATTTACTGGCATATCGCTTCTGGCCAAGTATTCCAAGCTACTAATGATCAGACCACTGGCACTGCTGCGTTCACGAATTTAAGCGAGAACGGCGGGTTCATGAATGGTGGTTCGATTATTGGAGAATCCTTATCTGCCGACAAATTAGCTGGTGAGTTGACGGAAACATATTCATTCGGTCAACACTACAATTCAATCTTCGGGTTTGATGATGAGGATTACGGTCGCGGATATTCTGCCGTAACAACGCCATTCAATATACCAAGACCTTCTGGTGGTTATGAAAATGGTTATGGTAGTAATTTCAACCCCAAACGACAACTACTAACCGCATCACTTCAAATTGATTATTCTAATAAGAGCAATAATGATCATGCATTTGATCTCGTTATCCAACCTCAACTCCAAGCCGAAACCACTACAACAGCATCGGAGGTCGGGACTCCTTATTATACCGCTCTTGAATCGATGGGCGATGCCCGACAAACCCGACAGAGATTATACTATGCTGGCAATATTCTACACAAAGTAGGTAATGTTGGGTTTGTTAGGGTATTCAGCAATGCGAGCAACATCTATGTATCTGGTGCTTACAGCATACTTGGTGTTTGGTTTGATGACGACCTCCTATCAAATGGCGGCGCAACGGTTTTGGAGATTTCGGTCCATGGTGAAACATCGCTGTTCCCTGCCCCTATCAATAACAGTCAAACGCTTATGTATCATCCGACTGGGTGGGCAGCTAGTGGTTCGTGGGTAAGTTTGGGATATGCTACAACAATGCACCAGTTTGGCCCAAAGAGAACTCGTACTTCTCATGTAGTCCCAATCACTAAGCAATTCCCTGCGAGCGTTAATCGTAAAAGAATTAGATTCGATGTAAACGCAATCGATCGTGGGATTAATACTAACTCAGTAATGTACGATGGCGAAGATATACTCACGACAACCTCAGCTCCGGGATTAGTATCAGGGCGCTATGGCACCAGATATTATAGCGCAGGAACTCGGTTCCAGTATGGATATAACCGACAGAACCAAGCTATTTGGAGAGAGACTTCTGCAAATGCTATGGTCGACGACGCGTTCGGCACTTTCGATGACGCGACTGGCAGCACTATAGTGGGCGATATTACTCTCCCGATCTTCGATGATAATATCCTTGAGGCGATATATTGGGCTGATTCTATGGAAGATCTAGACGGCACGAGCGCAGACAACACGCCAAATTCGTTGTATCTAATGGTTCGGGGAATATGGGGAAAAGAAGAATTCTTCTCTGTTACAATCAACTCCGGCGATCCGACAACCGATGATGGTGAAACTACTTTCCTTACAAACCTTGCTAGTGAGCATTCATCGTTTGTGGTGCCCACAGGAAGTAATCCGCGGCCATTACATGAATACACGGTATGGAGGTGGAGCGTATCCGCGAACCCTATGACTTTCTCTGATGGCGTCGATCAAAGTGTGATAACATTCACTAAGAAGAATGTACCAGACCCATATGAAGGTGAGAGCCTACTTCTGAAGTCAATAACCGGAACTGTGGAGAACATAAAATGATTGTTGGTTATACATTAAAACTACCTGATGGCGGCATCGAAAAAATAGAACACTCAACTCATGCTGCTGCAGATATTGAGGGGGCAAATATCAGCCTTGACGCATTGGCTGTTTCATTTAGTGGCAATACATCCATTAAAGAGGTATGGATTAACGCAGATCTTGGGAATGGGTATGTTAAGTTTTGTTCTAAAGATATAGAATAGCCCTTTACAATTTTAACTAAATAAGTTATAATACCCTTAGTTGAATTCCGCACCTATATTATGGAGTAAATGATGAAGAAACTTGTATTGAACATTCCTCGCCGCGAAGATCGCCGAAAACACTTTCTAAAACACAACGAGAGCAAACTCTCAAATTTTGAGTGGATCGATGGAGTAGACGGTAGGCAAATCCAACATTCCGACCTCTTAGCCATCGGGGCAGATACCGATAGGTTCTGGAGGGATCAGTTCTATAACCGAAAATTGACTCACGGTGATGTTGGTTGTTTATTGGCGCACCGTGCCGCTTGGGTTAAGGTTTCTGAGCAAGACGAACCTATGATGATTATTGAGGATGATGCTATTGTCCTTGATGCGTACGATGAGCAGTACTATGAATCGTTGATTAATGATTATAATATTGTATATCTTCAGAGAAATGAAAACGAACCCGAAAACGTCAAATCAATTGACGATATGATCGAAGTTCCTGCTTACCCATATAATTTGACAGCATATATTCTAACCCCTGAATCCGCTAAAATCCTACTCAATACAAACATTGTAAAGAATATTATTCCTGATGACGAATATGTTCCTTTGATGCTGAAACACCTAAAGCCTTGCGCGCTCAAGGAAGATGTCTTCCAGCAAGCGTCCCGAGATGTCCTTGGCTCAGACATAGAACCCTATGATGAAGCGGATTGGTTTATTGACTTTAAAGTTCACCCAATAACCATCGGCACTGACCGCAAGAAATGCTCAGACATGAACACGTCAGCAAACCTAAAGGGAATCTACCCCAAGAATCTTGGAAATAATGTAGAATGGAAAGGCACAGACATGGTTGGTCCAGGGGGTGGACATAAAGTGAACCTCCTTCGTGATTATATTAAGGACTTGCCGGATTATGATGTTGTGCTATTCACCGATGCTTATGATGTGCTGTATAATGACGACCTAGAAAGCATTACTCGAAGATATATCGGATATAATTCTAAAGTTGTGTTTGCTGCAGAATCTAATTGTTGGCCAGATCCATCATTAGCCGAGCAGTTTGAAGATATAGAACGAACTGGCGATGAAGATACAAAATACAAATACCTGAACAGCGGATTGTTTATTGCTCAAGTGGGCGAGCTGAAAAAGATGCTTGACGATGATGACGTTGAGGATGATGGTGATGATCAGTTATACTACCAGAAAATATTCCTATCGGGTAAGTATGACATACGCTTAGATTATGAGTCATATATCTTACAGTGCCATGAGCCGGAAATGCGGTTCAGTGAAAATGGACAATTCTACAACCCAATCACTAATTGTTGCGCATGCATCTATCACGGTAACGGCGATGATATAGCCAAGAAAAAGTATGATTCTATGGCGACAACTATCAAGCAGTCTTCCCCGATGATCTATATCCCCAACTATGACAAAGTTGAGAGAATTGGTGATGATATGTTTGTCATCGACTTTATGACTCAATCACAATGCGAAGACATGATGGAAGTTGCTGACCGTCACGGCGGATGGGGTAGTCTATCCTACGACAAGTTCCCAGCTCAAGAGATAAGATTGACGGAATTGGGTTACTGGGATTCTATGGAAAAGCACTGGAAAGAGAATGTGAATCCAATTATTGAGAAGTTCTGGTATCCTATGGAAATGTATGGATTGCGTGATGCATTTGTTATGAGGTATTCCGTAGATACTCAGAAAGAATTATCCCTACATACTGACGCCAGCCTTGTAACGGGTTCGGTTAAGTTGAATGATGATTATGAGGGCGCCGATTTGGTTTTCCCCAGACAGAATGTGAGTAATAGACAAATCCCCGTAGGAAAGGCGATCATTTTCCCAGGAATGGTTACGCACGGGCATGAGTGTCAAGAACTGATGAAAGGCACGAAGTACAGTTTGACTATGTGGACTTCTAGATACCATGGAGATATTGGTGGCGAAAGTTAAGTTTTATGTTTTAACTTCTGGGGATTTGTTAGCGCTACAGAGACATTCTTCGGCAGAGTATAGTAACATACCTGCCGAAGACCTTGTGGTCGTGATCAATACTCTAGATAAAGATTATGAGTTCTTAGCTTCTAATTACTGCGAAGATAATGGGATTGAGTATCATATTACTGAGTCTAATGGTACAGCAGCTAGGGGGAAGAACTCACTAATAGACGTTTTCCTAGAATCTGATAATGAGTATATGGTTCAGATTGATGGTGATGATTACCTAACTCCGCACGGGGTGTTTGTTTACAATCAAGTTTCCAAAATGGAATCACCCCCAGATGCTATAGCTCTATCCAATCAAGTATCAATCAACATTATATGGGATCAAATAACTGGAGATGCTATTGAAGATCCCGAAAAGTATCTCTATAATAGGGAGTTATACTTACCGACTAAGTTGTGTACATTCTTCAAAGCAGACTATGCTGCCATGGAGAAGACTAACATGTATGACACATTCGTTGAGAGAATCCCGCATGACCTTGCTATAAAATATGCTGCCGCTCATATGCAGTTTTATAAGATGGCAAAGAAATATTGTCATTCATCTGAATCCCACCACAGAGTAACGTGGCTATCTAGAAAGGCTGTAGAAAGGCATAAATTCCCAGAAGGGTATAAAGTCGGTGAGGATACCCTCCACTTCTACAAGATAAAGGATGATTATGTAAAGGGCAACTTAGACCTTAGACTTAATGATGAATTCCCAGCAACTTATGTATATGACCAAAGGATACCAAGCACTGTATTCAAAGAAGTAGAATACGGCATGAATTGGGATTGGATGGTAGACTTCAATAAATTAGTTGTTGACTATGAAGAACGTGGATTATTACATCAGCGCGACATCCCCAAACTCAAGGTAGAATACCCTGCTGATTATGTTTTTAATAGCCTAGAAACGTCAGGCAACGTTGAATACAGATTAAAGACAAGGTACAAGGATTGTAATTTCGACTTTCCGGCAAACGCATCGCAGAAATCATTAGAGGAGAAGTTTCACAGCTTATACAAGTTTTATAAATAGAGTCAGAATTCTAATAATTTTGAGACTCTTACCATGGCAACTCCAACAACAAGAACTGAATTAAAAAAATATTGCCTGCGCAGACTTGGCGCTCCTGTAGTTGAAATCAATGTTGATGACGATCAACTCGAAGATAGAATTGATGATGCTCTTGAGTTCTATAGAGATTATCACTACGATGGCACCCAAAGAACTTACCTAAAACATCAGTTAACTCAAGCCGACATGACAAACGAATATATTGACGTTGGTCCAACAATCAACGGTGTTATCAATGTATTCCCATTAGGCACTGGTCTACAAGCAAACAACCTGTTTAACCTCAGATACCAGATAACCCTAAACGAAGTCCATGATTGGGCTGGTGACAAATTACAAAACTATGTCGCATCAATGGAACGAATAGCACTTCTCGAAGAAGTACTGGTTGGTAAACAGCCGATCCGGTTCAGTCGACATACAGATAGACTATATATAGATATGGACTGGACTACTCGCGCGGTTGTCGGTCAGTATATTATCATTGAATGTTACCAAGTTCTTGACCCAAATACCCATACTGGGGTGTGGGGCGACTGGTGGCTTCGTCAATATACTACTGCTCTCATCAAAAGGCAGTGGGGCGAGAATATGAAAAAGTTTGAAGGAATGCAGCTTCCAGGGGGCGTTACATTTAATGGACAGACTATATGGCAAGAAGCCAACGAAGAAATACTACGCCTCGAAGAAGAAGTACAGAAGAAATTCTCCATGCCAGCTATGGATATGATAGGCTAAAATATGCCAACTACAAATTTATATTTTAATAATTACAAGTTCAGCGGAGAGTCAAACTTAATAGAAGATTTGATTATTGAATCTATTAAGATTTATGGGCTTGAGTGCTACTATATGCCAAGAACCCTTGTTGATGAGGATTTGGTATTCGGCGAAGACACTTTGTCTAAATTTGATCACGCTTACCCAATAGAAATGTACATCAAATCTGTTGATGGGTTTGAGGGGGAAGGCGACTTCTTATCTAAGTTCAATATCGAGATCCGCGATGAAATGGTTCTCACAGTATCCCGCCGCCGATTTAGCGAAGAGATATCCGATGTAGAAACTACCGAAGATATCGGCAGACCATCGGAAGGCGATTTGATTTACTTCCCATTGAACAATAAAGTGTTTGAAGTTAAATTTGTTGAGCATGAAGCAATATTCTATCAGATGGGTTCGCTACAAACATATGACTTGCGTTGCGAATTGTTTGAATATAGCCATGAGCGCCTTGATACTGGTATCGCTGCTATTGATTCAATTGAAGATGCTTACAGCGGTGATACTCTTAATGAACTTCTACTTGAGGACGGGTCGGTTCTTATTACTGAAACTGGTATACCGTTTGGGTTAGAGAACTCTAAGACCGTAGAGAGCAGCGACAAGGGAGCGATTAACGACCAGTTTGGATCTAGTAATATAGACTTTGTCGACTTCAGCGAGACTAACCCATTTAGCGAAGGAGGTTGGTAATGTTTGGATCTCACTATTACCACGGAGCAATCCGAAAGTATATTGTAATGTTTGGGTCAATGTTTAATGATATTGATATTATTCGATATGATAAGCAGGGGAACAGGGTTCAGGGAATACGCGTCCCAATTGCGTATGGTCCAAAAGAAACTTGGTTGGCCAGACTGAACCAAGACCCAAACCTTAATCGTGGGGTTGCAACTCAGCTCCCGAGAATGTCATTTGAAATTACTGATATGGCATATGCGCCGACCCGAGCTTTAAATAAACTACAGAGAAACACTAGCATTGGTGACACAAACCGCACCATGACTTCTCAGTTTACTCCTGTTCCATATGATATAAATATTACATTATCTGCTATGTTTGCTACTAATGAAGATGCCGTGCAGGTTGTTGAGCAAATACTTCCATACTTCAGGCCAGAGTTTACACATAGTATGAAGTTGGTTCCGGAGACTGGTGAGTATTTTGATATACCAACCGTCTTACAGGGTATGACTATTGAAGATACTTATGAGACTGATTTTCAAAGCCGCAGAGCTATTATATACTCTTTTAGCTTTGTCGTCAAGGGTTATATCTTCGGTCCAGTGTCTAATAAGGGAACTATTAAGAGAACTGTTATTGACTTCACTATACCGACAGGTGAGAACGGAACTCCGACTGAAGGTCCACAGAAGAAGATTATTTTGACTCCTGGGTTGCTGGCTAACGGTTCTCCCACTTCTAATTCTTCAGCTAGTGTACCGATTACTAACATAACTGCCAACAATGATTATGGCTATGCCTTTGACAGCTTTGATTACTTTGACGGAAAAGAACGACATGAGCATTAATTATGAAAAACATTGTAACGGACAACTTGAACGAAATATTTGAAGTGGAGGCAGAGCTTGTTGATGACAGCAAGCCAATAGCAATTGTTAGAGCTGACACCAAAGATCTTCCTGATGATATTTCCAAGGACTACACATTCGCCAGAGAAAACCTCTACGATGTGATTGATAAGGGTTCTTCAGCTCTTGACGAGCTTATCCATTTAGCGAAAGCAAGCGAACATCCACGGGCATTTGAGGTAATATCTCAACTTACCAAAACGCTTGTTGATGCTAACAAAGATTTATTGGACATTCAGAAAAAGGTTAAGGATCTTCGGCAAGAAGAATCGACTCAAGCTGGACCAAGCAGCATAACAAATGCTTTGTTTGTGGGAAGCACTTCAGAATTACAGAAACTAATTAATGGTGACAAAGATGTATGATTATAAATGCAATGTTGTAAGGGTGGTTGACGGCGATACTGTTGATGTTGATATTGATCTGGGGTTTGGTATTTGGATGCGCGATGAAAGAGTCCGCGTTATGGGTATTGATACACCAGAATCTAGAACCCGTGACCTTGTTGAGAAGCAATTCGGGTTAGCTGCAAAAGAAAGACTCAAGTCCTTACTCGGTGAGAGTTCAGTCCTTAGAACGATGGTCAGCAAGTCTGGGGAGGATATGAAGGGTAAGTTTGGTCGTATTCTTGGAGACTTTGATGTGTATGATAGTAAGACTGATTCATGGGTAGCGGCTACGAAAGTCATGATCGAAGAAGGCCATGCCGTTCTGTATCACGGCCAGAATAAAGATGAAATTGCCGATGCTCACCTAGCGAACCGCGAGCGGTTGTGGGAAGAAGGTGTAGTTCCGCGTGGCTAGTGAAACATATAATGGTAATCAGCTCCTAAAGCGTAAAGGCGTCCAGATACAATGGACGCCAGAGCAGATCAAAGAGTTCATTAAGTGCGCTGGAGACCCGATCTATTTTGCTGAGAATTATATTCAAATCGTACACGTTGATCGCGGGTTGATCCCCATGAACCTGTACGATTACCAGCGGGAGATTATCGAAAAGATATCCAACAATAGGCGAGCCGCTGTTGTTACATCTCGTCAGGCTGGTAAGACAACAACCGCAGTTGCTGTTATCCTACACTTCATTCTTTTCCAAGAACACAAAACGGTGGCTCTATTGGCCAACAAGGGCGACGCTGCCCGTGAGATTCTTGACCGTATCAAGATTGCGTACGAAGCCTTGCCTGTTTGGATGCAGCAAGGCGTAGTTGAATGGAACAAAGGTTCTGTACAGTTTGAAAATGGTTGTAAGATTATTGCTGCCGCGACTTCTTCATCCGGTATTCGTGGTAAATCTGTATCGTTTTTGTATATTGATGAGACTGCGTTTGTTGAGAACTGGGACGAGTTCTTTGCATCTGTATTCCCAACGATTTCATCGGGTAACACCACTAAAATATTGTTGACATCAACGCCAAACGGATTGAATCACTTTTACAAGACGTGCGAGGGTGCGCGCGAAGGGACAAATGGGTATGAGTTTGTTGAGGTATTTTGGAATGATGTCCCAGGCCGAGACGCCGCTTGGAAACTTGAAACTCTACAGGCTATGGATTATGATACTGAGAAATTCGCTCAGGAATATGAGTGTCAATTCTTAGGAAGTTCAGGTACTTTGATCGAGGGAAGTAAACTCAAATCAATGGTACCAAAGGATCCCCTTGTCCAAAGTAGCGGAATCTCCATGTACGAACGGCCATATGATGGTGGTATATATGTGTGTATAGTTGACGTTTCTCGCGGTAAGGGGCTGGATTACTCTGCGTTTCAGATAATTGATGTCACGAAAATGCCATATAATCAGGTTTGTGTGTATCGGGATAACTATATAACCCCTGCTGAATATGCTGAAGTAATATATAGAACGTGTAAATCGTACAACGACGCCACAGTATTAGTAGAGATTAATGACATAGGTGAACAGGTATCTGAACTACTACATTATGATTTTGAGTATGAGCATATCCTGTTTACTGAAAGCGCAGGGAGATCTGGTAAAAGAATCTCTGCTGGATTTAGTAAGAGATGTGATAAGGGTATACGAACAACAAAAACAGTAAAATCAGTTGGTTGCTCGATCTTAAAGTTGATGATTGAGCAAGACCAATTTATTATGAATGATTTTCAGACGATAAAAGAATTATCAACATTCTCAAGAAGGAAGAATTCTTATGAAGCTGAGTCGGGAGCGCATGATGATTTGGTTATGTGCCTTGTTTTGTTTGCTTGGTTGTCGGATCAAGCATATTTTAAAGAAATGACAGATATAAACACCCTGATACAACTCAGAGAAAAATCTGAGCAAGAGATGATGGAGAATTTATTACCATTCGGCTTCCATGATGATGGTTTACCCGAAGAAGGTATTATAGACATTGCCGCTACAGACCCATTTGATATGCACGGGTATGTTAGCAGCGGAAACTTTGACCAATACTAAACATTGAGTTTTTATAAATATCATCGTTGAATAACTATAAAAACTCTATTTTTAAGGAGAATAGCAATGCCATTCCAAGTAAGTCCTGGAGTTAATGTAAGTGAGATTGATCTCACAACGGTAGTGCCTGCCGTATCGACCACTGAAGGTGGTTTCGCAGGTCAATTCCGTTGGGGTCCAGCCAATACAGCTGTATTAGTTGATTCCGAAGATCGCCTCGTGAACATCTTCCAAAAACCAACGTCCAATACAGCGGATGATTTCTTCACAGCAGCCAACTTTTTAGCATACGGTAACGCACTGAACATAGTTCGTACAGTAGGTCCAGGTGCTAAAAATGCTGCTCAAACCACAGCTGCGTTGATTGAAAATGATCAATCTACAATCCCAACTGTCGATAACTTCTATGCTAAGTATGCTGGCGAACTTGGTAATTCTTTACGAATTTCTGTTTGTCCTTCTGCAGTGGCTTGGTCATCTGCGGTTGCTGTTAATTATTCTATTGCTCGTAATAGCGATAAGATAGCATTTGTTACTGCTAACACTGCTTTGATTACTGGCGCATTTAATGACGGTGATATTTTAGAAATCGGAGCAACTAAAGAGCGCCGAAAGGTTAAGCTCGGTGCTAGTGACATTACTGCAAACGCCACTCATGTTATTGCTACTTTGGAAACAAAGTATTCTGGAGCTACTGCTACTGGCGCTACAATCCAACGTAACTGGGAATATTCCGGTCAGTTTGATGACGCACCAACCACTACCGCAAATGCTCTTGCTCTTGGCGCTTCTAATGATGAGATTCACATAGTTGTTGCTGATTCGAAAGGAAAGATATCTGGTACCAAAGGCGCTATCTTAGAAGCATATAGCGGTTTGTCTCTGGGTCCAGACGCAAGAACTGAACAGGGCGGTGGTAACCACTATGCTACTGTTCTTAATCAGCAGTCTGCATATATCTATGCTAGTGATAGCTATTTGTATGGTGTTACTTCGGCGGATACTTTGACCGAAGAAACAGTATACGCTACTGCTGCGTCAGGCGTGGCGAATAGCTTGCTTACTGGCGGCGCTGATGGCGCGGACATAACCTCTGAGCAGAAAATTATTGGTTATGACCACTTCGCTTCTGCTGAAGATATTGATATTTCTTTCTTGTTGGGCGGCAATGCTAATTCTACTTTGGCCATCCACTTGATTACCAATATTGCAGAGAGCCGTAAAGACTGTATCGCAGTAATCTCACCAGAGCGTGCTGACGTTGTTAAGAATACGTCTTATGCTGGTAAAGAGCGTGATGATATTATTGCGTTCCGTGATCTATTGCCTTCTTCTTCATATGCAGTTATGGATTCTGGTTGGAAATATCAGTACGATAAGTATAACGATCTGTACCGATTTGTCCCTCTGAACGCTGATACTGCTGGATTGATGGTACAAACTGACTTGACTCGTGACCCATGGTTCTCTCCTGCTGGTTATAACCGTGGTAATGTTAAGAACGCTATTAAACTTGCGTACAACCCATCTAAGGGTGATCGCGATCAGCTTTACAAGAAAGGTGTTAACCCAGTAGTAACATTCCCAGGACAAGGTACTGTATTGTTCGGTGATAAGACTTTGCTGGCCAAACCATCTGCCTTTGATCGTATCAACGTTCGTCGACTGTTTATTGTTCTTGAGAAAGCTATTTCGACTGCTGCTAAGTTTACTCTCTTTGAATTCAATGATGAGTTTACTCGTAGCCAGTTTACTAACTTGGTTGTTCCGTTCCTACGGGATGTACAGGGTCGAAGAGGTATCACCGACTTCCAGGTAGTATGTGACGGAACTAATAACACTGGCGAAGTGATAGACCGAAATGAGTTTATCGGCGATATCTATATCAAACCAGCTCGTTCTATCAACTTTATTCAGTTGAACTTCGTGGCCGTTCGTAGCGGTGTAGAGTTCTCTGAAGTAGTTGGTCGAGCATAATAAATATAACATATAGAATCGGGAGATACTAAAATGGCTTTTAATGTAAATGAGTTCTCTGGTGCTTTGAAGGGGGGTGGAGCGCGTGCTTCACTCTTCCAAGTTCAGATTACTAATCCAATCAACGGTGTTGCTGATGCGCAAGTACCATTCATGGTAAAGGCTGCTCAGATTCCTGCCTCCACTTTAGGGGTGATTGAAGTTCCCTACTTTGGTCGTCAGGTAAAGATTGCTGGTAACCGCACGTATGCTGAGTGGGCACCAACAATTATTAATGACGAAGATTTTGCTATTCGTGACGCAATGGAGCAGTGGTCAAATGCGATCAACTCTGCTCAAGGCAATGTGACTACAGCTGGCGGAACTGCTCCTAGCTTGTACAAGTCAAATGCTCAAGTTACTCAATTCGGTAAAGACGGCGCTATTCTCCGTGTTTATAACTTTGTTGGGATTTACCCAACTGAAGTTGCTGCTATTGATTTGGCTTGGGACAGTGAAGCTATCCAAGAATTCGGCGTGACCTTCCAGTATGATTACTGGGAAGTTGTTGGCGGTTCTACTGGCAACGCTGGCGGGATCTAATCCTATAAAGTGACTATGGGGTGTTCATATAAATAAGTATGACACCCCAATTATTATGAGGATAATAACCATATGGCTATTCAATTATTCGGCTTCCAGATAGGGCGCAAAGAGGATGACTTACCTGCAACGGTACAGTCATTCGCGCCACCCCCAAATACAGACGGAGCGATAAATGTCACCGAAGGTGGCGCGTTTGGCACGACTGTAGATCTGGACGGAGCTGCTAAGAACGAAGCATCCTTGGTTACAAAATACAGAGAGATGGCTCAGCAAAGTGAATGCGATAAAGCTGTAGATGATGTCTGTAATGAAGCAATTGTATTTGATGATACTGAAGGTTCTGTTAATGTTATCCTAGATGATATTAAACAACCAGAGTCAATTAAGAAAAGAATCAGAGAAGAATTCGATGAAGTCCTTGGTTTGTTGAAGTTCAACAATCAGGGATATGACATATTTAGAAACTGGTATGTTGACGGGCGCATATACTACCACATCATGATTGATACCAAAACCCCAAGGGAAGGTATCAAAGAGCTGCGGTATGTTGATCCCCGTAAGATTAAGAAGTTAAGGATTGAGCGCAAGAATGCATCGTCTGCGCTTCAAGGCAATAAGCAAGTAATGGCCAAGAAGTATGATGAGTATTTTGTATATTCGTCGAGAGGCGTAACTGCCGGCAATGAAGGCATTAAGATTTCTCCTGACTCAATCGCATTCGTACACAGCGGTGTAATGGATGAAAGGAATAGTATGGTTCTGAGCCACTTGAATAAGGCTGTAAAACCATTAAACCAGTTGCGAATGCTCGAAGACGCTACTGTGATTTATCGCCTCGCGCGTGCGCCCGAGCGTAGAATTTTCTATATCGACGTGGGTAACTTGCCTAAAGCTAAAGCTGAGCAGTATCTGCGCGATATGATGGTTAAGCATAAGAATAAATTAGTGTATGATGCTAATTCAGGTGAGGTTCGTGATTCTAGAAAACACCTAACTATGCTTGAAGATTATTGGCTACCTCGCCGCGAAGGTAGTAATGGTACAGAAATCACTACTCTCCCAGGAGGCCAAAACCTTGGCGAGATGGATGATGTTGAATACTTCCGCAGAAAGATGTATGAATCATTAAACGTACCTGTGTCAAGATTAGAGAGTGATGGCCAGTTTAACGTAGGTCGTTCATCTGAGATAACTAGAGACGAAGTAAAGTTCTCGAAGTTTATCGGCAGGCTGAGAAGTCGCTTTGCTGAATTATTCTATATACTACTAGAGAAGCAACTGCTACTGAAGGGCGTTATCACTAGAGATGAATGGGCTGAGATTTCTAAAGGTCTACGATTTGACTTTCTTGAAGATAACCACTTCACTGAGCTGAAAGAAGCTGAAGTATTAAGAGAAAGATTATCACTTCTTTCTGACGTTGATCAGTTTGTTGGTAAGTATTACTCAGAGGCGTGGATTCGTAAGAACGTACTCAAGCAAGCTGAAGATGAGATAGAAACAATTGATAAAGAAATCGAAGATGAAGGTTCTTCTGAAGATGACGATGAAGATTCCGATATTTAAAGTATAAATAGGGTGGAGATGAACTATGAGTGAAGAACAAGATGTAAACGTAACAGCTGTTGATGCTGTTACTATGGCGGCAGACGGTGACGTAAATGGGTTTAAGTCAGCTATTAATGACTTGCTTATGGATAAAATCGCTGACGCTGTTGAAGTTAAGCGGTTCGAAGTGCAGTCAAACTTCATGCCAGCAGAAGCCGAACAACCAGTAAGTAACTAACACAGAGGAATAGCAATGGCTATCAAACGATTCAAAGCATATGTGGCCGAGGCAGCTTCTGGCGCTCGCACACAAGACAGCACCGTAGAAGGCGATAAGTTGGAGCCTCGTGCTGAGGGCGAGAAAGACTTTAAGGCGAAGCATAAAATGACCGTAACTAAGCACCCTGTTGCTGGCGATCATCAATTTGATGGCGACCGTGCTGAAATTACTGAAGAAAAGTACCTGAACCAAAAAGGTACTGGCGAGTCTGATGACGGATACGCTGATGCTGGTCTCTTTGATAAATCAGCGGCAACTAAGCTCGCAAAAAAGCATAAAGGTAAGGCTGTGAAAGACGCTGGCGGCAAATTCCTAGTACAACTAGGCGAAGAGCTTACTGAAGGCAAAGTTGTTGATCAGTTAAACGATATCGTTAAAAAAAAAGCAGCCAAGAAAGTTAAGTTCGCCAACGGCAAGAGCGAAGAACTTGATATGACAACTGCGTCAGCACTACTAAATATGTTAACAAAGTTGAAGCCAGCTAATAAGGCAAAGGCTGAAAAGATGTTGGAGAAGTCGCCCGAGGGCATGTTTCAACTATTAGACGTTGCGTTTGGAGGTAAGTAATGAAAGTATTAGGAAATGCCGTAACGCTATCACCGACTGTTACTAAGTTGGATGATGCTGCAGCTGCGTTTATCACAAATACATCTGATACCGTAACAGCAGTTTCATTAAGAAATGCTGCTGATGACACCACCACCGGCTCAGTGTTTGTTGGTGCAAAGCAAAGCATAATTCTAAAGTTGGGAGCCGGTCAAGGTGTTCGTGCTTCAACTGACTTTAAAGGCACGCCAATCGCGTGCGCAGGATACTAAGGGAAAAAACAATGTCAATGAAACTAATCTGCGAAGTAAATGAAGATATTAATTATCTGACAGAAGCCAAAGACGACAGCGGTAAGAAGTCTTATTTCATCGAAGGCGTATTCCTGCAGGGCGATATCAAGAACCGTAATGGTCGTGTTTATCCGGCAGAAGTTTTAGATAAAGAAATAAACCGATACGTGAAGGAATATGTTGAAAAGAACCGTGCGTACGGCGAGCTTGGGCATCCACAAGGTCCATCTATAAATTTAGAACGTGTATCTCACATGATAACAGAGTTGAAGCGTGATGGCTCAAACTTTATGGGACGTGCTAAGATTATGACTGAAACTCCATACGGCGCTATTGTTAAGTCGCTTATGGATGAGGGTGCGCAATTAGGTGTATCTTCACGTGGTATGGGTACAGTCAAACAGAATGGGAAAGGCGTAGCGGAAGTGCAAAATGACTTCTACTTGGCAACGGCAGCTGACATTGTAGCAGACCCATCTGCTCCAGATGCATTTGTCCAGGGTATCATGGAAGGTAAAGAGTGGGTTTGGGCGAACGGAATCATCCGTGAAGCTACCATAGCCGATTATAAGCATGAAATAACTAAAGCGTCTCGTGGCGAGCTTGAAGAAGCTAAATTGCGAGTGTTTGAACACTTCATGTCTAAGTTGTAAGTTTTTATAAATACACGTGTTAAACTAATTAATATTGTACAGGAGAACTCCGATGTCTGAACAGGACTTAAAAGAGCTAGATGATACTATTGCTGAAGAGCAAGAAATCGTTGAAGCTTCGGCGGAAAAAGAAGTTGATGGTGATGCCGCTGCTGATGAAGTAGCTGCCACCGTTAAGAAATCCGCACCAAAACAAGCGCAAGCGCCTAAGACCAAGTCTGGCATGATTAATGCTATGCTAGACGCAGTTAAAGGCAAGAAAAAAGATGACCTAGCCGCTTCATATGAGTCAATTATGGCTGCATGTAAGGTTGAGGGCTTTGAAGCTCAAACCGAAGAAGTGTCTGAAACTACTCAATCCATTAAGGAAATTCGTCAGATTAGCTCTGAAGATATTTCTGTAGCTGAAGACGTAGAAGCTATGTTTGGCGGCCAAGATCTTTCCGAAGATTTTACTGCTAAAGCAACTACTATCTTTGAAGCTGCTGTAGTTTCAAAGGTAAATGAAATCCTAGAGTCAGTTACCGTTGACTTCGAAAGCGATCTTGAAGCTGAGAAAGTTCAAATTGCTGAAGCTATCTCTGAGCAAGTAGACTCGTATCTTGAGTATGTTGCTGAAGAGTGGATGAAGGAAAACCAACTGGCTGTTGAGCAAGGTATCCGTTCTGAGATTGTTGAGAACTTCATGACTGGCCTTCGTGGTCTGTTCACTGAAAACTACATCGATATCCCAGAAGAGAAAGTCGACCTCGTTGATGAGTTAGCTTCTAAGGTTACTGAACTCGAATCTTCTGTAAATGAAGAGATGGAAAGAAACATCGTACTTCGTAAGGAATTGGTAGAGGCTAAGAAAACAGCTATCCTATCATCTGCTTGTGAAGATATTACTGAAAGTCAAGCTGCTAAGTTGGCATCTCTATCTGAAGGCGTCGAGTTTGACGATGTAGATAGCTATACTGCTAAGCTTGATACTCTGAAGGAAAGCTACTTCCCAAAAGAAGAAGCAATTACTGAAGAAGTAATCGATGACGAACCTCTTGAGCTGACTGAAGAGGTAGCGCCAAATGCTAACCCTAGCATGAACGCATACTTGAATGCCATTTCAAAAAGCATTAAAAAGTAACATTTTATAAATAAACTGTAATAATAAAAAGGTCTTATTTAAGGAGAACCTATAATGTATCAAACTGACGAACTTCAAAAGAAGTGGCAACCTGTATTAGAGCACACCGATCTTCCCTCGATCGCTGACGCTCACAAACGCTCTACAGTCGCCACATTGTTAGAAAACCAAGAACGTGCTGCAATGGAACAAGCATCTTATAGCGGTGGCGCATTTAGCCCATCACTGTTGGGTGAAGCAGCTCCAACTAACGCCATGGGCGCTTCAAGCTCTGTTGCTGCTGACGGTGCTGTCGATACTTTCGACCCAGTACTAATCAGCTTAGTGCGCCGCTCTATGCCCAACCTTATCGCTTATGATATTGCTGGTGTACAGCCAATGACTGGACCTACTGGTCTGATCTTTGCTATGCGTTCACGCTATAGCGGCCAGACTGGCGCTGAAGCATTATTCCCTGAAGCTGATACTGGCTTCTCTGGTTCTGCTGCTGGTAACACTGCTAGTCAAACTGTAATTGACGGTTCAGGCGCTCAGACTGGTACTGATCCTTCTGATCGTGCTTCTGGCTCTGGCTACACAGTTGGTCAAGGTATGTCTACTGCTGACTCTGAGAAATTAGGCGACACTGCTAATAACTCTTTCCAGGAAATGGCATTCTCAATCGAGAAAGTAGCTGTAACTGCTGTAAGCCGTGCGCTGAAAGCTGAGTACACTATGGAACTGGCTCAAGACCTGAAAGCTGTACACGGTCTAGACGCTGAACAGGAACTGAGCAATATTCTTTCTACAGAAATTCTGTCTGAAATTAACCGCGAAGTTATCCGTACTATCAACTACACCGCTTCTGCTGGTGCTCAGGACAATACCACTACTCAGGGTACTTTCGATCTGGACACTGACTCTAACGGTCGCTGGTCTGTTGAGAAGTTCAAAGGTCTTATGTTCCAAATCGAGCGTGATGCTAACGCAATTGCTAAAGCAACTCGTCGCGGTAAGGGTAACGTAATGATCACTTCTTCTGACGTTGCTTCTGCTCTTCAGATGGCTGGTGTTCTTGATTACACTCCTGCTCTTAGTAATAACCTACAAGTAGATGATACTGGTAACACTTTTGCTGGTGTATTGAACGGTCGTATCAAAGTATACATCGATCCTTACTTCTCAGATGCTACCAACAACTACTACACAATTGGCTACAAAGGAACTAGCGCGTTTGACGCTGGCTTGTTCTACTGCCCATATGTACCTCTCCAAATGGTACGTGCGGTTGGTGAGAATACCTTCCAGCCTAAGATCGGCTTTAAGACTCGTTATGGTATGGTTGCTAACCCATTCGCTACCTCTGGTGCTGATGGCGCAGTTAACTTTGCTAATAAGAACTCTTACTACCGTCTGGTTAAAGTTGCTAACCTTATGTAAGATAAAAACTAGATCTGTTTTAACAGACGTTTTAAGGGGTGGCTTCGGCTGCCCCTTTTTTTATGCGTATAAATAAGTATGAAAATGGAGTTGGCTAACCGTATCAAGTGGTACGCGCAGCATAGGTGGATGAAGCGTCCTAGAAGGAACCCACAGTCGGAATTACACAATAGAGGATAATACTATGCGCATTGTATTTGCAGCATTAATCCTCACCAGTTTGATTGGATGTTCATCAATTGACGGCGTTTACGCTGGCACCAAAACTATTGTTGGCGGTGTTGTTAAAGATGTAACTGACATTACTACTGGCACCCTCGACACAGTATCTGGTGTTGTTAAGGATGTCAGTGAAAAGACTACTGGTGGGAACGAATAAATAGGTATAGGATTTGATCGGCAAGGATGCCTTTAAACAGGATTAGTATATGGCTACACAAAGTACACAACCAGACAATAAGAGTTTCCTATCACCAATAGGATTCAAGTTCGCATGCAATAGATTGCCGCATGTAAACTATTTCTGTACTTCTGCTACCATACCCGACATCAGTTTGGGCGAGACCTCTGCTGTTGATAATCCATTCATCCAGATCCCCGTTCCTGGAGATAAGTTGACGTTCGGTCAGCTTGACCTGACATTCCGTGTCGATGAAGACATGAAGAATTTTCAAGAGATATATGACTGGTTAATCTCATTGGGCTATCCTGACAACTTTGGCCAGCGTAGGAATATCGGAAGAACCCAAACGTCAGTTGGTGACGTATACTCTGACGGTTCTTTGATGATTATGACCGGCAACATGACCCCCAACATTGAGGTTGCGTTTACTGACATGTACCCTGCCACCCTCACATCCCTAGAGTTTGATATCGAACAGACTGATATTGAATATCTCAAAGCAACCGTTTCATTCAAATATAGGAAATACAGTATCACGAAACTTGCTTAATTTTATTATTGTTATTATGGAGAGTTAGATTTGAATATTGAAAGTATAGTTAAAGA
>Ga0206130_10002095_pt1 | contig 28252 bp, 30 predicted proteins | sample Helgoland_Spring_9_FD_148637 | JGI IMG/M metagenome (GOLD analysis project Ga0206130, IMG submission 148637) | Pelagic subsurface seawater microbial communities from Kabeltonne, Helgoland, North Sea - Helgoland_Spring_Bloom_20160512_1 | ecosystem: Environmental > Aquatic > Marine > Epipelagic ...
GACGACCCGGCTCCTTTTAGGAGCCTCGTCGCTCAGAGCGACGTTTGCTCTGAAGAGACCGGATCCGTCGGCTTGTAGAGCACTTGAGCGTTTTGCTTTGTCACTTTGTCTGAAATAGTTGCGGCGTGTTTTCGATTGCGTCTCATCTGGGCTGGTGGTCATTGGCGGTTGCCACGAAGTATTCCTCGAGTTCTTGTGCAGGCGGCTATTTGAAGGCTGGATTGACTTGGCTGCGGTGTCATGTTCCACCGGCGCTGGACAAGTCGCCTTTGCTAGGAATGACACGACCTCAGCTGCCAATGCGTGATTGGCGAGATAGCCGCACAAGCTTGCGCCGATAAGCTCCGCTCCGCCAGTGACCACAACCTTCATGTGGCAGAACCAGAACGGGGCTGGCTAGAACACCGTGACGACTCCTTCGCGAAGTCGTCGGTCACCTGAAGCTGAGATTGAATCCACTTGAGAGAAAAGCTGGTGGTGGCAAGAACCTCAGAGGGTGCGCACAACAGTCCCTTTTGCGGGCGTTTGTTGAACGTCGACACAGTCGAATTCCGTTTATGAATCGAGGTACCACCAATGGGCCGCAGGTGAGCCGCTCATCTGACGCGATCGCTGAATGTCCGGGTTCATGGGCATCCATATTCAACTCATGGGATCACTTTGGTGCTGGTGAAGAGCGGAAGACTCGAGTACTGCTTCTCATCACCGAGTCAACAAAAGCGGGGCAAGATCACATGTGCAGCGTTGGCCGGAGCGGATACCTCTGCTGTGACCCAAAGCTTGGACGGTCAACACCAACCCACAGGTCGACATTGCTGATTGCTATCAGTCGCCGGGGCGACATCGAGCTGTTCTGAACGGCCTGGTTACCTGGCAGGTACGCCTTTAACAGTCACACCCGGTGGCACATCGTTGACGACAACGGCGCCAGCGCCGATGACCGCGTGGTCGCCGATCGTGATCCCCGGTGTGATGATCGCTCCGGTGCCCAAGAAGACCCCGGTTCCGACCTGCACGTCGCCGTTGACTAGCGAGCCGGGCGACAGGGTGGTGTAGTTGCCGATGACACAGTCATGGGACACCACGGCATTGACGTTGAGGTGCACGTGGCGACCGAGGGTGACGTTGGTGGTGACCCGAGCACCGGCAGCGAGCAGCACACCGTCGCCGATGCGATTGTCCGATGCCACGGTCGCGGCTGGATGGATCAAGGTCGCTGCGATGCGGACCCAGGCGGTGAGTTGCTCATCGAGCTTTGCTCGCACTGCGGGTGAGCCGATGCCGATGACGTAGCGCGGCTCGGAGTCGGCGAGTAATTCAGTCGTGCCAAGCAGCGACACATCTCTGCGTTCGAGTCGATCGGCAATGACCTCGCCGTCGTCGACGAAGCCGGCGAATGCCCACGTGGGCTCAACTGCATTGATCGCCTCGACGATGTCGAGGGTCTCGCGACCATGTCCACCGGCGCCGACGATGACAAGTTCACGCATCGTGCGACTCGGGCTGGGTCACGAACGGGTCGTTCGCATCGTGACCTTCGACGCCGGCGCCGCCCACGAGCGCTTGAGCCGTTCCGAGCATGATTCGTAGGTCGAAGACAGCGCTCTGGCGGTCGACGTACTCAAGATCGAGTTCGATTCGTTCGGGCCACGTCAGGCCATTTCGACCGTTGATCTGCGCCCACCCGGTGAGCCCAGGCCGCACCGAGAATCGCTGGCGTTGACGATCGTCGCATCGTTCGAATTGGAATGGCAGCATTGGTCGGGGACCAACGATGCTCATCTCACCTCGGGCCACGTTGATCAGCTGGGGGAGTTCGTCGAGCGAGAACCTGCGTAGCCATTTGCCGGCGCTCGTGATCCGTGAATCGTCAGGGATCAACGGATTATCACCGTGCACCATGGTGCGGAATTTGAAGCACTCGAACGGTTCGCCGTTGAGCCCGGCACGAGTCTGGCGGAACAAAATTGGTCCGCTGGATGTGGCTTTGACCGCGACAGCGGCGCCGAGACCGACGACAAGCGCAGCGGAACCGCCTACGGCGAGGATCGCCAGGTCGACGAGTCGCTGCCCTCGGTAGCCAGCCTGGCTCACAGCTCGCGGAACCAGTCGATGGTGGTTTGGAGGCCTTCGAGGAATGGTGTTGGTTTGGTGCCGGGAAACAGGTCGTAGAGCAGGCTCGAGTCGGCGTCGCTGTGGCGGATGTCGCCGGTGCGGGGTGACTCGTGGTTGATGTCGACCGAGGTCCCGAGCAGTTCGGACACATGGTCGGCCACTTCGAGAATAGTGAGTGGCTGGCCGAATGCCAGATTCACGGGCGTCTCGCAGGTGGTCTTTTCGACGATGGCGCGGGTGATGGTTTCGCACACCGTGTCGACGTAGGTGAAGTCTCGAGACTGGAGACCGTCGCCGAAGACCGTGAGGGGACGTCCGGCCATTGCTGCGTCGAGGAACAGTGGGATCACTGCGGCGTAGACATGGTCGGCTGGCTGCAACGGGCCGAAGACGTTGAAGAACCGGAACGCCAGCGTCGGCAGGCCCATCGAGTGTTGGAACGCAAGGGCGTAGGACTCAGTAGCAACCTTGCTAACGGCGTACGGGCTCATTGGCCGTGTCGGGAGCGCTTCGTGTTTGGGAAGCTCAAGAGTCGCGCCGTAGACCGATGACGACGACGCAACGATCGTGTGGAGATCGCCAGCTCGTTTCGCCGCTTGCAGCACCTGTAGCGTGCCGGTCGCATTGTTGTGATGGGTGGCAAGCGGGAACTCGATGGAGCGTGGCACAGAGCCAAGCGCCGCTAGATGCACGATCGCCGAGGCGCCATCGCATGCCTTGTCGAGGTCATCGGGGTTGGTGATGTCTCCTTCGACAAACGTCACGCTGGTGCCGTCGAGGTTCGACAGCCGCCCATTCGACAAGTTGTCGAGTGCGACAACCTCAGTTATCGATGCATGCTCGGCGAGATGCCGACACAAGCTCGCGCCGATAAACCCGGCTCCGCCAGTGACAACAACTTTCATGCAGCCGATTCTAGAACGGCTTGCCGGTGATGTTGTGCAGGCGGCGGCCACCTAAAATAAATTGGCTCAGTTACGTTGCGAAGGCGTCAGTGGAGTACTGGATTTGTGCCGTGGCTATTCGGAAAGAAGAGCTACCCGATCAGGCCGCTCAATCAACACCACCAGCCAAAACCGAAGCGGGAACCATCGCCTCTCAAACGCCATGTTCCTCGTAGTGTTCGCCGCCACCCAACACGACCCAAACGTACGCGCCTCCAACCAACGCAAATGAGCCGAAGGCAAACAACACAACGCTGCCATTATCTACTTCGCCAGACAACGGTGCGACTTCATCCTCGCCATAGCCAAATCCGCAACACCATCTGCCCATCACGCCACGAAAACCTGCCGATTGCGGCTTGACAACATGACAGCAACACGCCCAACTCGCCATGAAGTGACAGGGGTGCCCAGTCTTACCCGCCATGTCGAGCGGTCAGCCCCAAGTATCACCCAGGACCTACTGACAAGGTAAGGGGTAGGTCCAGCACGTAAATGACTGTGCCCCAGGTGATACCCCGCTGTAGGTATCCCCCAACGATTTCGATTTGAACTACGGGCCCCAATTGGTTGGTGTCGTGCCGGTCTTGGCGACGTGGCGTTGGACATTGGTCCGCGGGTCTTTCGCGTCAAACCGTTGCCGCCGAGCACCAGAGTCGTGAATGGTCAGCAACGGCCGCCAGTCGGGTGAACGGAAGAGGTTGTGGGATTCACGTATCGCGCAAAGTCGCATCGAACCACTGTGAACGGAATCCAGCGATCTCTGTGGGCGTATAGAAGTGCTGTGAGTACCGCGAACTGTACGCTGAGTCCAGAACCGAGCTGGGGAATTTTGCTTCTTCCTTGAACTGTCTGTATAGGGTCGAATACTTCTTCTGGGTTCCGACGTTCCGCTCTTGGAGCGTTACTCCGGGCACCGAGAAGAAGGCTTCGAACGCTTCGCTAGCGATAGACTGAAGGTTCTCGAATCGAAGGAGCAGTACTCGGCAGCGGTCGTTTTCGTAGGTCTGGTAACCTTTGGCATCGTCAAAGGAGCTCTCCCATACATCAATTCCTGTGGCGGGTTTAAGTTCGTTATCAAACCAGGTCTCCGTACTGAGAGTCGACTCGCGGAACTTGATGATGTAGCTTTGGATGCTCTCGATGTCGCCCTTGCTGAGGGTCGGCCTTTCAACGTCAAAGAGTCCAAATCGCTGCCCATTTTGAAACGCAGCGGAAACATCGCGAGCGATGGGGTCGCGGACCCCGCAGATTATGTCGGTCTTGCGGCCATCTCGCGCTTTAGCGAATAGCCAGTGAAGGCTCGGTCCAGCCACGTTGGCTTTTGTACCTGTGCCGTGCCTTCGGTGCCACTCATCGGAGGCACGGAGGCCAGCTTTGGTTACTCGGTGGCATTGAATCGATGGGCGATCAAGCTCCGCAGCAACGGTGGCGTGGATGGCCGATGACCCAACCTTTCCCATCGTGAACACAGCCACGGGATTGCTGCGACCGAGCCGTGGATGATTGCGGATTCTGAACTTCGCCTTTCGCAGCGAATCAAATTTTCGCGTTGCGTTTCTCAACGTTCGAACGCCCTTTGATACAAGCCGGTTTGACGACTTCGCTAGGGTGACGATAGCAAGTTGTGGGCTATGCCGCGCATGTAAATGCAGTGAGGACCGGTGGGGGAACTCGGTGTCGGACTAGGCCGCCGGGACGTTCCTGAAGCATTGGAGCTGACCCGTTCTCGTTGACAGGTGATGTCGCCCTGCTTTTGTTGACTTGGTTTGCTGGAATTGGTGTGCCTGACCTGAGGAGAGGTCGTCATGTCAAAGAAGTATCCACCGGAGTTTCGTTGCAGGGTCCTTGACCTTGTCGAGACGGGCAGACCGATCGTTGAGATCGCTCATGATCTTGAGGTCTGAGCCCAAACGATCTATAGCTGGCGCAACCAGCACCTGATCGGTGCCGGTCAGCGGCCCGGGCTCACGAGCACCGAGTCACCCGAGCCGAAAGCAGCGCGTGTCGAGAACGTCCGGTTGCGCTCTGAGCTGGAAGTGACGCGCCGTGCCAATTAGCTAATGAAGGAAAGTGCCGACCCAAAAGGCGATTCGAGGTGATGGATCAAATTGCCGTTGAAGGACTCGCTTTGAAGATTGCTTGCCGAGTCCTCGACGTTACCCGGGCAGGTTTCTATGCCTGGAAGAAGCGGCCGCTTTCGCCTCGAGCTATCCGCAACGTTTGGCTCACCGACGTGATCACCAAGATCTATGCCGCGTCTCGCGGCGCCTATGGATCGCCTCGGGTTCACGCTGAGCTACACATTGGCCGCGACATCATTGTTGGTCACAACCAGGTCGGCGTCCTCATGCGGAGCGCCGGGCTTGTGGGGCTGCCACGACGGCGCCGCTACCCGAAACGTGCAGGGCTCGACACCACTGCTGCTGATCCGGTCAACCGCTAGTTCGCCCGCGTTGAACCGGACAAGTTGTGGGTCACCGACGTCACAGAACACCGAACCCGAGAAGGCAAGCTGTACTGCTGCGTCGTGCTCGATACCTTCTCACGCCGCGTGGTTGGCTGGTCGATCGACGCGACACAAGCAGCAGCGCTTACGACGAACGCGTTGTCTGTGGCGATCACCGACCGTCAACCCCGCAGCGACTCCGGTCTGATCGTTCACAGCGGTCACGGCACCCAATTCACATCGTGGGCCTTCACCCTCCCCCCGAGCCCAACAATCAGGCCCGCTTCTATCAATAGGATCAGTCGGCGACTGTTTCGATAACGCCGTGATCGATTCATTCTGGGGGCGGATGCAAACCGAGCTATTGAGCCAGCGACGCTGGCGAACCCGAGTCGAACTCGCCAACGCAGGGTTCGAATATCTCGAGATCTTCTACAACTGCCAACGACGCCACTCGGCGATCGGGATGCTCACCCCGATCGAATCTGAGAACATTCACCAACAGCTATCCATCACGTGACTGATTCCAAAACCCCGAGCCAACGAGACTGGGGCAACATCACTAAGTCAACGAAACCGGGGTTGCTCCAAACCGCTATGGCGATGCAAAATCGAGAAGTCGCTCGAACTCCGTGGCTCACCGAGATCAACTCCTGTTGCCGAATCTGGTTGAGAACGTGAGATGTCGACGCCGGCGCACTCGACTCCGCTAGTGACCACGATCTTTATTCGGCGTTCATAGACGGACCGGCAGTCGACTCAGTTGGCGCTGGTTCAAAGGTGCGGCGGCGCTTGTGGCAACTACCCTTGCGCCGTGACCGATGAGCGCATCTATCTGTCGCCTCCTGATATGTCGGAGGCGGAACGCACCTATCTACTCCAGGCGTTCGACAGCAACTGGATTGCTCCAGTCGGCCCAGATCTGAATGTGTTCGAGGAAACCTTGGGCGAGCTAACCGGCCGGGCTCACGTGGCGGCCCTGTCGAGCGGCACTGCTGGTCTTCATCTTGCGCTGTTGTTAGCAGGGGTGACACCGGGCGAAGACGTTTTGGTCTCGACATTCACCTTCGTGGCAACCGCCAATGCTGTCCTGCAATGTGGTGCTGCGCCGGTGTTTGTTGACAGCTCAGCTGCTGATTGGAACATCGACCCCGACCTTGTTGCCCAAGAACTTGCCGAACGCTCGAAGCACGGACGGCTGCCTGCTGCGGTGGTTGCCGTGGATCTCTACGGGCAATGCGCTGACTATGACCGACTTGAACCCATCTGCGCCGAGTACGAGATTCCGCTGATTGCAGATTCGGCCGAATCGCTTGGTGCATCTCGGGCAGGAAGACCCGCTGGGTCACGCGGGTTGCTGGCGACACTGTCGTTCAACGGCAACAAGATCATCACTACCGGCGGCGGGGGAGCGTTGGTCGCTGACGACCCTGCGCTGATCGATCGAGCTCGATATCTGGCGACCCAAGCACGACAACCAGCAGCTCACTATGAGCACACTGATGCTGGTTTCAACTACCGGCTCTCCAACGTGCTGGCCGCAATCGGTCGAGGGCAACTTGAACGGCTTCCAGCGATGATGCAGCGCCGGGCCGAGATCTGTCGACGTTACGAAGATGTTCTTGGTGTGCTGCGAGGCATCGACTTCATGCCCGTTCCCGAAGACAGTCAGCCGAATCGTTGGCTCACGGTCGCCACAGTCGATCCATCACAGGCGGGAACCGATCGAGAAGCGATCCGGCTCACGCTCGAAGCCCAGAACATCGAGGCTCGCCCAGCGTGGAAACCAATGCACCAGCAGCCGCTGTTCGCCGACGCCGAGTCCGTTGGCGGTGCGGTCAGCGACGCTATCTTCGAGCTCGGTATCTGTCTGCCGACAGGTTCTGCTCTGGATGATGCACAGGTCGATCGTGTGATCGAAGTTGTCCTCGGCCAGGTTGAGTACTAGCGCATGGCATCGGCTCCGACAACCCCATTCGAATACAAGCCCCACCTAGACGGCTTGCGCGCTGTGGCCGTCTACCTTGTTGTCGCATTCCACGCTGGAGCGGACCGCGTCGAGGGGGGGGATTCATTGGCGTAGATGTCTTTTTCGTTCTGTCTGGTTATCTCGTGGCGAGTCTTTCGCTGCGAGAATTGCTCGCCAACGGTCGAATTGATGTCCTTGGCTTCTACTCGCGGCGGGTGCGGCGCCTACTACCCGCTGCATCGGCGGCGATTGTTGGTATTGCGCTCCTTGCGATAGCGGTAGTTCCGCTGCAAGGCCGGATATCACTCGAGGGGGATGCCAGAGCGGCGTCTCTCTGGTTCTCGAATTGGCACTTCATTGGAGAGCAGACCCAGTATTTCGAGTCGAGTTTCATCCCGACGGCATACCTCCACTTCTGGTCGCTGGCGATTGAGGAACAATTCTACATTCTCTTCCCACTGGTCTTAAGTGGGCTCTGGCTCGCTAGTGGTCGCAGGCTACGTCGTATGACTTGGTGGATGACATCGATCACGATTGCGCTTTGTGCGCTCCAGTTGATGGTTGCGCAAGGCGACGCGACCCGTGCCTATTACGGTGCTGACACGCGCGCTTATCAAATTAGTGCGGGCGTCACGCTCGCTCTGGCGAGTCTGCAATTCCCAGCGCTCATGCGCTCGCGACGCACCGGGCCCGTGCTTGTTGTTTTCGGCGGGTTTGGCACACTCGCCCTGGCCTCAAACCTATGGGATGTCAGTCCGTCAACAAGGGGAGTCGCTGCAACACTGCTGATCGCAGCTGTCATCGTCGGTGCTGAGTCGTCGCCAAGAGAGGGGCTGGGTCATCTACCGACGTGGGCGCTTTCACGGCCGACTCTGACGTATCTTGGCCAGATTTCATACGGCACCTACCTATGGCATTGGCCGATTATTGTCTTCGCTGGTGCTCTGATCGATGCCAGCCCGCTGCCGCTTGCGGCACTTAGCGCCCTGGTCGGGACCGGGCTTGCTGCTCTCTCGTTTGAACTCCTAGAACAACCAATTCGAACCAGCCCGAGACTGAAACCGTTCCGGGCTGCGACGGTGGTGACCGGTCTCGCTCTCGCCGCTGTCGTCGGCCTCCTAGTCGTGCCAGCAATACTGCGTAGCTCGGCTAGACCAGTAGTTGAGTCGGCGCAGCACACCCTGCATCAGGGGATACAGATCAACCCGATTAACGGTCTCGACCTCGATTTGGATGGAGAGCGGGGCGGCGGCTCCTCGTTGGGATGTATCGCGGCTGATGGCTCTGACTGCATTGTCCGAGTCGGAAACGGACCGACCGTTGTCGTCGTGGGAGACAGTCATGCGGGAATGCTAGGGGCTTCCTTTCGGCATCTAGCGAATGAGCTCGACTTGACCTTCGCTCTCGTTTCGCGTGGCGCTTGTCCCTGAATGCGAGGTGCTGTGATGTCGAACTGGCCGAGTAAAAACCAACTCCGTTGCATCGAGGGGCAGTCACGCTTGTATGAAAGTCAGATCGACGCACTCGATCCGGACATGATCTTCTTGATTAAGCGTGGTCTTGATCGAAACCAGCGCAATCGCCTGTCGTCCTCAATGCGCGCAGCGGGCGACGGGGACCCTGCCAAAATCGCGTTTGAGTTTGGTGGCGCGACCTTGGAGCTATTGGAAGCCGATGGTCGCAACATCGTCCTCGTGGAAGCGATTCAGGAGGTAGATGGTGACCAGCGGCGGTGTCTGGCCTACGCAGAATATGTTGAAGAATGCAGCGCAGCGCCATTCTCGGGCGCGGATCGGTTGGACGATGTTTACGCTCAGCTCGCTGACACCTACGACAATGTGACGGTGATCGACCTCGACCCGCTGATGTGTCCCGAATCGGTGGTGATAGGTCGGTGCGCAGCCTTGGTAGACGCTGTGCTGGTGCGCAGAGACGCGAGCCACATCTCAAGTAGTTATGCGGGGCTCATCGGTGAGGGGCTCGTAGAGATCTTGGATGACGCGGGGCTGCTTGACCCGTTGGACAGTTGAGATAGCGCCGATCTTCTAGGTGGGTGACACCATTCGCTGTTCACCAGCAGGCCATTCAACAAGGTGCCTAATGCGACGGCCCCAGGCAGTAGCGCATGCTCGGCGAGACGCAACGACAGATCGGCGTCTTCGCCAGTGGCGAAGGCCACGACTGCGGCAGCTGCCTCGACGGTGCAGTGAACAAGAATAAGTCGCGCCTCGCCACGGGTGTAGGCCCTAACTATGGCTAGCGGATACCGATCAGCGGCTTTGCTACAATGACGCTCGTGCGAAGCTTCCTAGAACGACTTGTGCGCGTCGTTGGGCACATAGTGAGCTACGTCGCTTCCAGACTGCGCCCAAGCGCTGCAGGACGTGCGCCGGGCGATCGGAGCCTTCTCGACGACGTGGCGATGCGCAGACCGTGGAATCTCCGGATCAAAGTCGCTCGATGGGGCGCTCGTATTCGTCTGAACCGTCTGAGTGACGGCGTCACGGTGATTGTGGTCAATTGGAACACAGCCGACGTCACGGCGGATGTCATTCGGGCAGTTCAGCGTTTCAGCCCACGTGGCACCGAGGTGCTGCTGATTGACAACGGATCGTCCGATGCCAGCCGCGATCGCTTCCAAGATTGGACGGGCGTTAAGACGGTCTTTTTGCGCGACAACGCGGGCCACGGAGCAGCATTAGACCTGGGAGTTTGCTGGGCTCGCACGAGGATCGCAGTCACGCTCGACTCCGATGCGATCCCGCTGCAGCACGGTTGGCTTGAGCCAGCTGTCGAATCCGTTGAAAGCGGCGTTGCGGTGCTTGCCGGAACTCGCTCGCGTCGAGGGTTCGTGCATCCGATGTACCTTGCTGTCGACACAGCAGCCTTCGTGCGGCAGAAGCTTTCGTTTCAGGTGCATCGTGACCCAGATCGCGACGAGGACGCCACTGATCAATGGGGCATCAATGCCTGGGATACCGGTGAACTCATGACAATGCGGGTGCCAGCGGATCAGGTACGCTTTCTCGAACGGACACCGAATCGAGTGCCAGGTCTCCCCGGTATGACGGTCGGTGATGTTGTTTACCACCACGGCGGCGTTAGCCGCGACGCTACTGGCATCCTCTCGCCCGAGTCGTTCGCCGGATGGCGAGCGGCATGTAGAGCGAATGGCATCGATGGTGACGTGCTTGAAGACTGGAAGGACGTGGACGCATGAGCGAGCTGCGGCGTTCCATCGGCGCACTCAAAGGCCGCGTGGTCCGCGAGTTAGGTGCAGGGGTCGCACGGGCGAAGCGCCGTCGCCATCCAGAGCAGTATCGATCAGGAGTTACCGTCCTCACGGTCAACTGGAACTCACTGGCTTTCCTGCAGGGGATGCTGGATGCCATCCGCGCTGTTTCGCCGATGGACACTGAGATCTTGGTCGTCGACAATGGCTCGTCGGATGGATCGGTGCGCTTCCTTCAAGGCCGAGACGACGTGCGTTTGCTGCGTCTGCCCGTGAATCTGGGTCACGGGGTGGCGCTCGATATTGGAGTGGCCGCTATCGACACCGAGTACGTGGCGGTGCTTGATGTCGATGCCTTTCCTGTGTCGTCGGGCTGGCTCGATGAGTCGATTGCAGCGCTTGACAGCGGCGCGCAGGTTGCAGGTGCCCACATGCATCGCAACTTCGTTCATCCGTGCTTCTTTGTAGCGCGAACCAAGGTGCTCCACGATCTTGACCTCACCTTTCGGCCAGTCGGTTCACTGGCTGGCCTAGATCGGGGCGCACCATTATTCCTCGACGTTGGTGAAGCACTCTCACAACGGGTGATCGTCAAATTTGGTGGAGGCCAGTCATTGCACTTCTTTGAGATCACCGATGCGCTTGGCCCAGGACCGGCCGGTGCTGTGTTCGGCGGCATCGTCTATCACAACATGTTCGCGACACAGGGCACGGGCCAAGGAAGTGCTTTGGACGTCTTCCAGAGTCAGTTACACCGCCATCACCCTGAACTAGATTCACTTTGACGAACGTTGACCTAGCGGACGGTTGGCGGCCTAGGTGCGCCGGCGTGGGTCGGTAGACGGGTCGGCAGTCTTAGAAATTAGCTTCAATTGTCTTCGGTCATCCATGCGTAGGAGCTGCTGGCCAGGTAGTGATGGATCTCGTCGTAATTAGCGAGCAATGCGCTGACCGGTTCTGGGTTGCTTCGTTGTAGACGGATTGTCGGTTTGAATGGCTTCAACCCAAGGAACTCCGTGACAAGTTCGAAGGCGACGGCAGGATCATGTTCGATGTGGTCCTCGTAGGTCAAGCTCAGCGCCGTAGTCCCGGCAAGCTGATCTAACAGCGAGTAGAGGTCGTCCCAACGCCGGAAGTGCTCCAAGAGCGAGCCGTTGTAGAGATCGACGGTCAGTTCATGGGGTTCCAACTCAAGTGGTGGCAACAGCTCCCTGGATTGTCCCTGCATTAGATGGAAGTGGCCACGACGGCCGCCGTTGCAGGCCGAGATAACCTGGCGTAGGTAGTTCCGTCGGCGGAGCGCGATGATCTTGCTGACTCCGACCTGTTCGATGCCATCGATGTATTGCTCGATTGACATTCCGAACTCGGTTACATGCGAGAACTTGAGGTCGTAGCCAAACCAGGATCTACCCGAGCGCTTCATCCGCGCAGCAACGTAGTCAACGGGATCGAACGTGACTTCGTTTCGATTCAGCCCATCTGCTTTGATCCCGGCAACAACTCGGCCGTAAGTCTCGCCATCCCAGTGAACCTCTGGATGCTGACTGATTAGGTCAGTGAGTACCGTGCTTCCGCACCGCCCGGTGTGGAAAAGCGCAAGGCTGCCAGGGCGCCATCGGCTGAGCAGAGGGCCTGCAATGCGGCGAGTGATGGAGTTCTTGAGGAATGGAACGACGAGATGTGGCTGGCGTCTTGCCGCTCCAATCGCTGAGCCAAGCCTTGTCTGTGCGGCACCCCAATCGTGAGTGCTGTCACTTGAAGCTGGTGAAGATTTCATATGGGTCCAGAAGTTGGTCGATTTCACCGTACACAATTGGGAATTGTGACTAAAGCATTATCGTCCGATGGCGAACGGAGCCGACGAGCTGACCCAACCGGTTAGCGGCGATCCACACCCAGTTGGCACGGCCGGTCTTCGTGACGATCGTGGGCAGCTTGAGCAGCATCATTCCCCATGACTTCCACCCGGAGAACTTGGGCGTGTTAGCCAGTCCCGAGTCATTGACGAGACGGGCAATGATCGGCCGATGCGACCCGTAGGCGAACCCTTGGCGCCAAAGGTCGCGCGTTTCACTGCGATAACGGTAGTGGATGGTTGCCCCGGGGAGCCCGACGATGTCAATTCCTTGTATCCAACAACGGTACGAGAACTCGAGATCTTCTACTGGATGGTATTGCTCACTCATCCCACCGAGGGAATCCCAGGCCGAGCGGACGACCCCCCAACTTGCGCCGCGGATGGCTGGAAAGATTCCTAGGAACGAACCCACAGACTCAACTTCGATCGAACGGCCGCGGGAATCCGCCAACCAGCGTGGATTCAAGCGGTCGAGTTCGTGTGGTCCGGTCACGACTTGATGGCTATCGAGTCCGACAGCGATGGCCTCGACCCAACCGGGGCCGACGATGTCGTCACCGTCACAGAACGCGATGTGTTGTGCGCGGGCGGCAGCAACGCCAACATTCATGGCGTAGCTCTTGTCGGCCCGGTCGCTCGCCGTGACGAGGCGGACTCGGGGGTCTTGTTGCGAGTACGACCTGACAAGTTCTGCGGTGCCATCGGTCGAGCGGTTGTCAACAATGATGAGTTCCCACGGTCTGGTCGTCTCTTGGTCGAGCATGGCCTCCACTTGTTCGCCAAGTCGCTCCTCCTCGTTGTGGGCACACAGGATGACCGATAGATCCATGCAGGCCAAGATATCTTCATGCAGCGGCACATAGCTTGCGTGATGTTCACTGGCATGCCCTAACGGCGCAGTGGACTAGCAGATCTTGCAGTTTCCCTTTTGATGCCTGCAGTTGCTGGGCGTGACCCCAGTGCTGATGAGATGGGCTTTGGTCAGGAACCGCCGATATCGAAGATCGCTGAAGAGACAGGCCCGATTTGGATCGACGCGTGGAACTCCAGGTGCCGATCTTTCCATATCCAAATCCCGTTTTGGAGCGTCGCTCTGAAGCGTTCCATAGTGAGAGGCTGGCAAGATATGACCGGCCAGAGTGCGATCCTCCTCGACTGGTCTGTCTGTCAGGCTGGGACGGGCTACTGTCGTCCGGTTGTGAGAGATAAACAGATGGTCGTGCGTATAACAGGAGTGCCGATTTCGGCCAGGTCTGGACCAACGAGACCGACGGTTGGCGCAAAGATCGCTAGACGCTCGATGTCTTTCGGGAAGAGTCCGCTCGCTGTCGTCCGACGTTGCGGGCTGGGTCAATGACGACTCCGGTCGAGTGGGCCAAAGATCCACCACATCTTGGTCATGTTCCCGCACTGGATGGGGCACGGGCCATTGCGGTGCTCGTTGTCATGGGTTACCACGCCAACATCCCTGGGTTCGAAGGAGGGAGCGCTGGCGTCGACGTGTTCTTCGTCCTCTCTGGGTTCCTAATCACTGCGTTGCTGCTCCAAGAAAAAGTGCGCCACGAGGCAATCAGGTTGGGCGCCTTCTACATGCGCCGTGTTCTCCGGCTATACCCGGCACTGATCGCTGCGACCATGTTTGCACTCGCACTTGCGGCGCTCAAGATGCCGATCTTCGGCGCATCGTCTTCAAGTCTCGTTAACACCTTGCAGATGGCGCCATTCACCCTGCTGTACACCGCAAACCTGCCACGGGCGGCGGGTTGGAACGGTGGCGGCTTCCTCGGGCATACGTGGTCATTGTCGATCGAGGAGCAGTTCTACCTGATTTGGCCCGTGGTGGTTATCGTCGTGCTGCACCGTCGATCCCACCCAGCGGTCCTTGGCTGGACTGCGCTCGCGTGCGCCATTGCCAGTGCAGTGCTCCGGGGCGGACTCGACCTCGCTGGGTTCCGCAGCGAGGGGTTGTACAACGCTACGTTCACCCACGTTGACGGGATCTTCGCCGGATGTGCATTGGCGGTGTTGTGGGCGCTCCGGCCAGCGACCCTGTCCTACTTGGCGAACTCCTGGCTCACTCTTGTATCGGTCCTCGCCGCCGTCGCCGCGATCATTCACGGCCAGAATATGAACGTCTATGGATTCGTCGTCGTCGTCGCAGCGACGCTGGCTGTTCTGTGCAGTCTTCTCGCTCGACCGACGTCGAGGTTGTCCGGTGTCCTATCACACCCGGTGATGGTTGCGATCGGCAAGAGGTCGTATGGCCTATACCTCTATCACTGGCCAATCTTTCTTTTCATTGGGATCGACTCGAGGCCGCATGTGCTCGCTCTGGGTTTCGGCTGGAGCTTTCTCGCTGCGTGGCTCTCGTACGCATACATCGAGAAGCCGTTCTTGCGGATGAAAGGGCGCTGGGCCACATAGTGAGTTCTCGTCAGCGATCCACGAACGGCGAGCCAGTCAGCAGTGCAGAAGCTTGCTCTCACGATTGGCCCTCGACCTGTTCTCGCCGAGCGACTGACCAATACCAGTGAAACCGCATCCTGAGTGATGGCAGCTTCTAGCCTCACCGTGGCCAGCATCACCGACATATTCGAGAATGGATGTCATGCGACACAGCAGATCAAAGGATTTCGACCAGGCGCTCTCGACGTTCGAAGGTATGCCTCGTGCGCAACGCTGGAGCGAGGTGTCCCCAGACCCGAACGCCGCAGTGGTGCTCGCACGACGCGCCGAGACATTGCGCGCCGCATGGCGGCCGGACGTTGCTGATCGACTCGCATTTCTCGAGCACCGTTGCCGTGATCAGTTGGTGCTCGACATCGGTTGTGTGGCCCACGATGTCGAACGGATGAAGTCGCCGAACTGGTTGCACGGACGAATCGCAGGGGTCGCTCGGCGATGTGTGGGCGTCGACGTCCTTCCAGAAGGTGTGGCTGCGATGACGGGTCATGGTTACGAGGTCGTGCTCCAGGACCTGGGTTCAGGTTTAGGGGAACTCGCTGACATCGCGCCGTTCGACGTGATCGTGGCGGGCGAACTTATTGAACATGTCGAGGCGATCAACATGTTGTTTGATGTCGCGAGCGAGGCATTGGCGCCGGACGGAGAGTTGATCATCACGACGCCGAACCCGTATGCGCCGCATCGGGTGCGGGCCGCTCAACGTGGCACTGTGTGGGAGAACGTCGACCACATTGTGTACGCATTCCCGAGCGGAGTGGCCGAGCTCGCCGAGCGGCATGGGTTGTTGCTCGCTGAAGCGGCGACAACGGTTGAACGCTGGCCACGGCTATCGCTCGAAGACCGGCTGCGAGCGGTAAAGCGGCGCCTCTTCGGTCGCCAGTGGCGCACGGTCGGGTTCGCCTCAGTGAGCACGCGAGGAGTGCAAACGGTGGGGTTCGGTCCGTTGGGCGCCGCTGTACGGGGGATGCGGTGGCCGAGGCGGCGTTTCCTCGGCGAGACGTTCATCTACGTCGTGACACGGGCTCCGCAAGGAGCATCATACGGCTAATGGGCATGTAAGGCGGCTACTACTTAAACAGCGGCTCGATCAACGCCTCGAACTCTCCCGCAATGGTTGCAGGGTCGATCTCTGGGCGTCGGCTGTGGGCGAGGGCGGCTGCAGCAAGCTGGTCATAACGCTGCTGATTGCTCCAAAGTAAGCGCAGTTCTGCCACCCAGGCGCCGATGTCGTCGATCTCGACCACGGAGCCGCCTGCGTCAATTGCTTCGCTCAGCGCCGGCACATCAGCCGCGAGCACGGGAATGCCATTCGATTGAGCCTCGGTGATCACCCGTGGCCGGTTGTCGACGCGATATGGCACGAGAAGCACTCGGGCATCGCCATAAAGCAGGGGTCCCGGAGGTGCGTTGCGTCGAAACTCGACATTGGTGAGCTGCGCCAGACGCCGATGGACCTCTGCAAGCTCTTCAGGCGCCAACGGCCAGGACTCCTGGATGACGAAAGGGATCTCGGGTGCGGCCTCAGCAAGCCGCCAGATGACATCAACCCCGCGACTCGCAATTGGGTTGATTGCGAAAGCCACCCTCCGCGTCGAAGCGGTGAGGGTGGTGCTCATATCGATGACCGAAGGGACGAAGCTACACGGGAAGCCAAGACCCTCCAACGCAGCCTGCAGGCTTTTAGCGTTTGCTACCAGCACTTCAGGAAGCTCACCATGTTCCAGGTGCTTCAAGCTGTCGGTCTCTCGAACATAGAGGACAACCGGCACACCATGCCGGTTGCACACATGGTGTACACGTCGCCACGCCAACCGGTCCAGGCTGTTCGCCACGACGACGTCAGGAGCGAATTCTCGGATCTGGTCTGCGAGCGCATTTTGAGGAATCGGTGACGTGACGTGCAATCTTCCGTCGATCTCAGCCGATCTGGTACGACGACCAGGCTGACGTTCGATCCACTCGATGATGCGGCGACCGGGGAGGTTCTCAGACCGAGCCACCAGATCGGACAGCTGCTCGTATAGGGCGCGAGTCGGTCGTGCTTCCGACCCTCCGTCAACCACGAAGCGAACCTCGTGGCCCTTCCGCTCGAGCTGGGTCGCCAGCTCGCGTTGACTGCGACCTGAGCCGCCCGTCGTGGCTGACGAGACGAAGAGCAGGCGCGCGGTCACCACCAGACCACCCGGTGCCGGACCGCTCCGCGCAGGCGCCCACAGAAGCTTGCAAGACGGCGTACCCATGAGCCCCGGCGACCGCGATTAAGAGCAAACGGTGCCCGGCTGACGAGCCACCACAGGTCGGTGAGCGGTGCGGTTGCCTTGCGGCGATGCATGCCGTCGGAGCTGAACTTCTGGGCAAGCTGCGCCTCTGCTGCGGAGTAGTTGAACGACTGACGCCACAGGTCGCCAAGACTTGGACGGAGTCGGTAGTGCACCACAGCACCTGGCACCTCATGCAGCTTGAAACCGGCGAGCTGTCCTCTCCAGAGAAAGTCGGTGTCGTCGCCGCCGCCGCGAAACGACTCGTCGAATCCCTCAAGCTGATCGAACACGGTGCGGGTGAACCCGACGTTGGCTCCGTGCCCCGACGGCAGGAATCCCACTGCGTGGTACACAGAAGCGCTGTCAGCTCCTCGCCATTGCCGTGTCCCGGCGTCGTTGAGACGCCGGTAGTCGATCGGTCCAGCGAGTAGGTGTTTGCCTTCGTTGAAGGCGGCCGTCATGGCTTCGATCCAACCGGGATCGACCTCGTCGTCGGCGTCACACAGCAAAATTCGTTCACCAGCAGCAGCTCGGACGCCGACGTTGCGGGCCACATTGATGCCTGGAGAGCGACTAGCGTCGACGACTCGAATGCGTAGTCGATGCTGGTAGGACCGAGCTATCGACTCTGTTTGGTCAGTCGAGCCGTTGTTGGCAACTATCACTTCGACTTCGTTGAGAGCTCCGACGGCCACTTCGATCGCATCCAGTTGCTCCGACAGGAGATCGGCTCCGTTTCGAACGGGCATCACGATCGAGAGCATTTCAACTTTCTCATTCTGGATGGAGCCTATCTGGGAAACGAAGTCCAGCCCGCCATAGTCAGTCCAGTGGCCTGGGGATCAAAGGCGTTCGCCATCGAGGTCTCAATAGCGATCGTGTCGGGGTCTGTGTCGCGGCGCGAGCCGGTGTTGAGCGCCTGGAACTCTGGCGCCTGTGCGGCGTCGGGGTCGACCCCGACGAAATCGAGCACCCGCCGGTAGACACCCAGCGAGTCATTCGCCTGATCGTCGAATTCGACGATCAGGAACTGTGACCGTGGAAAGTGCTGGAACCATCGCTCGAGTTGTTCGGCATAACGACCCCGGGCGACGTATCCCCCCGCCTTGGCGGGCTCCGGACAGGAGTCGCCAGCGGAGCGACGGCGCTCCCGGTGAAATTCGTCTCGCAGGGCCTCTTCCAACGACAACACCTCGTTCCCTCGGCGGTTTTCCATCCAGTAGTTTGAGATCGCTCGGTCGACGGGCTCACGGAGGACCGCAACCAACTTGATGTCCGGAAGCAGCGCAGCTAAACGCTGCGGGACTTCTGGGTCGGGCAGGTAGAGGGTCGAGGCTTCACCCGTTACCACTGCTCGTCGCCGCGCAACCCGGAGCAGTCCCATCCTCAAGCGGGATGGGAAATCGAGCCAATAGGACCAGACAGATTCTGTGTCCCAGCGCCGGTTGAAGAAATGCAGTTCTTTACGGCGAGCGGGAAGGACGTCAGGATGCGAGGTTAACCAGGCGTACAGCGATGACGTGCCTGCCTTCTGTGCGCCGATCACGATGAAATCAGGTTGAGCGTGCAGGCGGACAGGAACACGAACGAGAATCGCCGCCTGCGCGCTGCGCCAGACCATTCGGGCTTTCGCTGCAAGCTTTGGCACCAGCACAAAGATATCAGCGACAGGAAACTTGGGCATCCGAGACGGTCTGACCTACGGCGTATGTGCGGACGACTTCGCGCAGCATGGTTCGCACGGCGTCATGCTGCGGATAGTTTGTCTGCGTGCCCGTTCTCAGATTCACATGAAGAATCCAGACGTCATCGCGATCTCCGGGTTCTCACGAGGTGGTACGAGCATTGCCTGGAACATCCTCAATTCACACCCGGCAGTGAGTGCTCCATTATTGGAGACGAACCAGATCGTCGAACAAAGTCTCGTGCTGCGCAACCTCTTTCACTTTCCGAAATGGCTACGCGGACGACGTGGTCGGATCCCCAGGTGGTGGGTCGACCGGTCGTTGTACGAGCACAAGATGGCCGCTCTCGATCATGTCGACTTGGGTCAAATTTCGCCGACCACCAACTACTTACCCGACACTGCGGCGGCGACTACACTAGCGCTGAAGTCGATCGACGGCGGCGTCCGGCTCACCGATGGCTTATTTGAGGTCTATCCAGACCTCGCCGTTATCTGCGTCGTGCGGGACGGTCGCGCCGTGCTGGAGGGAGCCCTACGGCGCGGCATGGACCCCGGTCTGGTCGGGCGCCGCTATGCGCGCAACGGCGCCAAGATGGCGGAGTTGTCGCTCCGACGCCGCCGGTCGCTGATCATACGATTCGAAGACATGGTCAAAGACCCGTTCGGTGCAGCGCAGTCCATGTACAGCTTCGCAGGACTTCCTGAACACGACGGCGCTGCGCTGCGGTTGAAGTCAAAGCGGGTTGTGCACGCCGAGGGTGGACATCGACCTAGGTTCGGAGAGGTGGATCGCTACTACTGGTTCACTCCGTCGACGATATCTGAAGCGATCGATCCGACCGTCAACGACACGCAGATAGCGCAGCTCGACAGCGCAGCACTGGAAGAGTTCATGAGCCACGCTGGGCCAGTGATGCGGTACTTCGGCTATGTCGTCTGACGTAGCGACCAAATACAGCGGAACACAGATCATCAGGTCGGGGGCGTGGTCTGCGCGGATACCTCTGGTGTCAGTAGTGGGGTTATCATGAAATCGGCATTGAGGAGTTCAACGGCTCGCTCCCCAGGCAGCATCAGACCGGCGGTCCGCTTCGTTGCGGGGCGTTTCTGGCGTGCGCTCGTAGGAATGACCGGGTTGGCGTTTCTCGGCGGTATGGCGGAGGCGCTGTTCCTCGTCCTCGTCACGCGAACTGCATTCGCTATCGCGGAGGGAGACGACCAGGTCGGCGTGATCTCCGGATGGTACATCAGCAGCAACCACGCGTTGATACTGGGCGTCGTACTCGTTTGCGCTCGGGTCTTTTTTGCGTCGATGGCGGTGTGGGAGTCAGCCCGTGTCTTGTCGTCTGCGGTGGCCGGGATTCGTCACCGTCTGTCACGGGCCTTCTTCGATTCGGCCTGGGAGGTTCAGCAAACTCAGGCCGCTGGAAGCCTGCAGGAACTCGTCGCTGGCTTCAGCAGTCAAGCGAGCGGGGTGGTCTCTGGCGTGAACTCTGGCTTGGTAGCTATGGCGAACATGTTTGCCATGCTCTCCCTCGTGATTGCGATCGACCCGATCGGCGCCAGCGCCATGTTCGTATCGGTGCTCGTCTTCGGGTCTATGCTCCGACCGCTGCGCGCAGCCGTCAAACGGCGCGCTAGGGCGCAAAATCAGGCGAGCATGCAGATGGCGACGACCGTGAGCGAGATGTCGCGCCTTGGCATGTCGCTCCACATATTTCACGTCCAAGACGCAGCAACCGACCGACTCGCGGAGCGAATCGAAACATTCCGTGAGCGGAGTCGGCGCCTGCACATGGCGAGTTCGATCACGTCCACGATCTACAGCGGCCTTGTATTCTTCGCGCTATTGGGCGCGCTCGGCGCAGTCTCGCTGTCCAACGCGACCAGCCTCACGTCACTCGGCGCAGTGATGCTCGTCATGTTGCGATCCCTCAGCTATGGCCAAGCCATTCAGTCGGCCCACCTAACCCTGTCGGCAAAATCACCGGCGATCGATCAGATCATTGAACGCCTTGACTACTTCGAGAACGGCAAGCGGCGCGACGGCGGCAAGTCGGTGAGCCAAGTCGGCTCGATCGTCGTCGACCGCGTCACGTTCTCATATGGAGGAGACGCGCCTGCCCTTCACGAGATCTCGCTGGCAATCGAGCCCCGAGAAGTCATCGGAGTCATTGGCCCATCTGGCGGCGGCAAGAGCACCCTTGTGCAACTCCTCCTCAGTCTACGCGACCCGCAGCAGGGGCGGATCTTGGCTGATGGGACCGACGTTGGTGAGTTTGATAAGGCCGAGTGGGCACGCAAGGTTACGTTCGTACCTCAGGACGCTCATCTGATCACCGGCTCGGTCGCCGACAACATTCGATTTCTCCGCGACGACGTCACCGACGAACAGGTAGAGCAGGCAGCTCGATTGGCCAACCTGCACGAGGACGTCATGGGCTTCGCCGAGCAATATGACCACTCGGTCGGGGAGCAGGGCGGTCACCTGAGCGGCGGACAACAGCAACGCCTGTGCATCGCCAGAGCACTAGTCGAGCAGCCTGACGTGCTGATTCTTGATGAACCGACCAGCGCACTAGACGTCAAGAGCGAACACGTCATTCGCTCGACGCTGCTCGAGTTGAAGCAGAAGATGACGGTGATCATTATCGCCCACCGGCTCTCGACCCTGGACATCTGTGATCGGATCATGGTGATCCAAGATGGCCGCCTCGTCGGGTTTGACACGCCCGAGCGGCTTGAGCAGACCGACGATTTCTATAGCGAGGCACTACACCTTTCGGGGCTGCGATGAGTTCGTCCCCGAGTTTGCCGACATTCTTCATCCTGGGGGCAGGGCGCTGCGGTACCACCTCACTGGCGGGGCACCTCCGCCGTCATCCGAGGATCTTCATCCCGGCGATTAAAGAGCCAAGCTTCTTCGCGTCGTCCTTCCAATGGATACGAGACCCAGGGAAATACGTCGACTTGTACGCCGATGTAGATTGCGCAACACAGCTGGGAGACGCCAGCCACATCTACCTCGAAGACCCCAAGAGCCCACAGATCCTCGAAGCGTTCTTTCCCAATGCCCGCTTTGTGCTTATGTTCCGCAACCCGGCAGACCGCGCACTTGCGATGTATGCACAGATGATCGAAGGTGGCTACGAGTCGGCGTCGACATTCGAGAAGGGGTTGGCAGCCGAAGACAGCCGCTTCGAGAGCGAACGATTCCGCAAGAACTGCCCGCATTCGTTCTGGAACTTCATGTACTTCCGATCTGGCCTCTTCGGTCAGCAGGTAGCCCGATATCTCGAGCGCTGGCCTCGTGATCGGTTCTACGCCACGACGATGTATGAGTATCTATATCAACCTGAGCGAGTCACTGCAGAGATCTCCGAGTTCCTCGGAATCGACCAAGTCGACCTCGGGTCGGTGCCGCACTATGGGTCGAGCAAAGGCACGAGGTCAAGGCATGCTCAGTACGTAGAGCGACGACTGCTCCGGCCACTGACCCGACGTAACGTTCCCGGTGCTGGAGCTGCGCGTGACCTGCTGAACGGTTGGAATCACACAGCCACGAAACCAACGATGCGGTCCGATACCAGGGAGTTGTTGATGGAGCGCTACACCGCGGATCTCAAACGGCTTGAGGAGTTACTGGGCGTAGATGTGCTGGGCCAGGAACTCGCAGCCGCTCGGCGCGGCTAGCTGCGCCGAGCGCGGTGCCAGTCGACCTGTCGTTGGATGCCTGCGCGGAGATCGAATGCAGGCTGCCAGCCTAGGAGTTCGCGTGCCCGCTCGACGGACCCGCCGGTGCGTCGGACATCGCCGGGTTGAGCCGGTTGCCAATCGAGCTGCACCGGCGAACCAGCGAGCTCGCCCACCAGGTTGACCACGTCCAGGAGTTCCATCGAATCACCGCCAGCCGCGTTGATGACAGAACCCGGAGGGATTTCAGTGAGACCAGCGAGGTAGGTGGCGCTGACGATGTCGTCGACGAACGTGAAGTCGCGCACCTGTCGGCCGTCACCGAACAGTGGGAAGGTCTCACCCTCGAGCGCTGCTTCGATGAGCCGGTGGAACGCCATGTCGGGCCTCTGGCGCGGACCGTAGACCGTGAAGTATCGCAGACTGGTCGTCGGTACCCCAAAGTTGCGACCATAGGCCGAGCACAGATGCTCACCGGCGAGCTTGGTCACCCCGTATGGGCTGTGAGGCCGAGTCGGATGCTCCTCATGGGTGGGTACCGCGTCGACATCCCCGTAGACCGACGAACTTGATGCGTACACGAAGCGCATGAGTGAGTGCCCGCGTGCCGCCTCAAGTAACCGCTGCGTGACACCAATGTTGGTCTCGCTGTATGTCGTGAACCCGTCGGCCCAGGACATGCGGACTCCTGGTTGCCCAGCTAGGTGGAACACGGCATCGATGTCGTCCAGAAGGCCGATTACATCGCAGTCTGCGAGATCTAGTTCCATCAGCTCGAATTCAGGGACGATGTCGAGGTGGGCCACGTTTGCCCGCTTCGACTGTGGGTCGTAGTAGGGGGTAAGCGAATCCACGCCTCGAACGTTCCACCCTTCGGCAAGCAGACGGTCAGTCAAGGTGCTCCCGATGAACCCTGCAGCTCCGGTGACAAGTGCTCTCATCGTGCAATTCTATGAGCGGATCCTGCACTCAAGCCATTCGGCGGTTTCAGGGTGAATACCCGAAGTTCCGAAAGTCGGCAGCGTACCTTGCTGCGACCAGATGGCGGAGTTCATCCGTCCACTCGGACTCACCCTCGCTTCGATTGAGTTCCACGGGTGGAGGTACCTGGTCTTGCGGGACGCCCATCGCCGCAAACGCCCGATACCAATCGTCGTGCATCGCTTCAACTCGGCCGATGAAGGCACAGGGAATGACACCGAATGCCAGTTGCGCAGTCTGCGATCTCCAATGGCTGTTGGACGCTTTGTCATTTTGGTCGCTCACGGCTCGAACGAATTCAGCAAACGTGGCGGTCTCGAGGTCTAGACCCAGACGATCTTCGATCTGCGACGGGTATCTGCGGGACATGAAACGGTACGCCGAAGCCAACCTGTCGTATGGATTTCGAACAATAGATACGAAGGGGTACTCGTGCTCGATCAGCCAGGTGAGCGGCTTGAGCGTCGGAAGGTCGGAAATATCGGAGAAAAGTCGTCGCGCCTCGCTGTGTGCGCCTTCAGCGTCATCGCTTCCTGTAACGAACCGAACCAACCCGTTCTTGAACGACGTCGAACCTGACTTCGCTATGTCCACGTAGACAAATTTGGGTTCTCGACAGACGTGGAGAGATGCAACAAGTGTCGCCCGAGAGACAACACGGGCTGCATCACGGGTGATCGGGCAGAGTGTCTCGTATAGCTTCCACTGAATCGCTGCCTTCGATCGACTGGCCCCTTTCGGGACGTACCGCTTCAGACTTGACCCAGGCATGAGTCGGAATCTAGCCCGCAATATCGACCTTCCGGTGATCGACAACAAACGTACCCATCCGGCAAGTGATTCTTCTTCGATCCACGTGTCGGCATCTTTGGCCCGAATCAGCGCCTTGTATCGATAGCGGTCGCCTCGGCTTGCGGACTCGTCGGTGTAGCCCCACTCGTAGCTGTGGGGGCATCGAGCAACCCCCTCCACATCTCGGCGGGAGAAATTCCAGACTGGCTCGCGGGACTGACGCTCGAAACGATCCAGGTAGTCAACGAGGGTCCGAGCGGCAGACTGAGGGAAGATCTCGAACGACTAATTCAACTGCTCGGTGTTGAGGTGCCCGGCTAGGAAGTAGCGGCCACAGCGCTGGAGCGCGCGGCTTGAGGCATTGAGAAGTGTGGAGATCTTGCACTGTCTCGTCGCAGGAAGCCCAGACGGCGGTGTCGACGACATGACCGGGACGAGGTGTGCGTTGAAGAGTGCTCAGCTTTTTGACAACAGATTGTCAAAGTAGCGGATCGTGCTGACGAGGCCCTCTCGCAATTCGATCTGTGGGCTCCAGCCCAACTGTTCGCGGGCCAAGGTGATGTCGGGTTGGCGCTGCGTCGGGTCGTCGGCCGGGAGCGGCAGGTACTCTAGCTTCGACGATGATCCCGTGAGTTCGAGAACGGTCTCGGCGAGTTGGCGGATGGTGAACTCCACCGGATTGCCGGTGTTGACCGGTCCGACGAAGTTGTCGTCGCTCGCCATTAGCCGGGTCATGGACTCGATCAGGTCGTCAACGTAACAGAACGAACGGGTTTGGGAGCCGTCCCCGTAGAGAGTGATGGGTTGACCGGTGAGTGCCTGCACAATGAAGTTTGAGACAACGCGCCCATCATTGGGGTGCATATTCGGCCCATACGTGTTGAAGATCCGTGCCACCTTGATCTTGAGTTGGTGCTGACGGTGGTAGTCGAAAAACAGCGTCTCGGCGCACCGTTTGCCCTCGTCGTAACATGACCGTTTCCCTATTGGGTTCACGTTCCCCCAATAGGATTCTGTCTGAGGATGTTCTGTTGGATCTCCATACACCTCGCTGGTGGAAGCCTGGTAGATCTTCGCGCCAACGCGTTTAGCCAAGCCCAGCATGTTGATGGCACCAAGCACTGTCGTCTTGGTCGTCTGCACTGGATCATGCTGGTAGTGGATTGGCGAGGCAGGACATGCCAAGTTGAAGATTTCATCGACTTCCACAAACAGCGGAAACGCCACGTCGTGCCGTAAGAATTCGAAGTGTGGGTTGCTGAGCAAAGGCAGGATGTTCTCCCGGGTTCCTGTGTACAGGTTGTCCACACACAACACGTCGTTCCCTTCATTCAGGAGGCGTGCGCATAGGTGCGAGCCAAGAAAACCAGCACCACCAGTGACTAGAACCTTCTTGTGAAGGTAGTTCTGCATCGAGTAACGGCTCCATCCGGGGGAGTTCAGCTTGATCACTCTAGCGAGGGGTGACGAAGAGGCGATTTTATCACGGTGCGGCCCATAGCCAAAGGATGGTTGCACGGTCGTAAACGAAGCGTAGCCTCGCCGTAGGACCCTGAAGCCGCCGCTAGTCCTCTTTGGGAACCACTAATGCGAACCTGTCTATATCGGGATCGCCTCGAAACCGCGAGCATCTAGGGCTTGGGGATGGACCCGATTGTTGATCCAATTGGCCTGTCCTCAGTATTCAGGACGCGGTTTGTGAGTGTGATGGTCTGAACCGCTAGCCCGCTTTCGTTGACGGGGTTGGCCTACGAGGCTTGTTGGGTGTTTGTAGTTGGTCTTCTCGCTGAACGGCAGACAGAATCGCTTCGTCGCAAGTAGGTGTGCGTCGTCATGCCAAAAGAAGATTCCAACGCTCAGCAGCGCGATCGGTAGATGGACCGAAGACCCGGGCCGAGTCGCTGGGGTGAACTTTCGTTGGCCACTCGACTTGTCGCCTTTCGTGACCCCAGACAAGGTGGTTGTGTTGCTCCCTATCCATGCGTCATTGCCAATGACGACATCGTCCAGCCACCGGGATCGCCTGAATGTGTCTTGCTGAAGCCCAGCACTTAGGAAAGGGGTAAGAGGTCGTCTAATCGGCCCTACGGTCACGGTCGAGGAAGATCTGCACCCGCGCCGTAATTGAGCAAAGGCTCCGATTCGCAAGGTTTGTGGGTCACCCCAGTGGCGGATTTTTGGCATACCGTAGTTGCCTCTGCCGATCTCGCTCTGTTGGAACTTCCCCTAGAGCCTAGACTAGGGGCACCTTCAAGACTTGACAGCCGCTCGTGGCTTAGCCTCAGTCTTAAGTGCTGGCGATCTCAAGTCTCGCTCCGTTCGTTCTGAACCACCTGGAGTGCTACGTGCAAATCAAGGGGTCGGGGGCGCAACAGCAGTTGGTCGCTGCTCATTTGTTTCGGACCCTTCGAAGGAGGCGTTTCGCGGTAACGACGAGTCGCTGACGAGTAGCCGAGACGAAAGATGGAGGGGTCAAGCCGAAGTCTTCGGTGATCTGATCATCAATGCGCGTTGCAGCGCGGCCAGATACAAGGTTTCCAGAATGGTTCTCTCCGGTCCCGATCTCCCATATCGCAGCGGGAAACGGCAGCGGCTCCATAAAGTGACCTTGCGGGGCAAGTAAGTCCTGCCAACCTCCGTGCCTTCCCATCATTTCATCGATCGTGTGCACGCCAACTTGCCGGACGATGTCGTCTTGGCTCAACGAACGGCTGATCCCGTTGGGAATGCCTAGCAGGTCAAGACGCACAATCGACGTGGACCCATTCTTGCGATGAAACTCGGATGACACGAACTGCACATGTGAAGTACCTAAGGTGTGGACGAACCCAGTAGACGAATACCAGCCTGCGTGTCCAGGATGCTCGTTGGACCATTTCGCCAGCCCCTTGTGGAGCAAGTCATCGGCGTCGAAGAACATGATGTGGTCCGCACCCAACTCCTGAGCGGTGGCAATACCAACTGCATACTTCGTGCCCTTGTCCCGGAGGTGGGCGCTGAAGTCGATCTGAGCAGTCCGCTCCTCTGAAGGCGCAGGGAACCCGACCTGGACGAAGTGGACACGATTGTCAGCCACGTGGACCTTTGGCAATTGATTGTGAACTACAACTACGCAGAAATCTGGGTCAGATTGGCTACAAACTGATCGGAGGGTTGCTTCAAGCAGACGCTCCACTCGCTCGTAAGAGATTGAATTAAGTGGGTGACGGACCGTGGTCACAAAGCCCAACATAAGGACCTAAACCTCTCGAGAACGTTAGCCTCGCAAGCCGCATCGCTGGTCATCCCTATCCTAGTTGGTGGCCCGGACAGGTAGGCATGAGAGGGTGGATCTAACCATGTCTCGTTGACAGGGTTGGGTTGCGCGACTTGGTGTTCTTGTTCACAGTTGATAAGCGATTGCATTTGCAAGGCGTCGTGTCTGCGTCGGTGGTTGTACCAGTCGAGGTAGCACATGGTTTCGTAGCGCGCTTTGGTATGGCCGCGGAGTCAGTTTCGCTATCAATGCAGATCGAACTATTGAACCGCAAGACCTGGGATGCCAGGATCGAACTGAGTGATGCAATCCTCGGCTGGATCGAAGCGCCCACCAATCAACAACGTCGACACCCTTATATAGGCCGCATCTCATCCGACGAATCCGAATGCTGACATAACAACCGAACGCAATGTAACTGGAATGCCCCCGTTAGTGGTGCCAGGCGGGGTTAGAGCCGTTGGTTGGTTGAGCAGGCGTGAGCGTACTCGTTTGGGGTTTGGTAGTCGAGCGATGAGTGCCGGTGGTGTTGGTTGTAGCTGTTCT
>Ga0206130_10002097_pt1 | contig 28240 bp, 22 predicted proteins | sample Helgoland_Spring_9_FD_148637 | JGI IMG/M metagenome (GOLD analysis project Ga0206130, IMG submission 148637) | Pelagic subsurface seawater microbial communities from Kabeltonne, Helgoland, North Sea - Helgoland_Spring_Bloom_20160512_1 | ecosystem: Environmental > Aquatic > Marine > Epipelagic ...
TGCGGTATCCACTCAAAACGTTCAAAAAACCAGTCCGGTAGTTTCATTTAAAATCGAAAATAATGGTCAGTCTAATCCAGCTTTAGATATTGAATCCAAGGAAGGTCTAGAGTTTTTAATTTACATTACTGACATATTAGGGAATAGAGTAATCGCACTCAAAGCAAATAATCAATTGAAGCAGAAGTATTATCCTGCAATTGATTTTGGCTTAAGAAAGGGAATCTATTTTGTAAGTATTCAAGCAATTAATCAAAAAGATATTACATCTAAGAAGCTTATCATTCAATAACCAACTTATACTTTTCCGATGAAAAGATCACTGTTAATATTCCTTTCTACTTTACTTATTCAATTGACTCTAGTCGGTCAAGCAACTAAAATAGTTTCTGGACCAATGCCAGGCCATTCGACTATGCGAACGGTAAAAGTTTGGCTTCAAACAGATGCAGCAGCTGAGGTGCAAATACAATACTGGAACCAAAGTGAACCAGCAAAAAAATGGACATCAGCAGTAAGTAGCACCAACAAAGAAACTGCATTTACTGCACTTTTTGAACTTGATACAGAGCCTGGAATAACATATGATTATAAAGTAATCCTTGACAATAAAGTTTATGAAGACTTGGAAACACTCAATTTCCAAAGCCAGACCTTGTGGCAATATAGAACGGAACCACCAAGCTTCACCTTTGGCCTAGGATCTTGTGCTTTTATCAACGAAGCTGAATACGATAGACCAAGCAGGCCTTATGGTGGAGATTATGGTATTTTTGATGTGATTGCCGAGGAGAATCCAGATTTTTTCTTGTGGATGGGTGATAATATTTACTTAAGAGAGGTAGATTATGATTCTAGAAGTGGAATTATAAAGAGATATAACCATGTAAAGCAATTACCGGATCTCCAAAAACTCTGGAGATCTACACACCATTATGCAATATGGGATGACCACGATTTCGGGCCCAATGATTCTGATCGCTCCTACCTCTTAAAAAATGATGCCTTAGATGCATTTAAGATGTTTTGGGCCAATCCTTCTTATGGACTTACGGGAGATAAAGATGGGATCTGTTCTAGTTTTAAATGGAATGATTGTGAATTCTTCTTACTTGATAATAGATACTTTAGATCCCCTAATCGACGAAAAAACACAGAGCATACGATTCTGGGTAAAGCCCAATTAGAGTGGCTACTTGACGCCCTTAGTTTTTCAAGAGCTAGCTTTAAATTCGTAGTAATCGGGGGACAAGTTGTAAACGATGCAGCTGTCTATGAAAACTATGCTAATACACATGCCAAAGAAAGAGACTACCTTTTAAAAAGCATACAAAAAGAAGGAATCAAGAATGTAATTTTCCTAAATGGAGACAGACACCATACTGAATTATCTGCATTGCAAGATGATAAAGCTCCGATCATTTATGATTTCACAGTATCTCCTCTTACCTCAGGTGCTCATGATGCCTTAGATGAACCAAACTCCCATCGTGTTGAAGGTACACATGTAGCAGAACGCAATTATGGATTAATTGAAGTTAGCGGAACCCGAACAGCTCGTGTCCTTAAGCTTATAATTAAAAACAAATCAGGTGATACACTTTGGGAAAGGCTTATCAATCAAAAATAAAAAAAAGCCAGGCTTCAAGTCTGGCTTTTTTTATTCCTTAGAATATTTCCATCGCCTATGAGACCATAACCAGTCTGATGGTTGCTCCTGTATTTTCTCTTCTAAGACTGACATATATTTTTGGGTGATTGATGAAGGGGAAGTAGCCGCTGCATTTAATTCTAATGGACTAAAAACCACCTCGTAAAAACCACGTCTAACACGTTCTATGTGCATATAGTACACTGGATAATCGAACTTACGTGCATAATGATCAGCGCCGTGCAAACAAGCGGTATCTCGACCTAAAAACTTGACCCACTGTGCTTTTTTCCTACTTGAAGGATGTTGGTCAGACATCATGATGTATGCAGTTGGAGTTTTTGGAGGATTATTCATAGCCTCCCTAGTTTTACTTATAGGGTTCAAAATCAATCCAAACCGAGATCTTCGTTTCCCAACAAACCCCTCAATCAAAGCAGCTCTAAGTGGTTTGTAAACACCTATTATTTGATGCTTAAGTGGAAGAGGCAAACTCAAAACTGCCCATTCCCAATTCCCATAATGTGCTGGCATAAGCATGATATGCTCTCCTCTATTGTAGTGCGAATCTAATATCTCAGGATTCTTATAGACAAATCGTTTCTTTAGGCTATACTCAGACATAGAGTATCCTTTTAAGCCTTCTAGTAGAATATCAGCAAGGTGTTTGTAAAAGTTCTTAGTCAAACTCAAATACTCTTTTTGACTAAGATCGGGAAAGGATTTTTTTAGATTTTCATGAACGACCTTTTTCCGGTATCCAACCAAACGATATAAAATAAAAGAGACCCCATCAGCTATAAAAAACAAAATTGCAAAGGGCATAATCCTAAACAAGAAAACAACGATCCTAAAACCAAGTAATCCAAAATATTGCATAATTCTTTCCCTACTTTATTGACTGCAATCTACGTTGTTTTTTGTATCCTTGTAATATCAAGCCTAGGTAATTTTAAAACAAAAAACTAAAGATGCTCAATTTCGCTGATGCAAGAATAGCACTCCTGGCAGCTCACAGAGTTGGTAATAAAAGTAAAAAAGAAGCAAACTTTATTTCACAGGAATTAATCCAAATGAATGAAGTCCTTGAAGACGTGATGTTCAGATTTTTTGTAAAGCCCTTAAAAAAATCTTACGACAAGTATCAATTCACCCATCATGCGGAGATAGAACATAATGAACTCTATCAATACTGCAAAAAGATCTTTCAAGATCAGACCAATCTCCTTGAACAATCTGCACATATCCTCAACCACCTTTATGAACAGTCTGACCATCCCAATATCAAGACCGGCGAATTATATGTGGCATTCTTCCGAGATATTCAAGCAGAAGATGAAATGCTCACTGGTATAGGGATCTTCAAGACAGAAAAGCGCTCTAAATTCCTAAAGATTCATGAACAGAATAATGCACTTGGAATTGAGGCTTACGAAGGGATACTTGCTGAAAAAATGGACAAAGGCTGTATCATCCTAAACACTGAAGAACAAGAAGGTTTTAAAATCTATACCTACGACAACAATAACTATGATACGCAATACTGGACCAACAGATTTCTAAATGTAGTCCAGATCGCAGATGATCACTTCCATACCAAACAGTATGTTGACCTATGTTCTGCTTTCTCAGAATCTGTAATTGCACCTTTGCAAGATCAATCTAAGAAAGTTGACTTCCTTTCCAGATCCTCTGAATACTTCAACAACCATGATTATTTTGATGTTGATGAATTCGCGACTGAGATGATGCCTAGCCAACAGGCAAAAGATCAATTCAAGGATTGGAGAGAAGATTTTGGCCTAGAGGAAGTCGAACAGTTCAGCATCTCAAAACCAGGCTTCAGAGAAGCCAAAAAAGCATTTAAGGGCCTTATCCAATTAGATACGGAAATAGAGATCAAGATAGGTCTAAAGAATCCCGAAGAGAAAGAAAATTTCATTGAAAGAGGCTTTGACGCAGAAAAGGGCATGAGCTTTTACAAAGTCTATTTCAACGAAGAATTTTAAGTGGAACTAAACCCACTGCTTTTTCCATTTATCTATATGGGTTTTTTAATGAAAAACCACATTATTAGCTTTTGTAAGAAAGCTTGATTTTCTTTGAATCGCATTCTTTTAAAATCAAGCATTCTGAAGGCTTAAAATTGATATAAAGTCAGTAAAATTTTGTAATTTTACTTAATGGATAACGCAGAAAAGAATATGTCGGAAAAGAATAATTACGATGCGGGTAATATAACCGCACTGGAAGGCTTAGAAGCAGTGAGAAAACGTCCTGGGATGTACATTGGTTCTACCGATTCAAAAGGTCTCCACCACCTAGTATGGGAGGTTATAGACAACTCGATAGACGAACACCTTGCTGGACATTGTTCCAAGATCCAAATGATCGTCCATAAGGACAATTCCATAACCGTAAGAGATGACGGTCGTGGAATCCCTGTAGGAATGCATCCAAAATTAAAAAAATCCGCACTAGAAGTTGTAATGACTGTATTACACGCAGGTGGTAAATTTGATAAAGACACCTATAAGGTTTCTGGTGGTCTGCATGGTGTAGGGGTTTCTTGTGTAAACGCTCTATCTTCAAAATTAATAGTTGAAGTTCATAGAGATGGAAAGGTATATGACCAAGAATATAAGCAAGGTAAGCCACAATACGATGTAAGAGAAACAGGAACTTCTGATATTACAGGTACGAACGTAACATTCTATCCAGATCCTGAAATTTTCGAAGCAATAGTTTATAACTTCGATATTTTGGCGACAAGAATGCGTGAACTATCTTATCTAAACCAAGGTCTCACCCTTACTATAGAAGATGAACGAGAGCAAGATGAAGATGGGGCATTCAAAGCAGAAACTTTCTATTCAGAAGGTGGACTAGCAGAATATGTAAACTTCCTTGACGCATCAAGAACAAATCTAATTGACCAACCGATACACGTTATAGGCAAAGAGGAGAACGTAGAAGTTGAGGTTGCAATGCAATACAATACTTCTTACTCTGAAAACCTCTACTCTTTTGTAAATAATATCAACACACGAGAAGGTGGTTCACACGTAAATGGTTTCAAACGTGCCATCAATCGTTTGTTTAAAGCCTACGGAGAACAAGAGGGGCTCTTCAAAAAGTTAAAATTCGCTATTGCGGGTGAAGATTTCCGAGAAGGTCTTACGGCTATTGTATCGGTTAAGGTACCAGAGCCGCAATTTAAAGGGCAGACTAAAGGAGAATTAGGAAACTCTGAAGTTACGGGTATCGTATCACGAGTAGTTGGAGATATTCTAAAACATTGGTTGGAAGAAAACCCGCTTAAAGCTAAAAAGATCATCGATAAAGTGATCATCGCGGCAACGGCAAGGCATGCTGCCAGAAAGGCGAGAGAAATGGTTCAACGTAAGAATGTTCTTACAGGATCAGGTTTGCCCGGGAAGCTTGCTGACTGTGCTTCCAAAAATCCAGAAGAATCTGAAATATACTTAGTAGAGGGAGATTCAGCAGGCGGTACAGCCAAACAAGGAAGAGATCGCCACACAATGGCTATTTTACCGCTACGTGGTAAGATCCTTAATGTGGAAAAAGCTATGGAACATAGGATCTATGAAAATGAAGAGATCAAAAATATGTTTACCGCTTTAGGTGTAAAAATCGCTGAAAATGATCTAGGTGAGCGCGTTTTAAACATAGACAATCTAAGATATCATAAGATTATTATCATGTGTGATGCCGATGTCGATGGATCACACATTACAACTTTGATACTTACATTCTTCTTTAGATATATGCGTCCTCTAATTGAAAAAGGATACATCTATGTAGCTCAACCACCACTATATATGGTGAAAAAAGGAAAGCAATTCCGCTACTGTTGGAACGATAAAGAACGAGAAGAAGCTATAAGTGCTTATGCTAACGGCAAAGAAGACAACAGTGTAAAAATACAACGCTATAAAGGTCTTGGAGAGATGAATGCTGAACAACTCTGGGAAACAACAATGGATCCGGATACAAGAATCATCAAACAAGTCCATATCGAAGATGCCTTCGAGAGTGACCGAATCTTTTCCATGCTCATGGGAGATGAAGTCCCTCCTAGAAGAGCCTTCATCGAAGCAAATGCTAAATATGCAAATGTTGATGTTTAAATAAAAAAGCGGATTTTGTCCGCTTTTTTTATGCAATGTCCAAAAAACAGACCAAAAAGCCCATTTTTCGATTAATTCAAACCCCACTTAGGTATTTTAAATAAATTGTGATTAGCTGAATGATCCCACTCACACAACTATGAATATTTATTATGAAATTACAGAACTACCTAAGTGGGGCATTCCTTGCTATTGCTTCTATAACTTATGCACAATCACCAGGAGGTATTAGTGCAAATTTATCTTCTTGGTTTAAACCAGATGCAAATATCACTATCAACAGTGCAAATCAAATTTCACAATGGCAATCAACAGACGGGGTGGTGGATTTAGCACAATCCACTTCTAGCAATAAACCACTTCTTGTCAGCGGAGGCTCAGATAGACTTTTTAACTACAACGACCACCTTAGTTTTAATGGCGTAGATCAATGGCTTTACGATGCAACAGCAAGTGGATTACTCTTACCTACCGGTGGCGCACTATTTTTAGTATCCAAGGCGGAAGATGGTTTGCCACAAATGAGCTATGGACATTCAAATACACTAGATATAGACATCAAGGGTGATCGAATTGGTATGACGGTAAATAATGGTTCTATAAGTAAGTGGCAGACCTACTTTTCATCTAGTCCAATCTTCGCAGCAAACTCTGATATTGTGCACGAAGTTGCCATAAGAATGGTTGAAGTCTCAACATCACCTGATTGCGAATTGAACGGTGCAGATGTTACACATGTAACCAGTACATCTGGGTCAATATGCCCTAATAATGCAATCACACTTGGGTCTAATGGAACTACATCTCCTAGTTTTTATAGTCAAACTAAGGTCGCTGAAATAATATCTTATGATACTGACCTTAGCAGTACAGAAATAGATCAAATCACTTCATACTTATGCATGAAATATGGAATCACAAAAGGCATCAATGGAACAAGTGAAAATTATAAAAATTCAGCTGGAACTATTATTTATGACCAAACAGTAAACGCTGGATACAATTATGACGTGATTGGAGTAATTAAAGACGATGGTTCCGGTTTGGATGTAACTAAAACAGCTACAGTAAATGGATATGGACAGCAGTCTCTGTCATATAGAGACCCAATAAGGCTTGAGGTGCAAAGTGGAAGTCCTTTATCCAATGGTGAACATATCTTTTTTAGCAATAACAACGGAGTACTTTCTGGCACAACACTTGGATCACCAATAGCTGATGGAGGAAATCCATCTATCGAGGTATTACTCCAACGCAATTGGAAAATCCAACACAACACACCTGCTAACGGTGTCCGCTTTATAATTGACTATACAGACTTTATACATGGAGGAACTGTTAGTGATTTACGAATTTTATTAGATGCAGATGGTGATTTCACAAGTGGAGCAACCATAGCAACGCTTGCAACCAATGGAGGAACTGAATTATACTACGACATAGATCCTTCATTAATAGCTAGTGGATCAATAATAACAATAGGCTCTATTGATGCAATGCAAACACCTATGCCGCTAGAACTACTCAGTTTTACACAAAGAGAGACGGATACAGAATCTGAATTACTCTGGTTAAGTAGTAATGAGGAAAACTTTAGTCACTTCGAACTACAAAGCTCATCTGATTTAACGAACTGGACAGCAGAAGCGAGAATAAACGGTAAGGGAGGCAATCAAATCAATACATACAACTATACATTAAGCAGACCAGCAAATGTGCACAAGTACGTAAGATTGAAACAAATTGATTATGACCTTAGTCATGAATTCTCAACCATATTAAGGATCAATCCGCTTAGTAAGGAAGATCCATTTAGTATATTTCCAAATCCAGCAATCCATCAAGTAAATTATAAATTAAAGGGCCCTTCAGGTAGAATAGACATTTTTAATCTGCAAGGTCAAGCTGTCTTATCGATGAAACTAAAGTCGGGAGAAGGTGTCATAGATTGCAGCCATTTGGACAAGGGCATGTATCTAATACAATTTAATTCCTCAGGTCATATAAGCACTGAAAGGCTTATTCTAAATTAATTGGCGCATTACTAATTATCGATATCCAGGCAATTTTGAAGACTAAAAAAAAGGCTTTAAACCTTGCGTGGATATTAAATAATATATGTCTGCTGTCTGCCAAAAAAAGACTATAATCTACCAAAAAAAGTCATTTTTATACCAATTAAAGTACAAATGGTTGGTTTTATAGATTTTGTTAGACCTTAGAATAATTTCAATCTTAACTTAGCTATACCTTTCACATACCTTTTATACCAAGGTAGCTTTACAAACCACTTCACTAATTTATTAAAATCCAGACTAAGCCTTCAAAGGTTAGTTTTATAATAAATCGCTACACACACCAAATAAAGATTGAAGTTTTCATTTTTTGGTTAGTTATGGATATTCGGACGAAACTCATATGGATAACACCAATATACAGAATAACAGTTTTGCAACTGAATATCTTATAAGTTTTTAATGGTATTGAAGCCGTTGACCCTTGGTCACGGCTTTTTTTATGGATTCATTTTTGCAAGGATTCTTTGCATAAGTGAGATAGACTCTGTCTGTACCTTTATTGTTGCTTGCATCCCAGGCTTTATCTCTAAGTCTTTCTTCTTGCTACTTTGAAAGGAGTCCAAGGACAGGTTAAAAACATAAAAGCCATTTTCATTTTGCGATTTAAACTCCCCTACTTCTGTGCTTAAATAACCAAATCGCTGTTTAGGAAAATCGTCAAGATAAATCTTTACAGTCATACCCATTTTTACCTTATGGATATCCTTTGCAGGAATTTTAAATCGAATAGTAGGATTCAAAGGATGAGGATATAACAAGCCAACAAGCTTTCCTGTTTTATGAAAAGAACCTAATTCCACATCGCTGCCCCATTGAACACTGCCATTCATAGGCGCAATAATATTCATATTAGCAATTTGAAGAATCAGACTATTTCTAAGATCGTTGACTTGGTTTTCAAACTCAATCGCTGCTAAGCCCTTATCCAAATGCAAGATTTGTTGCTCAGAGTCAAGCAATTGCTTGAGCGCTTTGTGCTCAGAGTCTAATTGAACTTGTTGCACTGTCAGTTCAGCAATTTTTTGCCTGACATTAAGCACCTCCTTTCCCCAGCGATCTAACTCTTGCTTACTCAGTTCTCCCATTTCAAATAGTTGCTTACTTGATTGAAAATTACTATTTACAAGATCGAGTTCATTTTGATTAAGCCGCTGCAGGTCAATTAATTTTTCACGTTCACTATTGAGATTTAATAATTTAGTTCTGCTTTGACTGGCATTTTGAACAAACCTTAGTTTTATTGGATCAAGCTTAATATTTTGGTAAGATGCCACCATCGCATTCCACGCGTATTGAAGTTCACCTAAATTGCTGACTAAATTTAAATCTACATGCCCCTCTTGACCTATGGAATCCAAAAACGACAAAGCAAGTTTCAGGCTTTGTACTTTAACATCATCCTCTACGACCAATAAAGTCTTTCCATTTTCTACAATACTAGAACTGTCAAGAAAAATTATCCTTCCTTTTGTCTTTAACTCCAAGGGGTACGACGGCTGCATCGTACTGATCTGACCTGTAGTTAATATTCTGCTAGGTAGGGGAAGGAGAATAAATCCTAAAACAAAAATCATCAAGACTATTAAAATAGTCCAAAAACTTAATCTAAAACTTGATTCGCGCGCTTCAAAAGAACTAAAAGGGTTTGGTTTCTCTTTCATAACTAAAAAATACTAATAAAATACACTAACAATCCAGTCCTTTGCAGTCAGATTTACTGAAAATAAAAAAGCGAGTGATATACACTCGCTTTTTGTGCCCACGACTAGAGTCGAACTAGCACGTCCAAATAGGACACAAGGCCCTCAACCTTGCGCGTCTACCAATTCCGCCACGTGGGCCAATATTAAATTGGAATTCCAAAAATAATCAAATTTTTCTTATTCGGAAGCAGCTAAAGCTGATTTTAAATAATCAATTACCTGTATCTCCATGGCATCTACACCCCTCACGTCAGCTAAGTACACTGACACCCAATCAACTAAATGAACAAGATACATAGACTGTACAAGCAAGGAATCTCCTCTTGAATATAAATCCATTACTGCACCAGCATAATTTGAAATAATCTCTTTATTAATCTCTATCCTGCGCTGATTTCTACTGTAGTCACTTCTATTTCTTAGGAAGATCACAAAAGCATTGGAGTTATTTGTTCGCCAACCTACAAGCTCATTGTGATTCATCTCTGGTATCACATGATGCCAAGCTAGGATCTTACTGTTCTCATTAAGCTGTTGACGAAATCGTATAGCTACAGGCTCTAGCTCAGAACAAGCATATATGATAGGAAGTCTCCCTTCTAAAAGATTAGCGATGTGCGCTGCTTTTTCTTGGATCTGATCCTGCTCATTACTAAGAAGCCTTGCAGCCTCCTCTACTTGATCCAAAAAAGAAGCATCTGTAAATCCAAGTTTATGCAGTATACCGAGTTGCTGCACCATAGAATAGCCCAAACAAGCCCTTGGTGCGGGTTTACCTTCTGGCAACTTCACAAAGTCAAAATCTTCTGATTTACTTTTTTCCTGCAAAAGCCCTCCAGAAGAAATTCCAATAACATGGGCACCTGCTTTTAAATATTGATCCAGACAGATCAAGGTTTCTTCTGTTCCTCCAGAATAAGAGGATGCAATCGCAAGCGTGTTGGGCCCAACATAAGCAGGCACTTGATAGTCCTTCGTTACAGTAATTGGAACCTTACAAACAGAGCGCACAAAAGATTGCACAAAATTCGCTCCAATACCTGATCCTCCAAGACCAACAATATGTATATTTTGAATTTCTTGCTTTGGCTTTTTTATTTCAATTGCTTGCGCAAGTAAAAGCGCTTCCTGCAATTGCTTTGGAAAAGATTTTATTTGATTCTTCATGTATAACTTCTAAACATTAGGTTTCCCTAACAATTTAAACATATTTGATTTATATGTTTCAACTCCTGGCTGATCAAATGGGTTCACATCAAGCATATAGGCACTTACCCCACATGCATATTCAAAGAAATAGAACAGATATCCCAGATTGTAGGTGTCTGCCTTTTCCATTTTAACAATTATATTTGGCACTCCCCCATCATAATGTGCTTGAAGAGTTGCCTCCTCAGCCTTCTTATTAACATAGTCTAGTGTCTTACCTTCAAGGTAGTTCAACTTATCAAGATCATCTGCTGTACCTTTGATGACCATTCCAGCTGCACTATCTTCCACATGCAACAAGGTTTGAAAAAGGTGACGCTCGCCATCCTGAACATACTGACCAAGGCTATGAAGGTCGGTTGTGTAGGAGGCAGATGCAGGAAAAATCCCCTTGTGCTCTTTACCTTCACTTTCGCCATATAGTTGCTTCCACCATTCAGCAAGAAAATGCAAGCGTGGCTCATAGTTGATCATCATCTCAATTTTGAATCCAGACTGATATAGATGGTTGCGCACAACAGCATATTGCAACATTGGATTTTCATCATATGGGTTATCCACATCCTTCATAGCAGCCTCAGCACCTGAAAGCAAGGCATTGATATCAACCCCAGCAACTGCCAAAGGTAGAAGACCCACTGGGCTTAAGACGGAAAATCGCCCACCTACACTTGGATCAATAACTAACTTTTCATAGCCTTCATTCTTAGCCATCCCCGTTAAAGCTCCTCTATCAGGATCTGTAGTAAGGAAAATCCGATCCTTTAAATCTTTACCATATCGCTTTTCAAGTTCACTTTTTAAAAACCTAAATGCTATAGCCGGCTCTGTAGTCGTACCGGACTTTGAGATCACATTTAAACTAAAACTTCTATCCCCGATCAGATCAATAAGGTCTTTTAAATATTGTGGAGACATATTTGTTCCCGCAAAGAAAATAGCGGGCCCATCGCGTTTTTCAGCTGGTAATTCATTGTAGAAATGGTGCTTAAGAAAGTGTATGCCGGATTTAGCACCGAGATAGGAACCGCCAATACCTATGACAATTAATACCTCACTATTCGATCGAATGCTTTTAGCAAGGGATTGTATTCTTTCCGTCTGCGCTTTCATTCGACTTGGCAAATCCATCCAGCCTAAAAAGTCATTTCCTTTTCCTGTCTTAGCCTGTAAGGATTTCGAGGCTGCAATTGCCTCATTCTTAAGTCTTACCAATGCCTTTTCGTCAATGAATTTTTGACTGTACTTAAAATCTAGGGATAGTCTCATCTTTTAAGAGTATCTAATCTTAGTTTGAAGAAAATTGTGTAACAAAATTAATCTGGTAGGACATGAGAGAACAAGATAATAAATTAAGGGCACCTCACCTAAAATTGGGACAAATTGGCGAAGAATTAGTCGTAGAATTTCTAGAAATGACTCAGCACGAAATCCTTGAAAGAAACTGGCGATCTGGACGTGCTGAGATAGACATTATTGCACGAACGAAGGACTCCACGCTTTTATTTATAGAAGTTAAGACTAGATCCAAGGTAGACTTTGGACTTGGTTCACAATCTATTGGAAAGCGAAAAAAGCAACTCATACTGGATGCTGCGGTTATTTATTCTGAGCTCAAAAATCACTCAAAAGATATTCGTTTTGACGTTGCAAATGTTATAATCGACGCTGAAGGAGAGGTGATATTAGAGTACGCTCCCGATGCATTTTTTGATGAGTTTTAGATTATTGAATTAATTCTGCACTTCTCCTTATATTTGCTTACATTTTGTAATTAGAAATTCAGCGATGTCAAACGAGAAGATCATATTTTCAATGTCTGGAGTGAATAAATATTTCACCTCTGGAAAGCAAGTTTTAAAAAATATACACCTTTCCTTCTTCTATGGAGCAAAGATTGGAGTTCTAGGTCTGAATGGATCTGGTAAGTCAACACTGCTTAAACTTATAGCAGGAGTAGACCAGGATTATCAGGGTGATATCTTCTTTGAAAAAGAATTTAAAATTGGCTATCTCGAACAGGAACCACAGCTTGACGAAAGCAAGACTGTAAGAGAAATTGTCGAGGAAGGCGTTCAACATATTGTAGACTTAGTTAAGGCATATGACGCACTCAATCTAAAGTTCAATGACCCTATGTCTGATGATGAGATGAATAATCTGATCGTAAAGCAAGGGGAGATGATGGAACAACTAGAGCATTTAAATGCATGGGAACTCGATCATAGACTTGAAACAGCCATGGAGGCCCTTAGATGTCCTCAAGGTGATGAAAATATTCAGCATCTATCTGGAGGAGAAAAAAGAAGAGTTGCCCTATGTAGACTTCTGTTAAGTAATCCAGATATTCTTTTATTAGATGAGCCGACCAACCACTTGGACGCCGAGTCAGTGCACTGGCTTGAACAATACCTTAAAGAATTCAAGGGTACAGTAATTGCAGTAACCCACGATAGATATTTCCTAGACAATGTTGCAGGATGGATACTCGAACTTGACCGTGGAGAAGGAATTCCATGGAAAGGAAATTACTCTTCGTGGCTTGAACAAAAAGCCAAAAGACTTGCTCAAGAAGAAAAGCAAGAGTCTAAAAGAAGAAAAAATCTTGAACGAGAATTAGAATGGACTAAGATGTCTCCAAAGGCAAGACAAACAAAATCCAAAGCCCGTCTTAGTGCCTATGATAAATTAGCGTCGGAAGAGGTTAAAGACCGTGAAAAGAAACTACAGCTCTTCATTCCAAATGGTCCAAGACTGGGTGATGTAGTAATAAAGGCTGAAAACTTAAAGAAATCATTTGGGGATCGAATCTTAATCGATGACCTTAGTTTTGAGATTCCTAAAGCAGGCGTTGTAGGAATCATCGGACCCAATGGTGTCGGAAAATCGACCTTATTCCGTATGATTATGGGACAAGAGCAACCCGACTCAGGAAGTATGCAAGTTGGAGAAACTGTTGAGCTTGCCTATGTCGATCAATCACATAAAGACTTGCTTCCAGAGAAATCAATCTTTGAGGTAATTTCCTCCGGAAATGAATTTATAGAATTCGGTAACCACTCCCTAAATTCAAGGGCTTACATCAGTCGATTCAACTTCACAGGACAAGACCAACAAAAGAATGTAGGAGTCCTATCTGGAGGGGAAAGAAATAGAGTTCATCTAGCTATGACACTCAAAGAAGGTGGAAATGTGCTACTTCTGGATGAGCCGACCAACGATATAGATGTTAACACGCTTCGAGCTTTAGAAGAAGCTATCGAAAACTTTGCAGGCTGTGTACTTCTGATATCACACGATCGTTGGTTTATTGATAGACTTGCAACACATATCCTTTCTTTCGAAGGAGATTCTGATGTTCAATTCTTTGAAGGAAACTTCTCCGATTATGAAAAAAACAAGCGAGCTCGTCTTGGAGATGTAACTCCTAAAAGACCGAGATTTAAAAATGTAATCAATAAATAAGAACTCAAAAGTGGCCATTCAAAATGGCCGCTTTTTTTTATATTACGAAATGAGCAAAGTAATTATCATAGGGGCAGGACCAGCAGGTCTAGCCTGCGCAGGTTCTCTTCGCAAAAAAAACATCCCATTCGTAATACTTGAGAAAAGTGACACTATTGCAAAGTCATGGGTCGATCATTATGACAGATTAAGTTTGCACACTATCAAGGAATTATCTGCCCTGCCACACATGCCCTTCCCAGACGATTATCCTACCTATATACCTAAAAACACACTCTTAGACTACTATAAAAATTATTGTGCCAACTTTGAAATAAGACCAATATTCAATGCACAAGTAAAACAAATCAGTGAAGATCAAAACCAATGGAAAGTAAGCTGCTCCAATGGACAGGAATACACAAGTAAAACCATCATAGTTTGCACTGGGTTTAATCAAGTTCCATATACACCAGATTTTGAAGGTCTAGAATCATTTGAAGGTTCTATTATCCACAGTCATACTTATAAGAACCCAGCTCAGCTGGCGGGCAAATCAGTCTTGGTCGTTGGTATGGGGAATTCTGGAGCAGAGATTGCACTCGATTTGAGCTTACATAACAAGGAGACAGATATCAGTGTAAGAGGTCCTGTCAACATAGTCCCAAGAGATTTTCTAGGAAATCCTACTCAAAAAACTGCTAAAAAACTAGCTATACTACCCACATTCATTGGCGATCGTATAGGAAGACTTGTACAAAACATAAGTATGGGAAACCTCAAAAAATACGGCCTTGAACAAGCAAAACTATTCCCAGCTCAGCAATTGAGAGAATATGGTAAAACTCCAGTTATAGACCTAGGAACCATACCACAAATAAAAAAAGGTCGAATAAAAGTTCAGCCAGGAATTCTAAAACTAAGTGCAAAAGAGGTTCACTTTAAGAACGGAACACAAAAAATATACGACCATATTATTCTAGCAACAGGCTACAGATCCAAAGTTGAATCCTTTGCACCTTTCGTAAAGGATCACTTAAATAAACAGGGACATCCAAACAAATTGATACTAAAAAGTCAGGGAAAAAACCAGGCTTGTTTCGTAGGATTCAATGCCTACGCAAGTGGTCTACTTGAAAGCATTCATGAGCAAGCAATTGAAGTTGCCGAAATACTATCCAATCGATAAGATAGGCTCCAATTTTCTGCAAACTTCTTTGATCTGAAGCTCAAGGTCACCGTACTCAAATCCTAATAGCTGTTTGGATTTACTATTGTCATACTCCTGAACTGAAAATGCAGATTTTGTCGTTTCTCTTGTAACCAATGGTTTTGCACCCGTAAATAAACATCGAATAAAATCCAGCCTCCAAACAAGAGCTCTAACGAATGGACCAACCTGTTTGTAAGGTTTTCGAACTTTAAAACCCTCTGCCATCCAATCAAAAACTTGTCTGTAGGAATAATTTCCTTGGCTAAGAATGTAGCGACCTCCTTTAAGGTCAGTATCTAACAAATTAATCATAAAAGAAGAAACATCTCGTACGTCTACGAATCCTGTAACACCCTCCGTGTAATAGGGAAACTTTTTGTAAACATTCTTGAACATCTTACTCGAGCCCTTCTCTGGGAAACCAGCACCCAATATGATAGCAGGATTAACAATAGCAGCTTTCAAACCTTCTGCAACTGCGCGATGAACCTCCATCTCGGAGTAATACTTAGATTTTGAATAGTTAGATCTACTTCCATCGTCTTCCCATTCGTCTGATTCAGAAATCTGTTGTCCAATTTTCTTAGGATGCCCTAAAGCTGCAATAGAACTTACATGTACAAGTTTTATGTCGGGATAATCCAAGCATGTATTGACGATGTTCGCCGTCCCCTCAATATTGACCTCCATCATCTGCTCAACATCTCTAGGGTCGAAGGAAACTACGGCAGCACAGTGGAAAACTATAGTAGCTTGCTGAATTCCTTTTTCTATAGATTCTAGATCAAGCACATCTCCTTCTATCCATTCGACCTTTGACTCTAAGCCACCTAAGAGTGACATATCACTTCGACTCCTACGTAATGCCATGACTGCATAACGACCAGATTCAATCAAGGTCTTTATAAGATCAGCTCCTAATAATCCGGTTCCACCTGTTACAAATACTTTGATCATCCTTTTCTTTTCAAAATCTATTTTGGATAAAATATCCCACCACCTACACTATCTCTATCTGCTCCAGTAACAGAGCTAAAAACATTTGGCAATTCTAGTATCCTTAATCCACCTGCAAGCACCATAAGCATAGCTTCTTTCATATCAGAAATAGCTGGATCTGCTTGGTGATTAACAAGCTTATATTTTTCACAGGACAAATTAAGTAATTGATCTACTAAAAAAGTATTTTTCGCACCACCACCACTAATAAAAATGCTTATAGTCTTTCCATCTGGATTAAAACTCAGATAGTGCAATATTGATTTTTCAAACTGCCTTACTAGAAGCCGAACACAGGTAGCCAATTTGTCAGAAACAGATGCATCGAAGGTATCAACAATAGGCCACATCTGTTCTCGAATTTCTATATTATCTAAGCTCTTTGGGCCCTCTAAAGAAAAGAAATCCAATGCTTCTAATTGATTTAAAAGCCCTATTTGCACCTTGCCTCTAGCGGCAATTGCTCCACCATCGTCAAAAGGGAAACCCATTTTTAGAGCTAGTTGATTGAAAAACTGATTTGCAGGAGCTATATCATAACCCCAAAATTTATCGCCATGTGCATAACTTACATTGGCAATACCCCCAAGGTTTAGAAAAATATCTGTATTTGGAAATACATACTTATCAATCAAAGGAGCCATTGGAGCACCTTCACCACCATAGGCCATATCCATATTCCGAAAGTCTCCTATTGTCTTGAGCCCTGCATGCGCTGCTATATGAGAAAGAGAACCAATCTGGCAAGAATAGCCATGCTTAGGCTCATGAAGCACCGTATGGCCATGTGAGGCAATAAAATCAACCTTTTGCTCCGGCCTATTTTCAAGAAAGGTCTTAACACTAATTCCAAAAAAAACACCCAAGTCTTTATCTAACTTGACAAACTCAGCAACGCTTAGCTTGTCAGCCCTTGACAATTTAGTATACAAATCTTCTGAAAAAGCAATACAAGCATGATCTAACAAATTCAGCTCTATAGTATCGACTTTCCGTGTTTGCTCATCATAAACACAATGCATAGAACATAAAGCTATATCAAGTCCATCAAGCGATGACCCAGACATCAATCCTACACCAAGCATGTTATGCGCTTTAAGTCTCTTCACTATTTTCTCTTAAGGGATTCGGTAAATTCAGCTACAGCTTTTATCTCTTCCTCATCTAAAGTCGATTTAAAAGCTGTCATTAATTTACGACCATTTGTTATAACTCCAACCTTTTCCTCTAAAGTCAAGGCAGATTTAGTAAGATCAAATGCTCCACTTGTCCCCATATTACCATACATCCCATGACAGCTAACACAATATCTCTTATAAACCTTGGAGCCGTCCACTACCTGCTTTAGATCCTTTTTCATATTTCTGTCAGAAGATTTTTTTTCGGAGCCACAGGCAAAAATAACACAAACTAAAAACACAAATACTATATACTTTTTCATCCCATTTTGATATTACACACAGGAAACTTTCTTCGTTTCCAGCGTAAAAAACAAATTAATACTTGGCAAAAAACCTATCTAGCAAAATATTGAAAACACCTTTTACAAAATGGCCATAAACCTATTATATACAAGGGTTTAAATCCAAGCTTTACAGAAGGTTAATTTATCCTTAAAAATTTACAATTCATCTAAAAAAACTTCGGAAACTTTAAAACCTTTATTAGTTTCCAGTGTTTTTCCAACAGATTCATCTAATAGAAAACAACTTAAATGGAGAAATTACTGGAACGAAGTAGAGATTTATTTTTAAAATATGGTATTCGAAACATTACCATGGATAAATTGAGTGCTGATTTGGGCATTTCAAAAAAGACTCTCTATCGTACCATACCAAATAAATCAGCTCTTATAGAAAAAATTGTCAGTTCATTTCTAGAAGAACAAAAGTTGGAGATTCAGGCGGTGAAACCTAATACAAAAAATGCCATTGAGGAAATGCACCTGATGGCAGAAAAGGCAATTATTCACATCCGAAGAATGCTTCCAAATGTAACTTTTGAACTACAAAAATACTACCCTGAATCTTGGCAATTAGTCGAAAATCACCATACTGGTTTTCTTCAAGAAGTGATCAAAGAAAATTTAAAACGAGGCATATCAGAAGGTCTATACCGTTCTGATCTAAACCTTGATATTATTCCAATATTCTACGCCTCAAAAATTGCTGTAGTAGTGGATTCGTCCCTATATCAACAATATGGCTATGGACAGGATACTGTATTCAAAGAATTTGTTTTATACCACCTGCATGGTGTAGTATCAAACAAAGGGAAAGATTTAATCAATAACTACTTTAACTTTTAACGACAAAGCAAAATGATAAAGAAAAGTCAGCTTGTCACTTTAGTTCTTGCCACTATCATTGCCTTCAGCTTTGCTGAGGTCAATGCACAGGAACCAATGGTTTTTAACCTTGAACAGGCAATAACATACGCACAGGACAACCACCCAGACATTAAACTTAAAAAATTGCAGATTGAAGATGCCAAAGAGCGTGTCAAAGAAACTGCATCAATCGGGCTTCCTCAGGTAAATGCAGGACTAGAGTATCAATATTTTATTGAGAAGCCTAGGCAAGTAGCTCCAGATTTTCTAACACCTGCTGTATATGGAGTATTATTTGCAGAAGACCTTGTTCAACCTTTCCCATTGGATGTAGGAACACAAGAATTCACTTTTGCACAGACACATAATCTAACTCCAAGCATCAATCTATCAAGCTTAATATTTGACGGAAGCTATATCGTAGGCTTAAGAGCAGCAAGATCCTATGGAGACCTCGTGCAGAAAGATCTTAATATCGCAATTACGACCGTACGAAAAAATGTGATAGATGGTTACTTACCCCTTTTAATCTTAGATGAAAATCTAAGAAATCTTGACCTTAATATCAGCAACCTTGATATGCTTCTAAAGGAAACACAGGCGGTATACAATGAAGGATTTGCAGAACTCCTGGATGTTGAAAGACTTCAACTTTCTCTTTCTAATCTTAAGAGTGAAAAAGACAACTTAGATAGACAAAGAGCTGTTGCCTTAAATGCATTGAAAATACAAATGGGCTTCCCTATGGACAAGGCTATTGAAATCGCTGATTCAATAGAGGGCGTTTTGGAAGGCTCAAGAGGAGATGAATTATTGGCATCCACAGCGAATGTAGAAAGCAGACCAGAGGTTGATTATCTAAACTCAACTCTTGAACTAAACGAGCTAAATATTCAACTGAATAAAGCAGCATACCTTCCAACCATTTCCGCATTTCTTTCTTATCAGAATACCTATCTCGGAGACGATTTTGCAAATGGAACTTGGTTGCCAACATCCGTACTTGGAGCAAATATCTCTATTCCTATTTTTGCTGGATTCGGAAGAAAAGCAAAAGTAGCGAGAGCTAAAATAGATCTGGAGGAAGTCAAAATACAGAGAGAAAGGGCAATCGATGGATTTAAACTTGAACTCAGCAATGCTAAAACGAATTACGTGAATGCAAAAAAACGGATGGAAGCAAGAAAAGAAAACCTTGATCTTGCTGTTCGCATTTTTGATACCACAAAAATAAAATACAAAGAAGGTGTTGGATCAAGTATTGAGGTTTCAACAGCAGAACAAAGTGTTTATCAAAGCCAACAGTTTTACTTTCAAGCAGTTTTCGAACTACTTCAAGCAGAGTCAAATCTAGCTAAAGCATTAGGACAATAATTCAACAATAATATCAGAATCTAAATAAAATGAAAATCAGAATATTAACAGCAGTAGCACTTTTTTCTTTAGTTGCCTGCACACAAGAAACTACAATCCCAGGAGATCTAGATGGACGGATTGGCATGCTAAATGATCTAAAAAAGGAAATAAAAGAACTTGAAACCAAACTTTCAGAAGTTCAAGACTCCATTGATGTACTAGGACCCAAGGAAATAAATAAAAGACCGGTAAGTGTCATAACACCAGAAATATCAGATTTCAAACACTACATCTCTGTACAGGGATCACTAATGTCTGACGATATGGTAAACGCAAGCTCTGACCTAGGAGGTCGCCTTGTAAACTTAAAAGTAAAAGAAGGCCAAGATGTTAGAAAAGGTCAATTGATTGCAAGTCTTGACTTAGAGAATTTGGATAAACAACGTGGTGAACTATTAAAGACACTAGAACTTGCAGAGGAAGTATATGCAAGACAGGAGAGATTATGGAGTCAAAACATTGGTTCTGAAATCCAATACCTACAAGCAAAAAACAACAAGGAGAGATTGGAAAAGTCCTTAGAAACACTTGATTTCAATAAATCAAAATCAAATGTTTATGCTCCGATTTCAGGGTCAGTTTTAAGTGTAAATATTAAAGCTGGAGAAATGGCTGGACCAGGAATGCCAATAATCACATTACTGAATGTAACGAATATTAAAGTTACTGCTGAGGTACCTGAAAGTTACCTAAAGGCAATCAAGAAAGGTGATAATATAGAAGTAGAGCTTCCTGCAATAGGAGAAACTCGCACTGCTAAAATCAATCTAATTGGAAATGCGATTAATCCAGCTAACAGAACCTTCAAAATCGAAGCCTCTCTTAAAAACAGAGATAAAGTACTTAAGCCAAATCTATTAGCAAATGTAAAGCTTAATGATTACACAGAGCCAGATGCAGTAAGCATTCCTGTGGAATTAGTACAGCAAGAAGTAGGTGGAAAAAGTTATGTATTCGTAGTTAAAGGATCAGAAACAAGCCAAATAGCGCAAAAGGTTTACGTAAGTACAGGTGAAGTACAAGATGGAAAAATCATTATCACTGAAGGCCTAAAAGGAGCAGAGCAACTTATCCTTGACGGTGCTCGTATGGTCGTAAATGAAGAGGCAGTAGAAATAAAAGGTTAATCCATTAAGAATTCAAAACAATGAAATCTAAAATAAAAGAAAAATTAAGACAGTTTGGACTGACTTCATTAGCTGTGGATAACAGAACCAGTGTAATGCTGCTTACGTTTATGATCCTGCTATTTGGAATAAGATCCTATGATGAAATGCCAAAAGAATCTTTTCCTGAGATTCCTTGGCCGCAGATATACGTTAATACGGTTTACTTCGGAAACTCAGCAGAGGATATTGAAAACTTAGTAACCAAACCGATAGAAAAAGAGATTGCAACTATTAGCTCATTAAAGAAAGTTACCTCGCAATCACTTCAGGATTATTCTTTGATTACAGCTGAGTTCGATACAGACATTGATCTGAAAGATGCAGCAAGAAAAATCAAAGATGCAGTTGATCGCGCAAAAGTCAATCTCCCAACTGACCTTACCAAAGAACCGGAGGTACTGGAAATCAATTTATCTGATATTCCAATTGTAACGATCAACATCGCTGGTTCATATAGCAATGATGAATTGAAATCATATGCAGAATATTTACAAGACGAAATAGAGGAGCTAAAAGAGATTTCCCAGGTGGATCTTAAAGGTGCCTTGGATAGAGAGGTTAAAATCTCGGCTGATCTGGATAAGATGAAAGCGATGGAAGTAGGTTTTGCGGATATTGAAAATGCAATCCGTTCAGAAAACCTAACGATGTCAGCAGGTGAATACACAAGCAATGGATTCAAAAGGTCTATTCGTATTGTAGGTGAATTTGAAAGTGTAAAAGAACTCCAACGACTTATAGTAAAAAGTGAGTTCCAGAAAAGTATCTTCCTAGAAGATATTGCAGATGTTTCATTTGCATACGCAGAAAAGACAAGTATATCAAGATCCAATCAGCTTCCGGTAATTTCACTTGATGTTATTAAAGAAAAAGGTGAAAATCAACTTATAGCCTCGGATAAGATAGCGAAGATCATAGAGGATGCAAAGCAAAATATTCTACCAGATGATCTTAGTGTAACAACATTCAACGATCAGTCTGTGCAAACACGGATGATGGTTTCCAATCTTGAAAATAGTATCATCTCAGGTATCATACTTGTAGTTTTGGTATTACTTTTCTTCTTGGGTATCAGAAATGCAATGTTCGTAGGTGTTGCCATTCCTCTATCTATGTTGATGGGTATTTTCATACTCAAACTTCTAGGATATACCTTGAATACAGTTGTATTGTTCTCTTTAATTCTTGCTCTAGGAATGCTTGTAGACAACGCAATTGTTGTTGTCGAGAACATTTACAGATATATGCAGGAGGGTTACAAACCACGAGAAGCTGCAAAATATGGTACAGGAGAAGTAGCGATGCCGATTATAGCATCAACAGCTACTACCCTAGCTGCATTTCTTCCTTTGGCATTTTGGCCTGGACTTATGGGTAGCTTTATGAAGTACCTCCCTATTACATTGATTATAGTACTTGCTTCATCTTTATTCGTAGCTCTTGTCATCAATCCAGTACTAACGTCTAGGTACATGAAGATTGATCAAATGGCAGACACGCGTGAAGAACGCAGAAGAAAGAGAAAGAATATTCTAATCTTCTCTGCCGGTCTATTGGCAATAGCCTTAATTGGTCACTTCACAGGGATAGTTTGGTTAAGAAACATTCTGCTAGTTGTAATTGGTGTAAGTCTACTAAATACGTTCTTCTTGAGGAATGCATCATTCAAATTTCAAGAAAATGCACTTCCACGACTAGAGCGTGCTTATAATAGATTCATTTCATATGCGCTGAGCGGAAGGAAGCCTGGATTCATATTTGCAGGTACTTTTGGACTATTATTCCTTTCCTTAATTTTATTAGGAATAAAAGCTCCACAAGTAGAGCTATTCCCAAGTGCAGATCCTCAATATGTAAATGCATTTATTGAATTCCCAGTTGGAACAGACATTGAATCCACGAATGAATTCATGGTTGAAATTGAAGAGAAAGTAACTGGAATCATCGAAAAAAATGCAGCGATTGTAGATGCTGTATTGGCACAGATTGAGAGAAATACCAGTGATCCAAATGCAGGACCTGCTTTTGGTGCATCGCCAAACAAATCGAGACTTTCGGTAAGTTTTGTACCCTCTGAAGAAAGAGGAGATATCTCAACCTTTGAGATAATGGAGGAGATCCGTGCAGGATTAAAAGGTTACCCAGGAGTTCAGATTGTAGTGGATAAAAACCAAGACGGTCCTCCTACTGGTAAGCCTATCAATATAGAGATTACAGGGGATGAGGTAGATGTGCTCTCCGAGCTTTCTGCAGATCTAATCAAGTTCATCAATGAGCAAAACATACCAGGTATTGAAGAACTTAAAAAGGATGTTCAATTCTCAAAACCAGAGCTTATCATTAATGTTGATAGAGAGGCAGCACGTAGATTTGGCCTTTCCACCTACTCAATATCAGATGCCATAAGAACCTCTGTATTCGGGAAAGAAGTATCAAAGTTCAAAACTAATGATGAAGATTATCCTATTCAGCTTAGGGCAAAAGATGTTAGTAGAAACAATATTACTGAAATCTTAAATCAAGCAATCACCTTCAGAAATCCTGCAAATGGTCAAATTTCTCAAGTTCCAATTGCCTCAGTAGCTGATATAGAATACTCTACTTCCTATACGTCTATCAACAGAAAGGACCAGGAGCGAGTAATCACTGTAAACTCAAATGTGCTTGATGGTTACAATGCCAATGAGATTGTAAATGAAATCCAGCTAAGAACAGCAGATTTCGACCTTCCTGATGGCTATTCTCTTACATTCACAGGAGAACAACAAGAACAAGCTGAAGCTGTTGAATTCCTTAGTATGGCACTTTTGATCGCTATTTTCTCAATCTTTTTGATCATCGTAGCTCAATTCAACTCGGTTTCTTCACCATTCATAATTATCCTATCCGTACTCTTCTCAACAATTGGGGTATTCTTTGGATATGTATTAGCGGATATGAACATAGTCGTTATTATGACAGGTGTTGGTATTATTTCACTAGCAGGTATTGTGGTAAATAATGCAATCGTATTAATCGATTACACCAACCTACTCATAAAGAATAGACGGGAAGAACTTGGTCTTTCTGACGAAGATGAGTTACCAAAAGAAGAGGTTGTAAAATCTATCATTAAAGGTGGTGAAACAAGACTTAGACCAGTACTTCTTACTGCTATAACTACAGTGCTTGGACTTATTCCTCTTGCGGTTGGATTCAACTTTGATTTCTTTAGTTTGATTTCAAATTCAGATCCTAACATAACATGGGGTGGTGACAATGCTAAATTCTGGGGAACAATGGCCTGGACTGTGATCTACGGTTTGGTTTTTGCAACTTTCCTGACATTAATAGTAGTTCCAACCATGTATTGGATTGCATATCGAATAAAATCCATTAAGATATTCAGTCACAAATAATTATATATTAAAAGACAAAAAAGCCAGCTAGTATTGACAAGCTGGCTTTTTTATTATACCTTATACTTATATTTAGCAAGTCACAAAAAAATAAACCCTTTGGTGCTATTTATTAATAAAAATTGCTATTTGTACATGTAAGTAATTACAATCTCCCCTTATTTTATTTCCAAACCGCAGACTCTGTATAGTATTGATTAGAAGTGAAGGAACGTCATGCGGTTTCGTAGATTAGACAAGTATTGAGTGTTTGTTCATAGTTTTTGTTTTTTTGTGTGCCCCTGTGAATCAGGGGCTTTTTTATTTTACCTTTACAAAAAAACAAGCAAAGACATGCCGAATAAGGATTCCAACCGAGTAGAGCACTTACGACAGAATTACGATTCAAATCCACTTACAAAAGAAAATATCAACAAGGATCCACTTCAACAATTTGATCTTTGGATGCATGAAGCTATTGAATCAGGTATACTAGAACCCAATGCAATGACATTATGCACAGTTGATCCAGCAGGCTTTCCTCAAGGAAGAATAGTTCTATTAAAAGGATATGGCAAAGAAGGGTTCCGTTTTTTCACGAACTACAATTCACACAAAGGAAACGACCTTAGTCATAACCCAAGGGCCACACTAGTATTCTTTTGGGATAAACTCCAAAGACAAGTCAGGATTTCAGGAGAAGTTGAAAAAATAAGTCAACAAGATTCGAGCGAGTATTTTAAGAAAAGGCCAATAGCTAGTCAATTAGGAGCAATTGCATCCCCACAATCTCAAGAAATAAAAAACAGACTAGTTCTACAAGAGAATTTAGATGCGGCAAAGGCAACATATGTTGATGAAGAAAAACCTGAAAGACCAATACATTGGGGGGGATATACCATAAAACCCTTAAGGGTAGAATTTTGGCAAGGGCAAAAAAGTCGATTGCACGATAGGATAATATTTGAGAAAAAATCAGGTGATTGGTCTAAAAAAAGATTGGCTCCATAGAGGCACCCCCTTGAAACTTATATATAAAAAAATTATATTGCATGTAGTATTGAACAAACACATGAAAAACCACACAACACCATTCGAAGGCATTCCAATTTTAAACTACAATTCCTTATAAAATAATAAACCTAAATTATAGAAATAAAGCTATTTCTATAGGTATAGATATATTTCCTCCCCCCGGGAATTAATAGCTGGTTAGCTAAAAAAATGGGAGAGCGTAAAGCTCTCCTTATTTTTTTTAACAGAATCTATCAAAAGCCATTTTTAAATTATTAGCAATGATATCTGCTGATCTACCTTCAATGTGATGACGCTCTAAAAAGTGCACCAATTTTCCTTCTTTAAATAGTGCAATAGACGGAGAAGACGGCGGGTAAGGCATCATATACGCCCTAGCTTTATCTACTGCCTCTCTATCAACACCTGCAAAAACGGTAACCGTTTTATCTGGCTTAGCCTCATGTTCGACAGCCATCTTTGCACCTGGTCGAGCATTTGCTGCCGCACAACCACATACAGAATTAACAACTACCAATACGGTTCCTTCCTTATTCCCAAGAACTGTATCAACATCTTCCGCAGTTACCAAAGACTGAAATCCAGCATCAGTCAAATCCTTCGCCATTGGCGCTACTAAATCTTTTGGATACATAAATTATCTAATTTTTTACAAAAATAACATTGCTTAGATAAATATGTCTATATTATTTTTAATTTTCGAGTCATATTTAGATCTTATTTTCAGAATAAAGCGGATAAATGGAAACCTCTGTCACAATTCTCACCCTTTTTACCCTAATACTAGTCTTGGGACCTTCCTGTGTGAACGACACTGTACCTGAACCTGTTTACCCCTGCGATGATTTAGCTGTAACTCCAAATTACGACAACGATATCAAATCAATCATTGACACTAACTGTGCATTTTCAGGCTGCCACGTCAGTGGATTTAATGCTGGGGATTTTTCGAACTACCAAGGCATGGAAACTTATTTACCAGTAAGAATAAGCGAAGAAGTTTTAGGTGAAAAAACAATGCCTCCCTCTGGGTTTACAGAATTAACCCAAGAAGAATTAATTGTAATTTCTTGCTGGTTAGAAGCTGGCTATCCTGAAAATTGACACTATATTTTGTTCACTACTTGAAAAGAAACAATGAAAAACTCATTGATACTATCTATTATAGCCCTACTAGTTCTATCCATAAACTCAAAGGGTTTTAGCCAAAAAGATGCAAAACTATTCAATGACCGAAGAGTAATCAACAGTCATTCTGTTGAGGTTCTTAACAAAAGTTTCCTTGATATACGGATTGGCCACAGATTTGGAGATATTAACGGAACATGGTCAACTCTATATGGTCTAGAAAATGCTACTGACGTCTATATAGGTGCTGATTATGGTATTACAGATAAATTCATGGTTGGTTTATCACGCTCAAAAGGCTCGTCAAAACTAAGGATGTTAGTAAATGGCATGGCAAAGTGGAATATACTTCATGAAAAAAATAATAAGCCGGTATCATTGACCCTAGTCGGAGTTGCAACAATATCGACTATGCAAAAAAGTGAACTGCCAAACACCATTACTAGTTTTCCTGCTTTTATCAACAGATTTTCCTATTGTAGTCAAATAGTAGCCGGCAAACAATTATCGAATAAGTTTGCCTTACAAGCAAATCTTTCATTTCTACATAGAAACATTGTAGAAATACCGGACAAAAACGCTATGATTAGCACCGGCTTCGCCGCTAGATTAAAGCTAAACAAAACAGTTGCCTTGATTGGAGACTTAAACATTCCACTATCAGGCCCACAAAGTCCTTTTGCTAGCGGAAACCAAGGCTCTGAGAAAGAATATAACCTCCCTTTGGGTTTGGGTATAGAATTTGACACAGGTGGCCATGTCTTCCAATTGAACTTAACCAATGCAAAAGGAATACCTCAAACAGATTTCCTTGCAAATACTGATAGCTCTTGGCTAGATGGAGAATTCAGACTTGGATTTACAATTTCTAGGATATTTAAAGTAAGGTAATTATGATGAAATATGTCGTTACAGCTATTCTTGCGGGATGTTTGACATTAGCAGCAACTTGGAACCCTAAGAGCATATCCTACGATCAAAAAGATCAGGTCCAAACGATTCTCGAACAGCTTGGAGGTGAACCATTGCCCCACAAAGCAGACCTTAAAATGAAAGGTGTTTCCGTGGAAAAAGGCATGGAACTGTTAACAACTGGTATCACAAAAGATGGAAATAACAGAAAGACCAAACAACAAAGCAATCATTTTCTTTGTACGTCTTGCCACAATATGCTAAAAGAAGATCCTGATCTTGCAAATCCTGATCCACAGACTAGATTGGATTACGCAGTCGAAAAAGGCCTGCCTTTTCTCCAAGGAACTACGCTTTATGGAATTATTAATAGGACTTCATTTTATAATGATCAGTACGTAAAGAAATATGCAGAACTCGTTGAAG
>Ga0206130_10002101_pt1 | contig 28180 bp, 28 predicted proteins | sample Helgoland_Spring_9_FD_148637 | JGI IMG/M metagenome (GOLD analysis project Ga0206130, IMG submission 148637) | Pelagic subsurface seawater microbial communities from Kabeltonne, Helgoland, North Sea - Helgoland_Spring_Bloom_20160512_1 | ecosystem: Environmental > Aquatic > Marine > Epipelagic ...
CTTTTTTAATCTAACCCTGCCGAATCGCTCTGGATAACCGAGCAATGCCGTTGCGCTGGTAGCGTATCAGCTTGTGAGTGTCCGCAGAGCGACGGGATACCGGACCACCCTTGCGCCGCTCCAGTCTTTGCATATCGGCAAAAAAAGCGGCCATCTCTCGAACATCACCGGGCTCACTGCCCGACGGACTCAACAGCTCTTTAAAGATGGGAATCGAGGCCTTCACATCCACATCACGCAAAAACTCATCAACTGGCTCGGGGCTGGTATAGGTATCGTAATAGGCATCCATCACACGCCGATAATTAAGAAGTCCCGAGGCAATATCGGCACAAGCAAAGACAGAGAAACCCTCCTTCGCGATTAGATCGACAAGTGCCCTATACTCAGATGATGACTCATAGTCAGGGGCACTATTTAGGCCATGCTTGCGGGAATTTTGGCTGCTAGCACGCTTTCCAGATAGCGATGTTGGGCCCGTTGATTTAAGTGCGTTGCTCCGATTTGCAAGGCTCCTACGATGGTTTATCGTCAAGGGTCAGCGCTCCCGTCACCGGCTGCTTTGACTCAAGTGCTGCCAGCTCAAGATCCATACGCTTAATCAGGCGTGACTTATAGTCAATGGAGTCGATACTCCGCTGAAGATGCCTCATCGTTTGGTGCTGACGGTGAATCAGATCATCCACCATCTTGATGTGCTTGGCCGCATCCTTAAAGGCCCTAACACGAAGATCGGATAGGGTCAGCTTCGACTCGGCGAGGATTTCACCAATCCATTCCGCTTCATCCTTCTCCGCGCGGCCATTCAAATAACGCTCAAGGGCCTCTGATACTTTGTGGTTGTCATAAGTGTCCCAGTGGTTACCCGCCTTTGACAAAAGCCTCGCCATCGCCTCATGAAGCAGTAGCTCCTTGTCCACGGTGTGCCTCTTAATCCACCAGAGGCTCTCATTCAGCTGACTCACCAGCGCAACCGCCAAGGGTGAGGGGTTGTCTAGTTCGGATAAGAGACTTTTTAACCCAGATTGAAACTCAGCCTCAGACTCATCAGGCAAAAGCTTGGGGCTGGATAGGAAGGGTAAAAGCGAACTGACTTTATGATCAACCGACATAAGAGCATCCAAATCAATACTACAGTGGCCATGTTAGCGCATAAACTAAAATATGGAGCAGCTGGAATCTAGTCGTCGCACTTGATACGCAGCGTCACACCTGGATTAACCAACGGATCGCCGGTGAATCCAATGCCGGCTGATTCTAAAACCGACTTAACCGCACTAAGAATTCGTGTATTTGCATTAGGTATTCCAGTCTGCGCCTCATATTTCTTAATGGTCGCCGACGATACTCCAGCGCGCTCGGCAAGCTCGACAGCACTCCAGCCCAGCATCACGCGACCAGCCTTTATTTGGCACACAGATATCATATTAGTTTACTTTTATATACTATTAGTATATATTTATAGCTTATTAGTTTAGAGATCATACCATGATTGATGATATCTTAGCCAAATTTGATGGCGCCTTTGCTAAAAATACCATAAGAGCCTATAGGTCAGACTTTATTCAATACCAGGCCTGGTGCTCACACAATAATATTGATTCAATACCAGCTACTGCCGACGCCATGGCGCAGTACGTTGACTACCTTGCCACCGTCAAAAAAAGTGCAACTATCCGGAGAAGAATCAATAGCTTGGGGACGGTGCTAAAGCTTTCCAAACACTACAACCCCACCAACCAGCCAGAGGTCATACTCGCCATCAAACGAATGCATCGTAAAATTGGACGGGCACAGCAGCAGGCTACTCCACTCACCAAGCCACTACTCAACCAGCTACTGTGCATCTGCGATAACAGCGTCAAGGGTTTAAGAAATCAAGTCCTTCTAAGACTAGGCTACGAAACCATGCGCCGACGCTCCGAACTCTGCGCCTTTAAATTTGAAGACATCTGCAAGGGGGCCAACGGAAAACCGGCTATCCGGCTTAACTTCTCTAAGACGGATCAATTCGGGACTGGAAAGATACTACCCATCAGCCAAGAACTGTTCGACTTGCTAGAAATATGGAGGAGTATGATCAGCGATGAAGGCTATATTCTAAGGTCAATTAGCAGGCATGGGTATATTGGGGAAAAGCTACACCCAGCAAGTATAAGCACCCTATTGAAAGCTCTGCAAAAGGATCTAAAAATGGACTCCGATGAACAGCCGCTCAGCGGGCATTCTTTTAGAGTGGGTGCAGCACTTGACCTGTTAGAACAAGGTGAGTCGCTTGAAAGGATAATGCTCAGAGGGGGATGGCAGACGGATTCGACTGCCATGTCATATCTTAGAAATTGGATCGTATGAAATCCGGGCAACAAGAGCCACAACAGTTAGTCAGTAAAATTCAGTGCCTGCTTTAACTCTGCCGGTGGCTCTGGCAAATCCTTAAAAACTCTCCACGCTATTTTTGTGCTTGGAACAAGAACCGCCCAAGCTGTAACAAAAATCGCCACAAAATAAATATACAGGCTCTTATTCGAGACAAACCACTCCTCAAGCGCTCCCTTATAAGGAGCTATAACATTCGCATAGAAATCAACAGAGGCTGTTGCACCGTGCATTATCTCTTCCTCACCACGAAATATAATCGAACCCACCCCTGAGAGGCCTGGCCGAACTTGCGTGATAAGACCCTGAGTACTCTCCGAATAAGCTCCAAACGTTTGGGTAGTTAGCGGCCTTGGGCCGATAACACTCATATCACCAAAAAATATATTCAACAGCTGCGGCAGCTCATTTATTTTGGTTTTACGCAAAAATGTCCCTACCGGTAGCACTCTAGGATCACCCCTCATGGTAACGGTACCAGTGCCAATGTTAGGACTATTTTTCAGCATAGTCGCGAACTTAAACAATTTAAATTTTTCACCGCCCTTACCGATACGTTCCTGTAAAAAAAACACCTCACCCTCCCCAGTGAGTCTTAGCGTTATTACTATAGGCACCAACAGAGGAGAAAGGAACAATAACGCTATTCCAGAAAATAAAATGTCAAAAAAACGGTCCATTATTACATCCTCTGATCTAGATATTTACCCGTCTCTTTATGGGCAAACTCAGGTAAGAGGCCAAAATACAATTTAACAATATCATCTTTGGTCCAAGTACCTTTTTCCCTTAGCGTTTCAATTCCGTCCATAAAATCGTCTAACTTAGCCTCATCAAAATCAGGCTGATTTTTGATAACCCCAACCGTCTCAAACCGCTCCATATCTAAATCTTCGTTATCAGTAAAAAACTCCTCAAAGTCCTTTTCACCTGTTGTATCACTTTTAAAGAAGTAGCATGGCCACTGCTTGTTAGCGATTAGATCTTCTGCTCTGTCACGAGCTTCATCCTCAGATTCACATTCGTATGGCTCGTAACCTCGCTCTCGAAGATAACGGACTGCAATCTCAGAGAACGTGATTAGGTGCAATTTTTCACTGAGTTTTGGGAAGAAAATATCTCTATTCTCTCCAAGTAGACCAGACAGTAGACAAAGTTCGCCCGACTCTTGCGGTGTTACGAAGTAACGTCGTACATCATTTGGTGCCGAGATTGGCTGTCGTTTAGAAAGCCTCTGATTAAATCCATGGAGTAACGATCCATCGGAGAATGCCACATTAGCAAAGCGAGCCATTGAGATATTTTGTGTAAGACTTTCACGCATTATGAACATTTCCATGATTCGCTTGCTCGCGCCCATCATGTTTACTGGATTCGCCGCCTTGTCAGTGGACACACAAAAATAATTCTTAACTCCCATGAGTTGGGCTGCCCGCAATGTTTTTACAGTATTAAAAACATTTACCATTATCATCCGCATGAGGGTATATGGATCTTTTTCACTTCGAACATGCTTAAGCGCTGAAAGATTAAAAATGTAATCATAAGGACCTTCATTATTAACAAGCGCATCGAATTCAACCGATCCGCAATCAACCGCAAATGTCTTAAACTCTCCGGAACCATAACCCACACTACTTCTGATATTCCTAACTAACTCAACCATGTTATTCTCAGAAACATCTACCACATGAAGTACTTTAGGATCTCGTTTAAATATCTCATTACAAACTGCTTGGCCTATCGATCCAGCCCCTCCAATTACTAAGAATCGAGAGCGCGAAATAACTGTTTTAAGCCGCGGCGCATTGTTTCCGATATCCTCAGAAAAAAGTTCTTTACTACGTCCAATAGTTGCTAGCACAGCTAACCCTCCTTTCAATAATTTTGACAGTCAATATGGCTAATCGATCTTTCCGCTCAGGGCCTCTGTAATACCCACTTTCGGTCGAGTAACAGGCGTCCACCCTAGCCGCTCGACTGTCGAGGAGATATCTACTTGTAAATCACCAAATAGGCGAGTCATCTTATCCGTACCCCCCAAGAGTCTGGCTACTAGCGTCATTAAAGAAAGGGGTACAGGAATAATCGGTGATCTACTGTTTAATGCTGACTTCATAAAGCGAACTAACTCCAGAGTGGACAAATCGTTATTGTCGCTGACTAAGAACAGGTTATTTGCAGCATTTGGGTGAGCCAGCACAGTCTCAATAAAATCAACCAAATTTTGAATCCCAATCATGCTCCTTTTATTAGTAAACGTTCTACCAAGAGGTAGAGGAATATGCATCCCCATTAGTTTAGCTAAGGCGGAAAAATTTCCTTTAACTCCTGGACCATATACTAAAGGAAGTCTTACTATAGTGTGTTCCAATTTTTTTTCTACACTGAGCTTTCCTAAACTCAACTCCGCAGCATGCTTTGACTGAGCATAATGACCAATGGGATCCGCAGGGCTAGCGTCAGTAAATGGCGCTTGTCCCTTCGAAAACTCACCATTAACTTTTATAGAGCTTAGAAAAACAAAACGTTTGACACCGCTTTTAGCCGCAATATGTGCCAAAAAAACGGTTAGATCGGTATTGGCGCGACTATAAGCACTTTTGACGTCAGCTTCTTCATCACGCATCACATGTGCTCGTCCAGCTGTATGGACAATGACGTCAATTCCATCCATAACCATTGCCCAATTTTGATATGAGAAATAATCATCAACCTCATATACTTTGTAATTAATCAGGCAGCTGCTCACGCCCTTTCTACAGACACCAACAACTTCATGGTTCAGCGCAAGGGCATTTGATAAAAATCGGCCTATGAAACCAGTACAGCCTGTCACTAAAACTTTCACTCTCTCACAGCCCCTCCAATAATTTTAGATGTTTTTTTGAAAAGTATTCGCACTACAATTATTTAAGACATTAAGTCAGAAAAACTCAACTATTTGAGCAAAAACTGCAACGCTTTCATTGGATACTTTGACAATATCATTAAAATGTTTGAGTAAATACCATTTTCCCTACACGCCCTCAGCACTTCTCTATTAAGGAGAATTGTATTTCTTAAACCTCCCGTACTCACTCCACCAAGCTGCATCTGAACAAGCACTTCAGGGGTATATACCACTCTCAAGCTCAAGTCAGCCGCGATGCGGCACAAAAAAGCATAGTCTGCGGCAATCATATAATCGGTATTAAAATCACCATGTAAATTAAAAACGCTACGACGCAAGAAGATGGCTGGGTGTGCAGGCATCCATCCCCAGGCGAGCCGCTTCACAGACAACGGCCCAGAGCGATAGGTACGAACAACCTTACTTTCTTGATTCTTAGCAAAAAAACTTGCGTCCCCGTAAACTATATCTGCACAATTAGCATAAAATAAATCATTTACTTTACTCAGAACTAGGTTATGTGCCAAAAAATCATCTGAATGCAAGAAGCCCAGTATTTCTCCTGTAGAATATTTAATTCCTTTATTAAGCGCATCATAGATACCCTTGTCAGGCTCACTAATAAATTTATCATCAGTACCAATTAAGCCTTCTATCGTGCGAACACTCCCATCGGTTGAAGAACCATCAATCACTACGAGCTCTACATCTTCGTGAAGTTGGCTTTTAATACTCTCTAGCGCTCTAGCAATAGTTTTATCACGATTATATACTGCCGTAATGATAGATATCTTCATGTGTATTTCTCAATAAAGTAAGCTACGGTCACTCAAGTCGTTATCGTGAAACTAGACGAATTTGGCCGCGCAGGACCAAATTTTAGATGCAAACATCAAGTATTTTATTAGCCGTCTCTTGCCAGTCTTTTGGAATTTCACGCATTTGAATTGTCCAGTCTGGGTACCATCCACTTACTAATCTTTCTTTCAATTCTAATATCGCTAAGTTCAAGGTACGAATGTTGTCAGGATTAAAATAAATTGCCCCTTCACCGCAAAGGGTCCTAGCGAAAGGTAGATCAGGACATACTATGGGCAAGCCTAGATACATAGCCTCCACTAGCGGAAATCCATAACTCTCTTCTTTTGACAGAAACACCAAGGCATCTGTATCTCGATAAGCCTCAAGCATTTCGCTCGATGAAAGTTCACCCACGCAACGAACCCAATCTATGTTTGGTGCTGGGTCTATTTGTGGATCAATTGTCAACATTAAGCTGGAGATTGGCCAGTTACCGTCTACTATATTCAGTACGTCTCCGAGTAGAACATGATTTTTGTGTGGATAGTAAGCAGCCGGGTAAACCAGGTTTAACAAACTTTCACTAGAGTACTCGCGTTTTTTACGTTGGAAATCAGGATTTTCCAACCACGACGGCACGGGCTGGGGGATGATCGAGACCTTGCCTGATAGTATGGGATAAGTTTCTATTAGTCGATCTTTCATCACCTTGGTTTGAACAATTACAGCTCTGAGACGAGGCGCATTAATACGAAATATTAGTCGTGCAACCGCATACTTAAGACCACTTAACGACCATAAGAAGATTTCAGGTCGCAATAGATGTGGCGTTTGAACAAAAACCACTTGTGGCGCGCTACACCGCAGAGGGAGATCACCAAGAATCAAAACTGGAACAGGATCATTGAAAATCGAACCCGGGAACAAACATTCTGCTAGTCTTGAGATCGAATTCGGTAAAAAACGATGGTAGATAATGACTTTATTTCTGCTACTGCCGGGAGCATACTCAAGGAGAGCACCGCGATCTGGCAAGAAAAACTCCATTTTTTTGGCTTTATTGGTTAACTCCAGTGCAGGTAATAGCGACTGAACTAGCTTCGTCGCACCTAACCCAATGACGTTAGTACAATGTACCCGAATCTGGTCAGCAGGCATCATTTGTACTCGTACCATGGAGACTGAATGTCACTTTTGGACTCTTTTGTGGCCTGCATAATCTCATGCATATACTGCGCCGCTTTAGCTGGCTGAATTGCATCAGATGCCAACGAACAATTATTACGCATAGACTCTCTCAAACCACCCTCTGAACAAAACCGCCTCAATTTTCTAGCCAAATCAGCAGACTCACCGGCGTCAAATACTAGGCCACAATGAAATTTTCTAACTAGCTCAGCAGCGCCAACATTATCACTGCATATCACTGGAACACCGGCATTAAGTGCTTCATTAACAACAACACCCCATCCATCATACAAACTAGGCAATACCAGAACATCATAATCCTTTATAAACTCCTCTGCCTCACCAAAGGGAATCAAACCCCTGTAGCGGATGGAATTCTCAGAAATGTCAGCACAATCGAAAGAGCCGGGACCATATACATCAAGACTAATAGATAGATTCTCATTAGTCAGTAGCTGAACCGCGCCTGTCAATAGCGACAAGCCCTTACGCGGTATCAAGCTGCCAACAAAAACAATACGTATAATGGAAGTCTCTAAGGTGCTTTGTATATACGATCTATTATCTGCTCTCGGCACGAAGTATCCGAAAGGAAATATTTTGTGCGAGCTTATACCAATCGTTTCGTACTGCTGGACCGCTAGCCGTGATATCGCAAAGACACCATTTACAGACCATCGAATAAAAAAACCATACATTTTATACAGAATTGGTCGCATCACCGCTTTTATACGATTCGATAATTTTTTATCATTGTCGAAATAACCATCTGCTATTGTAGAGTAAGGTTCAGAGATTAGATAAAATTCTACTTTTAGCAAGACAGCGGTCAATAAGCAAAATATTGTCCTCCAATCTCCAAAGACACTGGCAAATAAGTGGACCTCCCGTCTGTTGCTGTATATTGCCTTTATACAAAACAATAACCCCAGACGAGGAATCAACAGCCGCTGAATTGACTGAACATTAGTGTCAAGCCAACCTTGTGCTCGTCTGGTAGAGTCCTCAATCTGACAGACATACGCGACGATCGTCGCTTTAGAGAAAAGTTGCAACGCTTCATAGGTATAAGCTTGATGATCAGTCAATACTGGCTGCCAAGTTATTATCCGGCGCCGATTAATAGTCATATTTATTCACCGTAAAAGAATTTTTTTAGCCACGGGCCTGTTGACTCGGGACAACATTTTTCTTTAATTCTTTGTTGCCCTGCTATGGCACTAGACCGTGCTGCCGCTATATCGTCAACAACTGCAAGGAGCTCATCACGCAGGAGAGAAGGGTCACTAACCGACAGATATCGGGCTCCATTACCAAATAAAACCCTGACATCACTGATATCAGTGGAAAGAATCAATAATCCATTACAAGCAAATTCAATGACTTTGGAGGGAAAAGTCGTATTAGCTAACGGCCCATTTACCGTCTTTAGTGCCAACCCCACATCGCAACGTGCCACCAGCCGCGCATACTCAATGTCAGCCAAGCGTTCATGCACCACAACATCAACCCCAGCTTCAAAACCAGCAATATCTACAAAATCTTCATGTCTATCGCCCTTACCACAAATCTCGAACCTCAATTTTCCAGCTCGGTTATCGCCTTCCGTTCGAAGTAGCCTTATTGCCTCAATAAGTACCAATGCACCGGTATCCTCAGACAGGCTACCAGACATTAAACAGGTGACAGTTGAACTGGCAAAATGGGTTTCTCTAAACAGATCCTCTGTAGTTCCATAATAACTGGCTGCTGGCCTTATGCCTGTGTGACCTTGCAGCTCATTGCAGGCCACCAAAGATCCGTGGTGGCAGAAGAAGTCGAAGAATGTCCTTTTTAAGCGTAAACTAAACTTCGACACTTTTGAGGCTGTGTTTTTGCCATCAACTTCTCCATCTTCGAGGTCTAAAAAACATCGATAACCAAGCACATTGGACCAAATAATCGTCGGGATATAAGCAGTAAGTCGATTATAGAACAACAACACGGCATCATTGCCCAGTCGTAACCGAGCAATCAAGGGTAGCACCCCAAATACGGATACAATCTCGGACAATATGGGAATATTACAAAAAGGCGCATAGAGATAAATCACACCATTAATACGCTTTACACAACTTCGATGCCATCGGAGACTGCCGTCAGCCCTGCCTCGCCCAAAACTGATAACGAAGCTACGCACTCCACACATGCGTAGAGCACTCGCGGTTAACAATATTTTTCTAGAGGCAGCAGGGCTATCTGTAACTATGTTTCGCTCGCGGCGAGTATGGTCATCCAAAGCGTTACAGACAAAAATAAAGCCAGGCTGAGCCATTACGCTAGGCGCCGTTTTAGAGCTGCGGGAACTCCAGCCGCTAAAGAATTCGACATAACGTCTTTAGTCACAACTGACCCTGCTGCCACAATGCATCCGCGGCCTATCCTCGCACCACCTAGAATCGTTGAGCCCGCTCCTATCCAGCAACCAGCTTCTACGAAAATAGGCATTGCTTTCCCTTTCCCCGCCCTGCGAGTATCACTTCCGATTTCATGGCTACCTGTTATAAAAATTACACCATGCCCAATATCACAATTCGGGGCTATATGAATTTCTGCATCAGCGTGAGTATAGAAAATGCATCGAGGACTCAACCATGTATCTCGTTCTATTGTTAACTTACCTCTGCCATATATCCATCCATGGCCGCAGTAGCTCACGCCCGCAGAAACGTTTACACCACCCATCCTCATTAATAATCTTCGAAGCGAAAAACAACCTGTCGGAGGTAGGAAGTTAAGTAGGTAGTTTATGAGATGTCGAATCATCGACTGAGCCTCTTTCAATAATAGTTCTCTTTCGACCCATCTTTGAATGCACCAAAAGGTAGAAATAAGTAATAATAATGGCAGAATATCCGTAATTAAATATATATGGCCGCTGTAACAACAGAAGAGCAACGGCTAAAGCAAGATAGCTCTTATGTTTTACGGCAAAATAGACAAACCCCGTTAACCCAAGGTAGTAAATTAGCGATAAAAATATTCCATAATGAACAAGAGGCGTGAATGGATTCTCCCCATACTTTAAGTACATCCCTTCCCTGCAAAGAGGGTCACCCACTATACAGTTACCATCTAATCCAAACAGGAAAACTCTAGGATCGAGATAACCTAGCGCGTTTGTTATGAGAAAAGAACGGTTATCACCTACAAGTTTGCCATCAACAATACTCAACCTTGCTGACAGACCATCGTAAAAAGAACTAACGGGAGAATCAAAAGACAACAATACAAAAACTGAGAGCGACGCGATGAAAACAAATCTAGATAGATAAAGAACATTTTTCCGGTATACATGCAGTATAAAAAACAACAAGAATATTAGATGCGCTAACGAAGAGGTAACCATCCCCAAGGCAATCAGCTGCCAAGTTAATCTTCGAGGTAACCCAAAATACTCTCGCAGTGCTACATTGATACATATAAAGAATGACAGGGCTCCAGGCTCATCATATAGACCGCTTGGTCTGATGAAACCGTTAAAATAAGTATTGGAAAATGTGGACAAATAGAATCCGTTACTTCGACCGTCTTCATTAATGACCGAAAAAAGAGCATCGCCACCATTAATCGTATATACAAAGCCAATTATGCACCCGATAAGCATAGCCATATGAATAAACGATAGGTAGACAGTAAAAAGCTTAAAATTCTCCACCTGCATAAACGATACGCTTACCATTACCATGATGGCATAAATGATAACTTTGAAGCTAAACGCATTCCAATACAAAGAGTTTATCAGTGACAGAAGGACAAAAAAGACCGCCAGAATGAGAACAACTCTACTTATTCTGGCATAGCTCAATTGGTGGGAAATATTAATAAAACCGCATTGAATAGAAGCAAAGAGCCTTCTCCCACCACCGCTCCAGACCAGCAGAACGAAGGAAAAAAGCAAGGCTGCAAAAGAAAAGTAGACTGAAAATAACCGAGAAATCCAATTCAGACAATATAGTATGGAACAACATAATGCGATGAAACAGCCAGTAAAAACTATTGATTGAGTTAAATTGATACGGGACACCATTAAGAAAAAGAGTGCTACTAAACTAAGTAAATTCCCCCCAGCTAAACCTACAAGTTGCAGAACGGGCGATACTGCAACTGTCGACGCCAATATCAGAAATACCGCATCCCACCGATGACGCGAAAAAGAGAAATGTTTGTCAAAGCCCTCACGTTTTCCCAAAATTCAACCACCTCTCGGTCACGAGTGTGACCGTAACCAAGTTACATTATCTTTGATTTTCTTTGCAGGAACGCCACCAATTATCGAATTTGAATCAGAAAATTTTCGGGTAACAACGCTCTTTGTCGCGACGATAGTGTCGTTAGGCAAGGCAGCCCCCTTCAAGAGCGCTACCCCTTCACCCAACCAAACATGCCGACCAATGGAAATCGACTGTGCACTATTAATAATGTCACCGGTCAGTCGATCTAGGATAGGATGAGAATCTCCTGTTCTGAAACAAATATTTTCTGCCAACATACAATCTTCACCGATAGTAAGGCCATTACTATTTTCGGTAACAAATAAATTTGCTGACTCAACTGTTGTATTCGCACCAATAAGAACTTCATTATCATTACCTTCGATCCATATTATGCCAGATTTGAAGATCACATCTGAACCAATAGATATTCTATTGTTATTGCCCACCACATAAATCTTAAGATTTTTAACAATGCAATGCTGCCCTATCTCGATATGATTTCCAGTACCGGTAATATCTACGATGAGCTTCCACACTAAGGCGCGCTTGACGCTCAGCGTATTCGCACAGCGATTATACTTTCTTATGACATAGTTAAATGGAACTCGGTTAACAAGCCGGCGAGAGACCTCGCGAAGCACCCTGATTTTTTTAAGTTGTTCTTTTAACGCAATCATAAATCCCATACCGACAACAATATTGGAGCTCCTGAGATACATCTGACTATTTTCTGCTAGAACTATTCTCGGCCTAATCAGCTAGAGAAACTCAAACGAACCCTGGCTCTAACAAGCGCCAGTTTCATTTTTTTCGCATCGACTCGTATAACTCTAGATGTAAACGAGCAACCTGCCGAATATCAAAGCGACTTTCAGCGATCTCACGACAACGCTGAGTCATGGTATTACCCCCCTTGTTTTCTGACAAGGCCCATTGAATCCCATTAGCTAAATCTACTGTAGAAAAAGGTTCGGCTAAATAACCCGACGCCTGATGCTCAATAAGGTGCTTGGGGCCAGTTGCATTGAAAGCCACCACTGGGGTTCCACATGCCAACGACTCCGTCACAACCTGGCCAAATGACTCCCGTCGTGACGGAACAACGGTAACTGTTGCGGCCGAATATAACGAAGCTAGCAGCTGCTCATCCAATACAGTGCCAAAGGAATTAACCGGGAGCTTAAAATGGTGGGCCAGATTAATGTTTGAACCAAAAACAACAAGCACACACTCTTTCGAAAAAGCTCGGTCTCGACTATTTAAAACATCTAAGGCCTCGATCAACAGATCCATGCCCTTGTTATGGTCCGAGTTGGCGGACATTGCACCAAACAGAATGACATGCTTGGTAAGCGGAAAATTTAGCCGTATTTTTGAAGCTTCAACACCTCGAGGACTATAGGTATTTAAATCAAGCCCGTTAGGAATGACCGTTACTGGTGAATCCTTGGCGAGATCACTCTTAGCTACAATATCCGCCATATAGCGCGTCGGAGCGATAAAGTGTATCTGCTTTTCTTGATATGCAGCATACTTTTTGCCCCAAAGAAGTCGACTAATATCTTTTTCTTTTACACCCTTTACATGCGGGCAATCACCGCATTTCTGCTCGTACTTGTTACAACTTAATGGCGTGTGGCACCCCCCCGTCAAAGGCCAAGAGTCATGCAAAGTCCAAACAATCGGCTTGTGTAATGTTGAAAGCCAGGTTGTCGTCAACATATTTTTTCCAAGCCAGTGAAAGTGCATGACATCAGCTTCACGCACTAACTCTTTTGGCGCACCTTGAAATGGCAGTAAATTCAGGCTCCAACTATGACTAGCGTCAATTTTGTACCCCTTTTTCATCCATTTCTCAAAGTGAGGCAACAATCGACTATAAACCTGCCGGAGTTTACCGCTTGGACTTTGGACCCAGTCATCCGACCCCAGCTTCCTCATTACATAGAGGGTATATTCCAATTCAGTATTCTTTAGCTCTGTAGACAGTCGATAAGCTGCCCTAGCTGCCCCACCGTCTATGTCTGATTGACTGAGTCCGAGTACTTTCATATGCCTAAAAACCTGTGTTGTTGAAGCGCATGCACAAGGCGCCTCAACCGTCTACGGGATTAGATAAAAACTGGCAGTTCTTCATGATCCCACTATACTTAGGGTAAGTTCTAGCTCCAGCCAGAACTTTCAACAAACTTTTTCCGACAAGCGACTCCAATAATACAGCTCAGTCAACTACTGGCAGTCTTAAGCCGCAGCTACTAGTTACGATTCTTAATTTTCCCGAAATATTATAAGACGACTCTAACCTTGAAATTGACATACCTACAACCTTTTAGTAGCAATAAAATAAAGAAGTAATAATCAAAAAAACAGTTCTAAATCGCCCTAATTTATATCTAGATAGGAAGCCGTGCCACGGCGCTAATTGCTTCGAAATCGCCTTATTATAGCTCGCGGAACTAATAATGTTACCCACAAGTACAACAATGGCCTGCTCCACACGTAGTACTGCACTGCGCGAAAAACACCCACACGCGTTAGTATAATTTTAAAATAGTCCTGACGCATTATATGAATATTTTTTTGGGAATACCCATCTGGTTGAACCACCGATAATAATTCCGTGTAAAGCCGCACTGGACAATCTGACCGAGTCACCCGACTCAAGAAAAAGTCATAATCGGCCGCCACCTTATACTGCAGGTTAAACAAATGAGTCTTCGCTACTTTCGCTCGAACGATTAAAGCTTGATGCGAGGATGGCATACCAAATGGAATATCCAAACTGGGTGAATAGATATTCTCTTGGTCTTCGATTCGATAAGAAAATGCTAAAAATTCAACACCAACCGGATGCTTAAAGTCCAATGCAGATATCTCAAACGATGGATCAAATGTATCACCCGCATTGAGAAATAATATCCAATCAGTGGTGGCTAAATTAATACCCTTATTCATAGCATCATAAATCCCAAGATCACTTTCTGATAGATACTGATCGATAGAATCCTGGTATGACTCAATAATGGTCTTTGTTCCATCATCAGAATCTCCATCAATTACAATGTATTCCACAAGCACTCTGGGTTTTAGTAAAACACTTTTTATCGTTCTCTCAATTAACAATGATGAATTACGCACAACCGTAATCACAGTTAGCGATTTATGCTCTTTTGATTCCATATATACCTCTAAATAACCATCATGAAACTGAACGCAATAACTTATAATTCAGAATCAAAAAGATATAAAAAGATCACTTTGATCCCTCTATCATTCTATCAACTACCTCAGGCATACTCGTACGAGCTGCCCAATTCAAATTAGCGTTAATTAGACTAGGATTACCACAACTGTAAGTAACCTCATTAGGTCGATAGAACAATGGATTCTGCACCACATGATCACGCCAATTAAGGTTCACAGTCGTGAACGCCTGCTCAACAAAAGACTCAAGTGTAGAAGTTTTACCTGAAGCGACGACGTAATTTTCGGGAGATTTCTGCTGCAGCATTAGCCACATAGCTTCTACGTAATCTGGAGCCCATCCCCAATCACGAGCTATATCTAACCGACCTAATTCAAGAGTTTCGGCGGACCCTTTAGAAATTCTAATAGCTGCTTGAACAATTTTTTGAGTAACAAATCGTTCAGGACGCAAGAATGATTCATGATTAAAGAGTATCCCCGTGCAAGCAAATAAATCGTAAGAGTCACGATAACTATTAGCCAACCAAAACGCTGATGCTTTCGCCACTGCATACGGGCTTTTGGGATCAAAAGGTGTTGATTCATCAGCTGGCTTACCAGAAGTATCACCGAAACACTCACTGGAGCCAGCTAAATAAAGCTTCGTAGGTCTAGACACTAACCTACACACTTCTAGAATGTTCAGCGCACCATATAAAATGCTTTGAATAGTTTCTGCAGGCAAATCAAAGGAAAGACCGACCGAAGATTGACCCGCTAGAAAGTAAACCTCATCTGGCTTAGATTGATCGATCGCCATATAGACGCTTCGAAAATCTTCAACACTCATTGATATTTTTTTTACTCGCGAAAAAATACTTAAACGACGCAAGTTTTCAAAACGCGATCCCTGAGCGTCCCTTGAGGTTCCCCATACCTCATAACCTTTCAAGAGCAAAAACTTCGCCAAAAACGCGCCATCTTGACCACTTACACCACAAATCAACGCTCGCTTTTTCAAAACTACCCAACCACCCGCTGATATATTTCATGTGTTTCCCTTGCGCATTTTGCCCAAGAGTATTGATTTAGCCTCAGTTTACCTAATCTCTTTAGTTCAAAAGCACGAGTATCAGAGTAAACTACTCTCCTTATAGCCTCACAAATTGAATCTCTACTTAAAGGCTCAAAATACTCGGCTGCATCACCTATTATTTCTGGCATTGAGCTTACATTACTGGACACCACAGGGCAGTTATTTGCCATCGCCTCTAATGGCGGCAGTCCAAAGCCTTCGTAAAGAGACGGATATACAAACGCACTAGCACGATAATACAGCGTGCTAAGAACATCGTCCGAGCCACTCATGTACCTAACCTGGTTTGCGTTAAAGCCAAACCCAGCTATCATCTTGACTTCGCTGTCTGAAGGAGGCCCTCCACCAAAAAAGACGATATCAAAATCTCCTTTCAACCTTTCACATTCGCTCACGGCATGAACGAAAGTCGCAAAGTTTTTATAACTATTACGAGCCCCAACGTACAACAGATACGGCCTTGTCAAATGTATCGATCCACTTTCTTTAACGCCATCTGTCATGATCAGTTCAGAATCCACAGCCAGGTAAACAACGCTGGTTTTCGCCTCATCGATTCCATATAAATCGATAAGATCACGTTGCGTATTTTCTGAAATACAAATGACATGATCTGCCCTCATAATAGACTTGTGCTTAGCGTCGAGAAGCTCGTCATTTCCAGCATACTGGTCACAAAACTTCTCATGAATCATATCGTAAACCGTGATGACTTTCCGACATTCCTTTGGTGCTATCGATTTCTCACTATAATATGTTTCATGAAGAACCTCGGGTTTCCATCCAATCATGCTACGCTTAGCGATCACCGTGTTATAGTATTTAACGAGATTTCTCGCCCTAGACGGATAGCTTTTAAGTCTGAGACCGCTCAACGTACCATCGGCCAAATCAGCTAAATATTCATTGTTGTGGGCCGGTGCAAACAGTTTCACTTCACACTGCAATTCATTCATTTCTGCAATAAGCTTGGAAAAGTAGCGGGATATACCACCATAAGATTGCTGGTAAAATATCTGGTGATCGTAAGCAACACGCATATTTCATCCTCTTTTAAAGTTGTGGTAATCCCCGACTAATAACTTAGGTTGAAAGTAGACATTTAGTCAGCGGTCGACTTAAAGTTAGTTTCAGTTATAAATAACTTCAATCTGTACAAAGCGGCGGCGCTAATCTCTGTATTGAATTGGTGAAAGATACTTACAACTTCGTAGAAAATCACTAACTAGTACCTACAAGGCCCTAGTTATTGCAATGAGTATGACTTAGTCGGCACGTTGCACAGCTCGATACTTGCTTGCTTTTTCCTTGTCATGTTCAGAATATTCACTATTAAACTTTTCATGAATCATATCGAACACAGTAACCACAGTTAATCAATTGCTAAGTTGATACCCTATTTTCTGTAAACCCATACGTCTAATAGAATGTCTTGTGAAATATATCAGGACGCTAATTTTGAATAACCTTATTGCCCAGAAATTCATTTAGTCTCGCAATTGCCCTACCAGACCTACGCGGCATTCTATTTATCTTAAGTCCACGAAGGCTCATGAAGGGCAGACCTTTTAAGTATTCGTTAACATATAGAGGAGCAACGATCCATGCGGCATGACCGGAGGATAGCAAGCCATTTGCTAACTCACTAAAGTATATAGATATCCCGCCATACGATTGTTAATGGAATATTTGATAGTCAAATAAAATTCGCATACTTACTATACCTTGGACAGACGGATGTGGTCGGCCCAGGTTTTCGATACCAATTTCCTCCTGGCGATCGCCGGCATCAACCAATTATATCTAAGCATATATCGCCATAATTGTTGTGAAATCGGAGACGAGGTAAAGAGGTGGTAATTGACACCATTTGTATATAAATACTTTTCATGCCGATCAGCCAATACTTGTAAGGTGCGAACCCTAAAAAAGCCGATATGCTGACCGTGATCCGCGCCATAATACCACCAGTCACTTTGCACTGGTGCTGGATCAGCGATGAGATCGGTTGATACTAGTAAGTTTGGAGACAACTCAAACATTTTTCTAATATCCTCGACAGGATTAACCAAGTGCTCGAACGCCTCGAATGCAGTCGTTAGAATTGTGTCACTTCCTTTTTCAAACTCAAAACCCTTTGCAAGAAGATTTTCACAATATGGATCCATCCAACTTGCATCGACCCCAAAATCTCTTAAAGCACGGACGAGAATTCCGTAACCTCCAGCATAATCTACCACACGCCCCGATAAATTACCTAAAAGCATTAGGGTACCCAGTACAACTCTTGAATTAAATTGATTGCGCGCCAAAAGACCAGTGTCTGATGTATTAATAGTGTCGCTATATGCCTTATCTAACCAATCGGGATATTGTGTCTGAACATAGCCGCACTTATCACATTCAAAGTACTGAATAGATTCCTGGAGTATTATTCCGCCCTGTAAATAGGCTGAACAATTACCACAAGCGCGACAATCAATTTGTTTTTTAATCATTTTAATTATTCTACCAATTTTTGTGATTTGGAGAAACGAACGTTTTTACCTTACTAAACTCAAAGTAAGCAACACTATCATGACGACTAATGTTCAGCTCTAAAAAATGCAGTATTTACTATTTTGGCGAAGAAAACATAATTTTTGTCCAACATAAACTCTACGATCGGGTCGTCTTCAAAATCAGCAAAATTGGAATTGAGAATCTCGACCAAAACAATCTTAGGGCGATATTTTTGCCAATTATTAGATCTAAGAACCTGCACATCAAAACCCTCTACGCCTATATTGAGCAAGTATATCTGCCTATCCGCCGTCATATTTTCGTCCAATAATGCCTCAAGGGTTAGAACCCGGCACAAGTACTGTCTTGACAATGCTATACTGTGAAAATGTCCTTTCTCGCTGTTTGGCCAATTCCTTATCAAAGCCATATAACGCGGTGTCATTAAAAATATAATAAGAATTATCGCCCACCATGTCAGAAACACCACATTCGATGTTTACATCATTTGGATGCTCGAGCAAACTAATTGGTAAATCTATCGCGAAGAGATCAAACGAACAACCTTAGAGGCTTAGGAAAGATTTTTTGAAGTCTTTGTTTCATAATGTTTGACCAACCAGTAGGGTGCTATGAAGATTGCTCTTGTCTTGGCGAGAAAAAGCTTTCGAGTTTTAATTGAAAAAAAGTCGAGAATATATCCGGAGAATGCAAAGCTGATGACAGTCGTAGCGGCCGATCCAATTACACCGTACTTGGGTATTATTATAAAATTCAAGACTACATTTATGACGGACCCTACTACGGTACGACTGAAGATCATCTTCTGTAAATCTTCCGCCATATACCAAGAGTTACCCACCACGCCTATTGCAACAAAGACGCCTCCTAGAATGTGAATTTTTAATATTGCCGCTGATTCAATATATTCGGCTCCGAAAAGAATATTAATAATGTAGCCACCAAAGCAGGTGACAAAAACCACGGCTATAAATGACAATAAACACATAACACACAAAAGACTTTGAACCCTATTCATGTAGAGTTTAGAGTCCTTTTCTTTAAGTATAACAATCCCTGGAAACAACGAACTTGTAATGACCATCGGTAATATATACCACACTTCACTTATCCGAAGCGCGGCGGAATAAACCCCCACCTCTTTATCAGACAACATTGAGCCCAACATAATTTGATCAACTCGCATATAAATAATTATTGCGATGCCAGAAAGCATTAAAGGAAAGGAGTCTTTTAGAAGATTTTTTAGTCTCTCAATAGATGTCCACCCAAAAATAACCTTCCTCTCAGAGTAGAAATAGGAAAAAAGCAGCACAACGGAAACCAACAATGACTCAAATAGAAATATCCACACAAAACTCAACAGTTCAGCTTGACTAAGTATAAGAAATACTTTTATCGCTGCTCCCAAAAGGAAAATGCAACTCTCTATCCAAACAACAATGCGAGATCGCACCTGAGATTCATACCAATACTTAATAACATCTGTGCATCGAAATATAGAGCTAAATACTAGGATATAGACGATTTCAACTACTATATCATCTCCAGCTCTTAGCGCGCCGATTAGCAAAACCGCAACAATGCTAGCCAGCAGGGATCCACAGAAATGCAAAAAGAATGCTGCCTGATTTATTTTTTCCGCATCTCCGGGATTTCGGACCATATCTCTTACAACTACACTATTCAACCCAAGGCTGGCTATTGGACTAAACATAGAAACAAAAGCAATGGCAAAGTTGAGAGAACCATATTGAGCGGGGCCGAGATAGCGTGCTGCCCATGCACCTACAAACAGACCAACACCAAGCCTCAACCCTTTATCAAACATTAGCCAACTAATATTGGTGAGTATCTTGTGCACGTTGGGCCGTGACTTCAGGCTAGCTAAAAATACAGGGAACCTGGAGTTCATTATCTTAACCTTAGGTATATTATGCGCACGTTTAAGTAATTTTTAGCTGACTCGATATTATTTGATAATATTTAGTATATTATTTCCCACCGTCACCAATGGATTCCGGCATCTGAATTGACAACTAGACAAATGTACATTGCATTTTCTATTGCCCAAGCTAGACAAAGTAGCTGTGGGAAAATCGTCCTCTACTTCCCGAGCTGGCATTTTACTCAAAGCCGCAGTGAGATGCTTTGTGTGAGTCGCTACTGCGCGAAACCTAACATTGAGGCAATTACGATGTAATTTAGTTGTATCTATTTAGCTCAATATAAACGGCGAACGCTTTTAGCGCATACAGCCATGGCCGTTACCAATAAAAATATATGACTATTTTTTACTTTCTATAGTCCCGAATCAAATCATCAGATAAAAGTGTACTTCCGCTCCCAACCGAATTTCGTAGGGGTTATATTTTCAAAAAAACGTTTCTTAGTCTTATAAAAAACTCAACAATCGATGTTTCAAGTTTAAAAATTCTAGAAGCTGTAAAAAAATCCGCTTCGATATCATGCATTACAAAACCCGGGTGGTGGAAGGGAGCCAATAAATCAGTTCTAGGTATCTTTGAAAGTTGTGAATCTAAGTCTTTAGTATGTGTCGCATCTATACCGAAACCAATATTGGATATTAGATTTTGATTAGGCATCACGTTTAGACCACTGTTAGACATTATTGCGTAGACCCACTGGTAATCCCATGTGTCAATCTTGCCTAAAAAAACCTCCTTAAAGACAGCGAGCCAGTAACGTTGACTTTTCTTCTCTCCAAAAACCGACGAAATTTTGTTTTGCTTGTCAAATGTTTCAAAAGACTTCATTTCAACATCATACATGGACCAGCGGTTTGCCCATGATGCCCACCCCCATATATGAGTGTATTTCGAAAAGTAATAGCTTGCATCTCCACGCTTGATTTTGTCTTGAAAATTATCGCCTGAAATATGCCAAACACGCATATCATCTTTATACCTTTCTAACAACTCTTCGCAGAACCAGAAAAAACTCTGACTAGGCAAGCAATCGTCTTCCAAGATGATACCGTACTCTTCATTTTCAAAGAACCAAGTGATTGCTCCACTTACAGCATATTTACACCCGAGATTATGATCTCTAAATAGAGTTCTAATTTCACACTCCCAGTCGATATTTTTTATAATATAGTCACGTACAGCGCTAACATTTTGAGCGTCTCCCTCATGATCGACTCTTGCGCCGTCACTAGCAATATAAAGACGGGGAGGTTTGGCTTGACGAATTGATTGAAATACCTGCTTGGTAGTGTCTAAACGATTAAACACTAAAAATAGCACTGCTGTTTTTAATCGATTCGGTGCAGTGAACTTGGCTAGATCTGTCATTTTTTGCCCCAATCACTAGTTTTTAGAGCTTCAATATAATCTTTTAGATTACTTTTTGGCGACCAGCCGAGCGCCCGGCTTTTTTCCGTAATAACATCAGCCGAAAAGCGATTACCTATTCGTTCAGGAAGTAATTCGACTTCTCCGCCAATTAATTCGGCTACCTCAATAATCGAGTAGGCTTCCTGACTACCAAGACCAAATTCATCGCCATAGCCATTTTCCCCAACCAAAACCAATCCATCTATGATGTCATCAATATAGGTGAAATTACGCTTTTGTGTCCCGGGACTCACAATGGTAAGCGGCTTTCCTGATTTCATTTTTTCAATAAACAAGGCAATCAACGTAGCGTATTTACCATGGGAGATTTCACGCCCTCCATAAACATTGTAAAAATAAGTGATGGCATAGGGAACATTAAACCAAGCTCCATAATTTACAACTAAATCTGTGTTTGTAGCTTTTGTCCAGGCATAGGGAGAGCCTGAGCGACCCAACTTGTCATTGCCATACTTGGTACTACTGCCCGCATAAAGAATCTTGCATCCAGACTTTCGCACAAACTCAAGTACTGCAAAAATACCATCCTTGTTATAGCGCCACACTTTTTCAATGTCATCAAAACTTTGCTCTACCCGTGAATATTCACCCAGGTGGTAAATCATATCTGGACTGAATGGAACAAGTTCGGCGATATCTGAAGTTTCCCCCCTAATATAGGTAACATGTGGGACATGGTTTGTCTCAGTACCCGTAAAATAATTGTCAAGGCTATATACCTCATAGTTTGGATTCTGAGAAAGCCTCTCACACAGATGACTACCAACAAAACCTGCACCACCAGTAACTAGAATTACCTTTTTCATAACCACCTACTCATTACCAAATAAATCACGAGTGTAAACTTTGGTTGTAATTGACTTAAGCTCCTCGGTGATTCGATTAGCTATTATCAAGTCATTGCTCTCCTTAAAAACTTCAAAATCTGTCTCGACACGATGACCTTGAAATATTTCCTCAGATATTTTTGGCTCATAGATGGATAGCTCAATCCCTTTTCCAACTAATCGATTTAAAACGCCCTGCATTGCGCTAGCCCGGAAATTATCTGCCCCACTCTTCATTATCAAGCGGTACACACCCACTTTCTTAGGGTGTCTCTTTAAAATTTGATTAGCAATAAATTTTATGCGAGTGTCATTTGACTCAACGATCGCGTTTATTAAATTTTGAGGGGTTTTATCAAAATTAGCTAAAAGCTGTTTTGTATCCTTAGGCAAGCAATAGCCGCCGTAACCAAAACTAGGATTGTTGTAATGATCCCCAATGCGAGGATCGAGACAAACGCCTTCGATAATTTGACGAGTACTGATGCCATGTACTTCACCATAGGTATCCAACTCGTTAAAATAAGCTACTCGCATTGCAAGATAGCTGTTGGCGAATAATTTTATCGCTTCAGCTTCAATGGCATTAACAAACAAAACTGGGATATCTTTTTTTACCGCGCCTTGTACTAATAAATTTGCAAAGGTGCGTGCGCGCTCTGAGCGCTCTCCCACCACAATTCTGGACGGATAAAGGTTGTCGTGTAACGCCAAGCCTTCACGCAAAAATTCCGGCGAGAAGAATATGTTTTCAATCCCAAACTCTTCTCTTACACGGTGCACATAACCCACTGGGATTGTGGACTTAATCACCATTACTGTGTCGGGGTTAATAGCGATGACATCGCTAATAATAGACTCAATGGACTTGGTGTTGAAACAATGTGTTTGAGTATCGTAGTCAGTGGGTGTGGCGATAATGACAAAGGCGGCATCTTGATACGCTTCGTTTTTATCTAGCGTGCCGGTGAGATTTAATGGCTCATTGTCTAACATCTGCTGGATTTTATGATCATCAATCGGTGATTTTTTAGCATTCAACAAATCTACTTTTTCAGCAATGACATCCAGCGCCACAACTTCGTGATACTGCGCCAACAATACCGCTAGCGACAAACCAACATATCCTGAACCTACAACAGCGATTTTCATTACATCTCCATTTTTGTCATTTTGGGTATTTTAGACTATTCAACCTGGCATGAAGGTGAAACACATTGCATGACCGAATTGTTCTGGAAATAACGTACCACCCAAACACCAAACCAGAGATAATCCATAGGAATTGCTCGCCCATCATTTAGCTAGTGTTTTTTAATTAACGAATAAAGCCTTTGTGGTCTTTAAAAGCTCGCAATGTGGTGAGCACAAGTTATTTACGATAACCATCTTGATGGGCTAAAAACCATTTATATGTAGAAGCCAAACCTTCTTCCAAACTGATTTGGGCTCTCCAGCCTAGGTTTTCTAGACACGATACGTCCATGAGCTTGCGGGGGGAGCCATCCGACTTGGTGCTGTCCCATTTTATTTCTCCCTGATAGCCGATAACTCTGGCGACAGTTTCAGTGAGTTCTTTTATGGTACAGTCAACCCCTGTTCCGACGTTGATATGCGAGAGCATAGGCTGTGTTGCTCGCTGATACTTTTCACGACCCAAATTCATGACAAAAATTGACGCTTCGGCCATTTCATCAACGAATAAAAATTCTCGCCTCGGCTTGCCAGTTCCCCATGCTTTGACTACTTTGGCGTCAGCTAACTTAGCGTCATGGAAGCGACGTATGAGCGACGGTATAACATGTGAATTCTCCGGATGGAAATTATCATTACACCCGTATAGGTTCGTGGGCATGACGGAGCGATAGTCTCGGCCATACTGACGATTGTAGCTTTCACATAATTTGATACCGGCAATTTTAGCTATAGCGTAAGGCTCGTTAGTGGGTTCAAGTTGGCCTGTAAGCAGCGTATCTTCGCGCATCGGTTGCGTGGCTAGTTTAGGGTAAATACAAGATGAGCCTAAAAAGAGTAGTTTCTGCACACCGTGCAGATGGGCTGCGTGGACTATATTGGCTTGGATCATCAAGTTTTGATAAATGAATTCCGCCGGATATTCATTGTTAGCATAAATACCGCCTACTTTGGCAGCAGCTAAATAGACTTGGTCTATTTTTTGTTGCGTAAAAAAGTCATGCACCGCTTGCTGATTGGTTAAATCCAGCTCTCCTCGATCGGCCGTAATAATATGGTTGTTTAAGTCGAGGCTTAGTTGCCGCTCAATAGCATTTCCCACCATTCCTTTGTGACCCGCAATAAAAATGTGTGACATAGTGACTATCGCCCTTCTTCCATTGCAACGTAAATGTCATGACCATTAGCTTTTAGGAAAGCATGGCGCTGAGCCTCTTTTAGGTCTTCTGTGACCATTTCGGCGCACATTTCTTGAACTGTGATTTCGGGTGTCCAACCTAATCTCTGTTTGGCTTTAGTTGGATCACCAAGTAACGTTTCCACTTCAGTGGGGCGGAAGTAACGCGGGTCTATTTGCACTATTAAATCGCCTACTTTTAATGCCGGTGCTTTATCACCCTCAATGGCGGCAACAATACCTTTTTCGTCAACACCCTGCCCTTCAAATTCAATAGTAACGCCGAGCTCTTGTGCTGACCATTCAATGAATTGGCGAACACTGTATTGCACGCCAGTGGCAATGACAAAGTCCTCAGACTGCTCTTGCTGAAGCATCATCCACTGCATGCGCACATAGTCTTTCGCATGTCCCCAGTCACGAAGTGCGTCAATGTTACCCATATAGAGGCATGTTTCCAGTCCCTGCGATATATTTGCCAATCCGCGAGTAATTTTTCGCGTCACGAAGGTTTCACCTCGCCGCGGTGACTCGTGGTTAAACAGGATGCCGTTACACGCGTACATTCCGTATGCTTCTCGGTAATTCACAGTTATCCAATAGGCATAAAGTTTTGCGACGGCATAGGGTGAGCGTGGATAGAAAGGTGTTGTTTCCTTTTGAGGACTTTCTTGCACTAAACCGTAAAGCTCGGAGGTTGACGCCTGATAGAAACGAGTCTTCTTTTCCAAACCTAAAAACCTAATAGCCTCTAAGAGCCTCAGTGCACCCATACCATCAACGTCGGCAGTGTACTCTGGCGATTCAAAGGATACCGCTACGTGCGATTGCGCCCCTAGGTTATACACTTCGTCTGGTTGAATTTCCTGCAGTAACCGTGTCAGGTTAGAAGAATCTGTTAGGTCGCCGTAATGCAGAATAAAATCGGCGTTATCTACGTGGGGATCTTGGTAGATATGATCGACACGCTGGGTATTGAGCGATGAAGCGCGCCGCTTAATACCATGAACCTCATATCCTTTTTCCAATAAAAACTCAGCTAGGTACGAGCCGTCTTGACCTGTAACACCTGTAATCAACGCTTTCTTTTTCATTTTACCCTTCCATATCTATCTTCAAATCTAACAATATCGTCTTCGCCAAGATAAGAACCAACCTGAACCTCAATCAACTCTAGCGATATCTTGCCTGGGTTTTCAAGCCAGTGCACGCAGCCCAGAGGTAGATAAACTGACTCATTCTCAGTGAGTATTATCTGTTCATCGTCTCGGCCCACTTTTGCCGTGCCTGAAACAACCACCCAATGTTCTGCACGGTGGTGGTGCATCTGGACCGACAGTTTTTCACCGGGCTTAACCGTAATGCGTTTCACTTGGTAACGCTCGCCGGCGTCGATCGAGTCGTACTTACCCCAAGGGCGGTATACTTCACGGTGAAACTCGTGTTCAACTCGACCGTCTGCTTTGAGTTGGTCTACGATTTTCTTGATATCTTGCGAGTGATCGCCATTGGCAACTAACACGGCGTCTTTGGTCTCAACAATGATCACGTTGTCTAAACCTACCGTGGCAATTAATTTGTTTTCAGAGCGGATGTAGCTATTGCGAGTATTGTAAGCGATAACGTCGCCGTGGCACACGTTGCCATCGCTATCCCTGTCGCCAATGTCTTTTAGCGCTGTCCAGCTACCCACGTCGTTCCAGCCCGCATCCATCGGCACAACCCATACATCGTCGGCCTTTTCCATCACGGCGTAGTCAATCGACTCAGAGGGACAAGCAGCAAACGCCGCTGCATCAACCCGAGTAAAATCTAAATCGTGGTCAACCTTGCGCATCGCTTGCTGACATGCACTTAAAATATCGCTGCGGTGCTTGCCAAGTTCTTCAAGGTAGCAGCTAGCTTTAAACATAAACATGCCACTGTTCCAAAAGTAATCGCCGCTATCAAAGTATTGCTGCGCTAGCTCAGCGTTCGGTTTTTCAACAAAGGCTTCAACTGCGCTGGCATCATGTTTGCTCGCCGCCTTTATATAGCCATAACCGGTTTCCGGGTGAGTGGCTACAATACCAAAGGTCACAATTTTGCCCTGCTCTACCAACGCCGCGCCGTCGGTAACGCACTGCTGGAAGGCTTTTACATCACGGATAATATGGTCTGCAGCGAGTACCAACATGATGGGGTCATCGCCGTGGCGCGTTGCTTCAAGTGCGGCCAGTGCAATCGCCGGCGCAGTATTGCGACCCACGGGCTCTAAAATTAAGGCCGACGTGGCACTGCCCATCTGACGCAATTGTTCTGCCACCATAAAGCGGTAATCTTCGTTACAAATGACACTGGGCTCCATGCAAGACAAGCCACTCAGGCGATCAACCGTTGCTTGCAACATGGTGAGGTCGCCGCCTAGCTTCAGTAACTGCTTAGGAAGTTTTTTGCGGCTCATGGGCCACAGGCGGCTGCCTGTGCCACCGGCCATAATAACGGGCAATATCATTTACATTCCTTCTCTGTCATTACTTTTCATTATCTTGGCTCTTTTTTGAATTTGATAATAGCCTTTATCACTGGCCAGACACACCACTCATCGCCGCACTCTCAATCATCTGTGAGGACCTTAGTCGACTCAGCGTGATGAGGTAAACAGCCACCTGCAGGCCAAAAACACCAAACCAGGCCTTGCTCTCAACAGGGATCCAGCCAAGGGCGTAAATTATCAAACAGACCCCTGATGAGGCACCACTGATTGTCAGCCCTGTCAACGAGTTAGGCGTAACCCGTGACTTAAAACTTTGGCAATAAAAGCGATACAGCCGGTTGTGAAGGTGTCCGTTGTCAGCCTGAAACGGTGACTGCCCCTTTCGCATCCGGCGGACAAGGCTCACCACAAAATCAACGCAGGGGTAGGACAAAAGGCACGCCATAAACCCGGCCGAAAAGTCACCCTCGGCCACACCCAGCAACCCATAGCACACAAGCGCGGCACCAAGCCCGTAGCTGCCCATGTCCCCAAGAAAGAACCAGCCCGATATGACATTAAAAATCAAAAACATCAGACACACAAAAAACAGCACACCCTCGGCAGGACGGCCATACTCTAAAAACAATAGCCCAAAAGCGATGGTTGCCACTCCGGGGATCAGCCCGTTGGCACCGTCCGCCATGTTAAAGGCATTGATAAAGCCAACACAAAATACTGTGCAAAGACCCCAGGCAATTAAGGGGAAAGAGAGCAAGTAATCGATGCCCGGGACGCCTATGGATGAGGGCACTACATTCGGCGTTG
>Ga0206130_10002104_pt1 | contig 28148 bp, 19 predicted proteins | sample Helgoland_Spring_9_FD_148637 | JGI IMG/M metagenome (GOLD analysis project Ga0206130, IMG submission 148637) | Pelagic subsurface seawater microbial communities from Kabeltonne, Helgoland, North Sea - Helgoland_Spring_Bloom_20160512_1 | ecosystem: Environmental > Aquatic > Marine > Epipelagic ...
AGTTGTCGTCGTCGTCGCAGATGCCGTCGGAGTCGGTGTCGTTGATGCCGCAACCGCTGCAGCACAGTGCGTAAGGGACGATAAGCGGACGGGTGATGCCCGGCTGCTGCAGGGTCGTCCCCCCAGATGAAAGCTGCGAGACACCGATACAACCGTCAGAGTCCATCACCATGGCTGTGTAGTAGCCCGCAGGGATGTTGTCTAAGTCGCTGGGCAGTTCGATGGTGAGATTACCCGCGCCATTCTGTCCGAAGAGGAAGAGGGTGTCGGCATTTCCACTGCTGATGTTGAGTGCGATGTCGCCATCCGTTGAGGACATCGTGGTAGCAAAGGACTCGATGTCGATTCCGTCAAAGACCGGTGCATCAGGGCATGGTGCACATTCTTCACCTCCCGCGCTTTGGTAGTTGTTGGCCAGCGGGTCAGTGCAGAGGTCATTGTCATCACAAACGCCATCGCTATCAATGTCTGTATCTACGTTGCCGCAACCGCAGATGCCTGGGGCTGTTTTGGCAGGATCGCTTGGGCAGCCGTCCACATCGTTACAAGTGCCATCGGAGTCGTCATCGTTGGCATCTACACCCCCGGTTCCGTCGCCGTTGGTGCAGGACTCACATCCTGTGGCGGTGATGCAGTTTCCATTGCTGGTGTCTGCATAATTGCACGCGTTTGTGTCGTAACAGTTGTCGGCGCCGTCACTGTCACACAGGCCATCTCCATCAGCGTCAACATCTACTGCGCCGCATCCACATATGCCTGGAGCCGTCTTAGCAGCATCGTTGGGGCAGCCGTCTGCTGAATCACATGTACCATCATCGTCTTGGTCGTTGTCAACGATGGTACCCGTGCCCGTTGCGTCGGAGCAAGTCTCACATCCGGTCGGAGTGATACAAGCCGCATTTCCGGCATCTGCATAGTTGCAAGCGTTGGTGTCTGAGCAGAGGTCTGTACTGTCGCACTCGCCATCGCCATCGGAATCGTTGGCATTGACACCTCCGGTTCCATCTCCGTTGATGCAGGTTTCGCATCCGGTCGGAGTGATGCAGGCTACATTGCTGGCTTCTGCATAGTTGCAAGCATTGGTGTCAGAGCAGAGGTCTGAGCCGTCACATATGCTGTCGCCATCGTTGTCGCTGACAGTGACACCTCCAGTTCCGTCGTTGTTGGCACAGGACTCACATCCGGTTGGGTTGACGCAGGCTACGTTGCTGGCTTCTGCATAGTTGCAGGCGCTGGTGTCAGAGCAGTTGTCTGTGCTGTCACACACGCCGTCGCCATCGGCGTCATTGGAGTCTACACCACCTGTTCCGTCGCCGTTGGCGCAGGTCTCACAACCGGTGGGGATAATGCAGGCTGTGTTGCTGGCATCTGCATAGTTGCAAGCGCTGGTATTAGAGCAGTTGTCTGTACTGTCGCACTCGCCATCGCCATCAGAGTCGTTGGCAACTGTGCCTCCGGTTCCATCGCCGTTGGCACAGGACTCACATCCAGTGGGGGTAATACAGGCTGCGTTGCTGGCGTCTGCATAGTTACAGGCGCTGGTGTTGGAGCAGAGGTCGCTGCTGTCACACACGCCGTCGCTATCGGAGTCGTTGGCATCTGTGCCTCCGGTTCCGTCGCCGTTGGTGCAGGACTGACATCCGGTGGGAGTAATACACGCTGCGTTGCTGGCGTCTGCATAGTTGCAGGCGCTGGTGTTGGAGCAGAGATCACTGCTGTCACATACGCCGTCGCCATCGGAATCGTTGGCATCTGTGCCTCCGGTTCCGTCACCGTTGGTGCAGGTCTCACAACCTGAAGGGATAATACAGGCTGCGTTGCTGGCGTCTGCATAGTTACAAGCGCTGGTGTTGGAACAGAGATCACTGCTGTCACATACGCCGTCGGCATCGGAATCATTGGCATCTGTGCCTCCGGTTCCGTCACCGTTTGTGCAGCTCTGACATCCGGTTGGAGTGATGCAGGCTGCGTTGCTGGGGTCTGCATAGTTGCAGGCGCTTGTGTTGGAGCAGAGATCACTGCTGTCACACACGCCGTCGCCATCGGAGTCGTTGGCATCTGTGCCTCCGGTTCCGTCACCGTTGGTGCAGGTCTCACAACCTGAAGGGGTAATACATGCTGCGTTGCTGGCGTCTGCATAGTTACAGGCGCTGGTATTAGAGCAGTTGTCTGTACTGTCGCACTCGCCATCGCCATCGGAGTCGTTGGCATCTGTGCCTCCGGTACCGTCACCGTTTGTGCAGCTCTGACATCCGGTTGGAGTGATGCAGGCTGCGTTGCTGGCGTCTGCATAGTTGCAGGCGCTGGTGTCGGAGCAGTTGTCCGTGCCGTCACAAATGCTGTCGCCATCAGAGTCGAGAATAGTGACGCCGCCAGTTCCATCGTTGTTGGCGCAGGTTTCACAACCGGTGGGGATAATGCAGGCTGCGTTGCTGGCATCTGCATAGTTACATGCGCTCGTGTTAGAGCAAAGGTCTGTGCTGTCGCACTCTCCGTCGCCATCGGAGTCATTGGAGTCTACGCCTCCGGTTCCGTCACCGTTGGTGCAGGTCTCACAACCTGAAGGGGTAATACAGGCTGCGTTGCTGGCGTCTGCATAGTTGCAGGCGCTGGTGTTAGAGCAGTTGTCTGTACTGTCGCACTCACCATCGCCATCGGAGTCGTTGGCATCTGTGCCTCCGGTACCGTCACCGTTTGTGCAGCTCTGACATCCGGTTGGAGTAATGCAGGCTGCGTTGCTGGGGTCTGCATAGTTGCAGGCGCTGGTGTTGGAGCAGAGATCACTGCTGTCACACACGCCGTCGCCATCGGAGTCGTTGGCATCTGTGCCTCCGGTTCCGTCACCGTTGGTGCAGGTCTCACAACCTGAAGGGGTAATACAGGCTGCGTTGCTGGCGTCTGCATAGTTACAGGCGCTGGTATTAGAGCAGTTGTCTGTACTGTCGCACTCGCCATCACCATCGGAGTCGTTGGCGTCTGTGCCTCCGGTTCCGTCACCGTTTGTGCAGCTCTGACATCCGGTTGGAGTGATGCAGGCTGCGTTGCTGGGATCTGCGTAGTTGCAGGCGCTGGTGTTGGAACAGTTGTCCGTGCCGTCACAAATGCTGTCGCCATCAGAGTCGAGCACAGTTACATCGCCAGTTCCGTCGTTGTTGGCGCAGCTCTCACAACCGGTGGGGATAATGCAGGCTGCGTTGCTGGTTTCAGCATAGTTGCAGGCATTGGTATCAAAACAGTTGTCGCTTGCGTCGCTGTCACACAGGCCGTCGCTGTCTGCGTCTACATCCACATTGCCACAACCACAAGTTCCAGGAGCTGTTTTGGCAGGATCGTTGGGACAGCCGTCTGCAGAATTGCAAGTGCCATCAGCGTCGTCGTCATTGGCGTCTGTGCCGCCGGTTCCGTCGTTGTTGGTGCAAGTTTCACATCCGATGGGGTTGATACAAGCTGCGTTGCTGGCGTCTGCATAATTACAGGCACTGGTGTCAAAACAGTTATCGCTTCCATCGCTGTCACACAAGCCGTCACTGTCAACGTCCGTGTCTACGCTGCCACAACCGCAAATTCCCGCAGCTATCTTGTTGGGATCGTTAGGGCACTCATCTAATGAATCACAGGTTCCGTCGTCGTCGGCGTCATTGTCTACTATCGTACCTGTACCAGAACCATCTGAGCAGGTTTCGCAAACACCGTCAAGAAGGAGACAGGCTGAATTGGCGGGATCCGCATAGTTGCAAGCTCCGGTGTTGGAGCAGTTGTCCCCAGTGTCGCAGATGCCATCTCCGTCGGAGTCTGTGCCGTCATTGGCCGGTGTGTTGTCAGCCAGAGCACCAAAGCCGTCTACGCCAATGCTGCAGTCGTCACAGCCGTCGTTGTCGCTGTCTTCGCAAACCGTAGGATCAGTGGAGTCGTCGTCGTCTCCATCCAATACGCCGTCGTTGTCGTCATCAGGATCTTCTGCATCGCATGTACCGTCACTGTCTGTATCTGTTGCAGTGACTATGACGTCAAAGGAGAAGCTGGCGGTTCTGCCGTTGACATCCGTGGTATTGTAAGTGACAGTTGTTGTTCCAAAGTCAAATGAATCACCCGATTCATAAGTACTGGTGGTGAAGGCGATGCCGCAATTGTCTACAGGATTAGGGTTTGACCAAAACACTTCAGTACTGCATGTCCCCGCATCAGCGCTTTGGGTAATGTCAGCTGTTGGATCGCCGAATGAAGGGTCTTGATTGTCATTGACCGTGACAGAAAAACTCTTGGCATTCAAATTGCCCGCGCTATCCATAGCGGTGTATGTCACCAGGGTTGTACCCACTGCGAAATAATCACCCGGAGCAGCCGTACCGACAAAACTCATCAGAGTACAGTTGTCTGTTGCTGTTGGAATGCTCCATGTGGCGGTGGCCCCGCAATCACCTGCATCAGCGTTCAGCACCAGGTTGGTGGGCATGTTGGTGATGGCAGGAGGTTCAATGTCTGGAGAACATTGAGCCCATGAGGTCGAAAAGGATGACCCGAGGAAGAGTAGGCATAAGCCTATGGAAGCGATGTAGACGCGCATCGGTACAGAATTTGGCACTTGCAAACTACTCCGAAGTCTGTATAACCACGCATCTTTAGTCGACCACAGGCTGCTGTTTATCTATTTATACTCTCCGCTGACAAATTTCTTTGGGCCAAAATGAAAAGCCCCGCTCGAGGCGGGGCTTTTCGTGACCGTGTCAAATCGCTAAATATTCAGGCCTTATCGCGGCTCAAATCCACTACTGTGGGGGTGGCGATGAAGATGGAACTGTATGTTCCAACCACGACTCCGATCATCAGAGCAAAAACGAAACCCTTGATGTTGTCTCCTCCAAAAAGGAAGATGGTGAGCAACACCACAAAGGTTGAAAGCGAAGTGTTGATTGTGCGGCTCAATGTGCTGTTCAAAGCGAGATTGAATATCTCTTTGCGGTCCTTTTTGGAGCCGTATAAGGTGAAGTATTCGCGAATCCGGTCAAACACGACCACGGTGTCGTTGATGGAGTAACCAATGACCGTCAGGATTGCAGCAATAAAGGCCTGGTCAATTTCCATCGTAAAGGGCAGAATCCCCCAGAAGATGCTGAAGAGAGAAAGCACAATCAGAACGTCGTGGATCATCGCAACCAAGGCGCCCAATCCGTATTGCCATTTGCGGAAACGGATGAAGATGTATAGGAAGATGACGATCAGTGAGAACACCGTCGCATTGGTAGCTCCTCGGCGGAAATCATCACTGATGGTGCCATCGACCTTGTTGTATCGGTCTACGGTGTAGTCAATTCCGAGAGTTCCAAGGCCATCGGCCAATGCCTGCTGTATGCGCTCGTCTTGATCTTCAGCCTCGCTTTCAATCAGGAAGTTGGACATGATGCGCACCTGGCGGTCATTCTCCTTGGTCTGCACCAAAGGATTGCCGGGAGTGCCATCTTCGGTGAATGCTACGCTTAGGGCATCTCTGACCTGCTGGACATCCACAGTTTCAACAAACGAAACATCAAACGTGGTACCACCCGAGAATTCAACACCATAGTTGAGGCCCTTTGTGGAAAGGCTGGCCAATCCACCTGCGATGACCAAGGCACTGACGATATAAGCCGTCCGGCGACGTGCGATGAAAGGCACGGCTGTATTGGTGAACCAATTTTCGGTCAGTTTGGAAGAGAAGGAAATTCCCTTCTTGCGTTCCATGCGGCTGTAGATCACCAAGCGTGTCAATACGATGGCACTGAAGAGCGAGGTGAAAATACCTACCATCAGGGTCGTTGCGAATCCGCGAATCGCACCGCTACCGAAGCTGTACAAGATGATGGCGGTCAACAGCGTAGTGATGTTGGCGTCGATGATGGCGCTGTATGCTTTGCTGTAGCCCTCTTTGACGGCGCCGGCCAAGCCTTTGCCTGCGCGCAGCTCTTCTCGAACGCGCTCATAAATAAGCACGTTGGCATCAACGGCCATTCCAATGGTCAAAACGATACCTGCAATTCCTGGCAGGGTCAAAGCCGCTCCGAGCGATGCGAGTGCACCGATCAAGAAGAAGAGGTTGGCGATCAAAGCAATGTTGCTGACGACACCAGCTCCGCGGTAATAGAAGATCATGTAGACCAACACTACGAGCAGAGCGAACACAAATGAACTGAGGCCAGCACGGATGTTTTCCTCACCGAGCTGTGGTCCAACTGAAACTTCGTCTACAATTCTGGCAGGGGCGGGGAGTGAGCCTGCTTTCAAGAGGCTGGACAAGTCTTCGGCCTCTACAAGCTTTTGCTCTGCAGTTTGACCGGTTCCAAAGCTGATTTGTGAGCGGCCATTCAAAATGGCGCTGTTGACGTTGGGTGCGGAGAAGACAAGGTTGTCGAGGACCACAGCCACAGCACGGTTGTTGTCTGCTGAGGCCGCTTTGGTCATCTGGCCCCAAATGGAAGCCCCTTCGCCGTTCATGGTCATGTTACAGACGATGTCGCCGATTTCGTCATATCCGACCCGGGCGTCGACAATGCTCTTTCCGTCCAATTTGGCTTTTCCGCGGCCGCTTTGGTCTTGGATGGCGTGCAATGTTGCCACGCCGCCATCGGTCTTCGCGCTCCACAACAAGCGGAGGTCGGTGCCCAGTGCTGCGCGCACTTCGGCCATTCTCAAAACGTCGTTCACCTTGCCGGTGTCCGCTTCTACTGCAAAACCGACAATGCTCGTCTTGGCCTGCTGGTTGGGCTGCATCACAGCAAACAAGGGATTCTTGGCCCTCAGTGTTTCTGTGTCGAGCGTGCTGTCAGCAGGAGCATTTTCTCCAAAGAGCTCTGGTCGCAAAGCACGTCCTGCGGCGGCATTCGCATCGGCGATGCGTTGCACAATCTCGTCATTGAACCAGGTTTCCCAGAATTCGAGGTTGGCAGTAGACTTCAACTGCTTCCGTGCACGTGCTGGATCGTCGATGCCAGGGAGCTCCACCAAAATGCGGCCGCTGAAGGACAGCTTCTGCACATTGGGTTGGGCGACACCAAGTTGGTCAATCCTTTTGCGGATGATGTTCTCGGTGTTGTTGATCGCGGTTTCCGCTTCGGTCCTCAGGATCGCCAGAATTTCTTCGTCTGAACTCTTTTGTGGAAAAAGGTCGCGGCTCTCCATGTTGTAGAAGATGCGCCAGAGTTCGTCGGTGGTGCCGTTGGCTGCCCAAGCTTGGCCAAACAACGTCACGAAGTCGTCGTTTGAATTTTTGCGCTCGGCCTTTGCCTGAGAAATGGATTGACGGAACGATTCGTTGGTGCTGTAGTCTGCCAGTGCGATGATGAGGTCCGGGATGGACACCTCAAGGGTCACACTCATGCCACCTCGGAGGTCAAGGCCAAGGTTGAGCTCGCGCTCTTTGGCATCCTTATATGACTTCCCGAAAATGGGAACAATGGCGGAATCGCCCTTGACGCGGAGATACGACTTTGCTTCTTCTGCCGCGGTGGCGTCGAAAGCATCCTCGGAGATCGTTCCCGCGGCGAGCATTTGTTCTGCTTCGTAGACGCCCTGCTGCTGTGCTTCTTTCTCAAACTGACTTGAGAAGTAGTTGAAGCTCAAAGTGTACAGGGTAGCCAATGCGAGCAGCACCGTAAAGATCAAGACGGCACTCTTATTCTGCATGGTTCAGGTGTTTTTGAAGGTGCGCAAAGATAGATAAAACCGGTCGGCCTGAACGGCGGGTTCTACCAATGGGCAGGGGGTTTGGATTAACTTCGCCAACATGGGGCAAGCACTCGGTTTTCGAGGACGGACAATACGCTGCGCAAGCGCAAAGGGTTACAGGGGTTTCCGAGTTTTTTCTTGGGTGGTCCTTTGGTGTGCAGTTTTTGCATCCGAACCAATGCTGTCGCAGTCTGTCCAAGTGGCTGTGATGCAATACAAAGGAGGTGGGGATTGGTATTCTAACCCCACCAGTGTTCCAAACCTGGTGACCTTTTGTAACGATGAGCTGGGAACGCGCATAGACGCAGAAGTGCCCTATGTAGAGGTAGGATCTCCGGCGCTGTTCAATTATCCCTTCATTCACATGACGGGCCACGGAAACGTGGTGTTCAGCCCTTCGGAAGCCCGAAACCTTAGAACGTGGCTGGAAGCGGGGGGCTTCTTGCACATCAGCGACAACTATGGAATGGATGCCTTTGTGCGCAAGGAGATGCGCAAGGTGTTCCCCGACCTCGACTGGGTCGAGTTGCCCTTTGAGCACCCCGTGTACCATGTGGCTTTTGACTTTGAAGACGGACCGCCAAAGATCCACGAACACGACGGCGATGCAGCCCAAGGTTTTGGTCTATTGCTGGATGGCCGTTTGGTCTGTTACTATGACGTCGAGTGTGACCTCGGCGACGGTTGGGAAGATTACGCGGTCCACCGCGATCCCGAAATGGTCCGGCGCAGGGCCCTTGAAATGGGGGCGAACCTTCTCACCTTCGCTATGAAAGGCGGAAGGGACGATTGAATCAATGCATGATTTGGACCTCCTTTCCTGTAAACGGGGGGTAGTCTGGGGTCATAAAGTAGATGTACGCATTGATGCGCATGCCCCAGCGCATCTGTTCCACGAACCAATCGAACCAACTCTTGGGATAGCGCTTGGTGAAGAGGATGGACCAGAAAGCCAGCAGATTCAAGAAGAGTACCAAGAGGTTTCGCACGCTCAAGATGAACAAATGCGGGATGAGTAGAATCGGCCCAAAAAGGCCAACAATAAAAGTGTGGCTCCGCGAAACGGCTTCTGGATATGGGATGTCGAGGTGAACGCAAGGGTGCCCAGCTGACAATCCAAAGGCCGGATAGCCATCTATGCAGTTAAAGATGGATGCCGTGAACCGAGCATTCCAATTCAAGAGTCCCAATTGTGTGTCAAACCATGCCCGAGGGTAACGCCCCGTGAACAGGATGGTCCAGAAAGTCAGAAACAGCAATATGCTGCTCAGGATGCTCACAAAGAAGAGGGCAATGCTGTGGGGAATCAACAAATAGAACACACCGAAAAAGGTGCGCAGCAGCAATTCCTTGCGAGAAAATTCTTCTTGGTGGTCAATGTGAAAAGAGAGGGCCATGAGGGATGGTGAGGTTTGAACGCCTCTCAATATGGGTCAACCGGGGAAGCTTGCCAAGCTCGGTCGTGCAAAATACCCCGAGCCAAGCGGGATGGCAATGGTGTTCTCATGCTCATGCACGGAGTCTCTGAGCCACGAAACCACAAGCTCACTCCCTTCTTCTTGGCTGGTTTTGATGACGTCTCCATGACGCAATCCCGCCTGCCATGCCGGGCTTTCTGGCCAGCTAATCTTGACCTCGTTGCGGCCTTCTCTGCCCTTGCCGCATAGGGCGCCACAGCGGGCCAGGCCGTCTTTGTGGGGCTCCAATGTGGCTTGCATGCCTTGGTGCATCAGGGCATCGACCAGCGCAGGCCAAGTGTCTTCTGTTCCATCGCAATGTGCAGCTCTGAGCTCTGAGATTTCCTGAGCGCCTTCGGGTCCGCGCACGCTCGCTCGGCGCTCAAGGGTGGCCCACCAGGTTGCTTCATCCAAGCTGCGGTTGCCATCGGGGCCGGTCAGTTCAGCCAATGCGTCGACCAGCCATCCGGCGCCAGCCCTGTTCAAGGTCACGTCACAGAGGAACGCCAGGACTGCCCCTTCAACGTAGATGTTGCTCCGACGGTGGGGAACCCCCATGGCGTAACCATCGAGCCAAGTATCGTAACTGCTGTCCGCCACGGAAGTCTGCAGGCGGCCCGGGTTCCACAGATGTCGTGTAAGGAGCTTTTCGAACCGCCGCATCCATCCCTGCATGTCGATCACGCCGGACTCTAGCAAGAAGAGATCGCCTAGGTAGGTGGTGACCCCTTCCGCGATGTAGCCCATGCGGCTGGGTGATGCTTGCGAGAAATCATAGGGCATCCATTCGGCAGGCCTCAGTCGCTTGACGTTCCATGTGTGGACCAATTCGTGGCTCGCGATGTCGATGACCTCCTCCAAACCCGAAGAAGGTCCCTCGGCGCCGTGGGTCAATTCACGGGCAGGCCCCCAAGCAATGACGGTCGAGGCCTCGTGTTCCACTCCGTGGCGTGCTTGGAATTCAGGAAAGAGGTACAGAAAGTGGTATTCTGGAACGGGCAGCCAGCCAAAAGCAGCCATCTGCGCTTCGGTAAACTTTTTATGGGCCTCCACAAAGGCGGTCTCGTTGAAGTGCCGCTGGCCCCAAACATGGACATAAAAAGGAACGCCGTCGACGGTGTATTCTTCTCGCCAAAGGTCCTCTGCTGGGGCAGCAATCCAGGGGTTGTCCATGAGGTGTTGCATGTCTTCGGCATGCAACTGTCTGCCATCTGGAGCGCGGCTCGAGAGCAGGGCCGTGGCGACCTTCCAATCCGCTGGAATGTCAGGCAAACTCACGGTAATGGGATGTGCTGCAAGATCGGGGTGAAAGACCAGGCAATTGACAGGATTCACATACAGCAGTTGGGCATCGCACCAAGTACTCCCGGCGTCGAGACGCGCTGCGGTGAACCGGTACCTCACGGTCACCGGTTTTGGCTCTGCTGCTTGGGCATGACATTGCCACACATGGAGCTCTGTTTTTTGTAACGGTTGCCACGAACCTTCGGTCCATTGTTCCATGCCACGGACGAGTCGTCCAAAGTCGCCCCGTTCGTAGCGTCCCGGGCGCCACATGGGCAGATGAACCCGGTCTGTGCCAGCAGGGAATTGCGCTTGAATCAGAAGTTCGTGCCGGCTTTGGCGCGCCACACTGTAATGGATGCCGTCCATGGAATCAGTCAAAAAGGGCAGGTATGGGATGCCCTGTGCATCCGGAAGGACGAGGGAAGCCCAGCAATGCAGAGAGGGTAGGAGCAATGTCCCGAATTTCTGTTCGGCGATATGTTCTGCCCTGAGGAACACCGGGACCCATCATTAAAAAAGGGACATGGGTGTCATAAGCGTATGGACTTCCATGGCTCGTTCCAGTGCGGCTGTATTCGAGGTAACCTGGCTTGAGCATCACCACGACATCCCCTGACACTGTAGCATGCCAACCGCGTTGAATGTTGGCTTCGGCTCCTTCGGTGTAAGTGCTTCCCCTGAGGTCGGCTGCGGTCATGGTTTTCTGGACTTCTGGAAACGTAGATGCTGTGGATGCGGCGAAGCGGGCGACGGCATCAGCATCGATGCCCTTCTCACGCAGGATCGGGCGGTTCAAAAAGAACTGGTCATTGTCGTACTCGAGGATGAGATCACTGTGTCCAAACTTCTCCTTCACAGCAGCATATACAGTGGCCTTCATGGGCTCTGGATTCCAGTAGTCCACAGGAAGGCCTCTTTTTTTCTCGAGTCCAGGCACAGTGACTGCGCCGTGATCTGCTGTCAAGAACGCGGTCCATTGGCCGGTGCCGATGAGGCTGTCCAATGCAGTGAAAAGCCGGCCCAATTCATCGTCCAACCTTCGGTAGGTGTCTTCTGTTTCCATGGCGTGGGCGCCAAACTTGTGCCCTACGTAATCGGTGCTGCTGAACGAGATCGCCAAGACGTCAGGAACGCGGTCGGCGCCGAGTGCCTCGGCCTCTATGGCGGCGAGGGCGAAGTCTACGAGGAGGGTGTTGCCATGCGGGGTTCCCTTGATGATGTCTTGTCCGCCATTGTCTTCTTCAAAGGCCTCTAGGTCATAAGGAAACGTGGGCCGTTCACCGCCGCGCCAGGTGCCTTCGTAAGGGGTGTTATCGGCCATGCTCCCCGCATAGGATTCGGGGGCGTCCCGGAGCGACCAGCCCTGAGAAATCAGGTCTTCCACTGCGTCAGACTTGTTGAATTGACGGACCCATTTTGGCAGTGCTTCCATGTAGTGCGAGCTGCTGATGAATTGACCACTTGATAGCCAATACGCTGCATCGGCCGAGTGGCCAGCAGGAAGTATGGCTCCGCGGTCCTTCATGCTGGCTCCAATGACCTTGGGTTCGCCTCCTTCTCGCTGGGTAAAGTGGAGTTTGAATTCGTCCGCCCAGGTGCTCGCGTTGAGGCGTGCAGGAGACATTTGGCCTGCTGTTCCGGGGTCGATGCCGGACATGCCAACCCCTTGGACTTCTTTGTCTTCGACGCAATACACTTTGGTGCTGTCTGCCCTTGAAAACCAGTTGTTTCCTATGATGCCATGCACCGCAGGGGTGGTGCCGGTTGCAATGCTGGCGTGGCCGGGGCCGGTGTAAGTCGGTGCATAGCTGAAGTGGTGATCCATGCCGATGAACCCCTCTCTAAAGAAGCGCTTGAACCCTTTTTCCCCGAAGCCATTGGAATAGCGTGTGAGATAATCGGCACGCATCTGGTCTACGGTAATCGCGACGACCAATTTGGGTGGTTTGTTTTCGACCGTTACTCCCTGTGGCGTTTGGGCTAAAACAGCATTTGTAGGGGTGCAATTCCAGAGGCTGGCCAACAGCAAGGGGAGGATGGAAAGGGCAAATTTGGTCGACATAAACAAAGGAGTTCGGTGCTGAATTTAACGCCGGAAGAAGCCGCTGACGAGGGCAAATACAAGGACACACCCCAAAACGCTGACCAAAACATTGGCCAGAGCCCATGTCCATTGTCCATCGGCGAGCAGTTTTTGGGTGTCTGCACTGAACGTGCTAAATGTGCTGAACCCTCCACAAAAACCGATGGCCACGGCGGCGTGAAGGGTGTGTTGATCGGGCCATTTGGAAGCGAGTCGGGTTGTGGCCCAGGCCAAGATGGCAGTCGCGGCCAAGTTCGCGGCCAATGTGCCAAGGGGAAGGGCTGCTTTACCATTGAGCCAAACACCAAATGCATGGCGCATGACAGAGCCAAATCCGCCACCAAAAAAGACGGCCAAAAGAAGGGCGGGAGCCAGGGGGTTCATGCGGTTATTTTTTCCTTAAAAACTCTGGAAAACAGCTGATGTGTTGCTGCTGCAAATCCTGTGCCGAAAAGCGCTCCAAATACGATGTCAGCCGGATAATGAACGCCTAAATATATTCTTGTCCAACTCACAATTGCGGCCCAGAGCCACAGCCAACGGGTGGCTGTTGAACCCAATAAAAGAAAGGCCATTGCAGCCAATCCAAAGGTGTTTGAAGCGTGGGATGAGACAAAGCCAAAACGGCCTCCTCGGTAGACACTGCCGTCCTCGTGTTGGTGCAATATCAGAGCCTCAGAAAGGTCGGGGTTGTGGCTGGGCCTGAGCCGCTCGAATCCCGGTTTCAGAACGCGGCTGCTGATGGCATCTGTTCCCGCAAACGTGACCAATACCATGGCCAGTCTGAGCGCTCCCCGTTGCCAAGGCACCCCTTTAAAAAGGCGCCAAATCACAAACAAATAGACCGGAGTAGACGACCACGGCTGACTCAGCCACCAGCCGACCGCCGAAAGCGACTCAGGTGCACCATTGAGCAGCAGCAACACGGCTTCATCCCATGCCTGCAGGGTGTCCTTCACGTTCAGGTATAGATGGACTCGATCACGTCACCATAGCGCGCCAGGATGGGCTTGCGCTTGAGTTTGAGGGTCGGTGTCAATTCCCCCCCGTCAATGGTGAAGGGCTCTGGTAAAACGCGGATCTTTTTAACCCGCTCCCAAGTGGCAAAGGGCTGCATAAGTCCATCGAGGTCTTGCTGTATGCGTGCCAAGATTTCTTCGTCCGCGGGCACCTCAGATGCACTGGGGCAGGGCCTGTCGTGTCGTTTGCACCATTCTGCGAGGAAGACCATGTCTGGTACTACCAATGCAGCAGGGTGTTTGCGGCTTTCACCGATGACCATAACCTGTTCCACAAATCGGGAAGCCTTGATGGCATTCTCGAGCAGTTGAGGCGCAACATATTTACCGCCTGATGTCTTGAACATCTCTTTCTTGCGGTCGGTGATGCGCAGGAAACCATCCTCGATGACACCGATGTCACCAGTGTGGAACCAGTTGTTCTTCAGTACTTCTGCAGTCTTCTCCTCGTCCTTGTAGTACCCCATCATCACCTGTGGGCCTTTGACCAGGATTTCACCGTCTTCTGCAATGTTGATTTCGGTATCGGCAATCAGTTTTCCTACCGTTCCAATGCGCAACATGTCGGTGGCATTGAGGGAGTTTACGGATACCACTGGCGATGTTTCGGTCAGGCCATAGCCCTCATAAACTGGAATGCCAGCTCCGTTGAAAAAGCGTGCCAGGCGGGGCGCCAAAGCCGCAGATCCGCAGGCCACTGCCATGATTTCGGTGAGGCCAAGTGCTGCTTTGACTTTGTCGAATACCAGCTTGCGGGCGATGCCCAATTTCCATTCGTAGAATCCGCCATTGCCACCATCGGGCTCCCATTCCAAAGCCAGGCCAACGGCCCAGTTAAAGATGGCCGATTTGACGCCGCCTGCTTCGCGGCCTTTGGCGACGATGGCGTCATGGAACTTTTCGAGCAGCCGTGGCACTGCGGTAAACATGTGCGGCTGTGCAGCTCCCAGATCGTCCTTGACTGTTTCAAGGCTTTCACCGAAGTGGATTTTGGCGCCTTCGTGCATGTACAGGTAATGCAGCATCCGCTCAAAAATGTGGCAGACCGGCAAAAAGCTCAATACGCGGTATTCTGTTCCCGGAACCCGTTCGGGCAGCCTTGGAATGCTGTGGAGCGCGTTTTGCGCAATGTTCATGTGGCTCAACATGACACCTTTGGGGCGACCTGTGGTGCCCGAAGTGTAGATGATGGTGGCCATGTCCTCTTGGACGACTTGATTGCGCCGCTTTTCCAACTCTGCCTTGGTTTCGGCTTCGGCAGCTGCTCCCAATCCTGTGACTTCCCGCCAGGAACGCGCACCAGGAACGTCTTCAAAAGTGAAAACCGCTTCCAAAGAAGGGACTTGGTCTTGGATGGAGCTGACCTTTTGGAACAAATCTGCATTGCTCACAAAACAGAAGCGCGTTTCACTGTGGTTTAGGATGTACACATAATCATCCGGTGTCATGGTCGGATAGATGGGAACATCAATGCCGCCGGCCTGCAAAGTGCCGTGGTCCATCAGGTTCCATTCGCATCTGTTGTTGTGCGAAATGAGTGCCACCCGTTCGCCGGGTTGGAGCCCCATGGCAATGAGCCCGAGGCTCACTTGGTCCATTTCGTCCACAAATTGGGACGTAGAGTAGGAGATGGGAGCGCCGCCATTGGGCATCGTCATCATGACGTCCAAAGGACCGTTGGCGAGTTGGTAACGGGGAAAATCGAATAACCGTGTGGGTCGGTTCATGGTGAAAGGTGTTCAGCGGTCACAATGTAGTGGAAGGAATTTGCACTTTCGCAGCGTGACGGATTCACAATTCAAAGACGACCCGAGGCTTCAATGGCCAGAATTGGCTTTTGACGCTCCTCTGATGAAGGTGCAGCGCTCAGCTGGTAAGTGGCAGCTGCGTTGCATGGTGCGCCGCAAATGGGTGGCTTTGGAACCCGAAGAATGGGTGCGCCAGCACATTGTAGCGGCGTTGGTTCAATCGGGCTGGCCTTTGGGACGCATGGTGCTGGAACACCCTGTCCGGTTTGGGCAGGTCTCTGGACGCGTGGACATCGCGTGTTTTGACCGCTCAGGAGAGGTGTGCTTGGCCGTAGAGGTCAAAGCACCACATGTTCCGTTGGACGAGAAAGTGGCTGAACAGGTTGCGCGGTATGACCTGGCGCTTATGTCTTCTAAGCTAATGATAACCAATGGTTTGAAGACGGCTGTTTGGGGTCGAGGAGCAGATGGAGTTTTGGTTCAATCCAAAACTTGGCCGGTTGCCCAAGCAGATTGACGGCGGGGATTGTGGATTACAAGGGGCTTTCTGTTGGAAAGCCAAAGTGACTCATGGCCACGAAAAGAACCGTGCAATGGGCGAACAGCGGTATTTTGCACCATGCAACCGAAGGACATATTGGCCATTTCCGGAAAACCGGGGCTCTACAAAGTGTTGAATACTACCCAGCGTGCCATTGTGGTGGAGAGCATGAGAGAGGGCAAGCGCAGCGCGGTGCCTTCCTCTGCGAGGGTGTCTAGTTTTGAAGACATCAGCATCTTCACGTACGATGAAGACCTTCCGTTGTCGGAGGTGCTCAATACCCTTCACGGCCACCTGAAAGGAGGCGAAGCTCCAAACTCCAAGGAATCCCACGATACGCTGCGCGCTTTCGTGACCGAGGTGGTGACCGACCTGGACCAAGAGCGGGTGTACCACAGCGACTTGAAAAAACTGTGCACGTGGTACAATGAGTTGAACAGCTTGGGTGTTTTGCCCTTTGCAGCAGCAGAAGACGAAGAACAATCCACTGAAGCTAAAGAGGCGCCGGTAGAGGAAGAGGAGGCCGCTGCGGAAGGTTCTGTCGAAGAAGTGTCAGAGGACGAAGCTGCGGCAGAAGAATGAGTGTTTCCACCCTTAAAGTGGCCGTCATTGGGGCGGGTACCATGGGCAACGGCATTGCCCACGTTTTTGCCCAGTCGGGTCACCATGTGTCTTTGATTGATGTCAACGCCGCCGCTTTGGAGCGCGCCCAGGCGACCATTGAGCGAAATTTGGACCGGTTGGTGGCCAAGGAGCGCATCTCTGCCGATGACAAAACTGCGACGCTTGCCCGGCTCAAAACCTCCACGGAAATGCACGGTGCAGTTTCCGATGCAGACTTGGTGGTAGAGGCGGCGACAGAACGCCTTGATTTGAAGCTGAAGATCTTTGAGCAGATTGACGCTTCGGCGCCTGCTGCTGCGATTCTAGCGACCAATACATCTAGCATTTCCATCACGCGCATTGCGGCAGCCACCGGACGCCCGGACAAGGTCATCGGGATGCATTTTATGAATCCTGTGCCCATCATGAAATTGGTGGAAGTCATCCGTGGCTATGACACGAGTGACGAGACTACAGCCACCGTCGTTGCGTTGTCCCAACAACTCGGTAAGGTTCCGGTCGAAGTCAACGATTACCCGGGCTTTGTGGCCAACCGGATTTTGATGCCCATGATCAACGAAGCCATCTGCAGCCTGCATGAAGGCGTTGCAGGTGTTGCGGAAATCGATCAAGTCATGAAGTTGGGCATGGCGCACCCCATGGGGCCGCTGCAGCTTGCAGATTTCATCGGTTTGGATGTCTGCTTGAGCATTCTACGGGTGTTGCAAGACGGATTTGGTCAGCCGAAATACGCGCCGAACCCACTGTTGGTCAACATGGTCATGGCAGGCAAACTCGGCGTCAAGTCAGGAGAAGGTTTTTACACCTACACCAAAGGGAGCAAGGAAATTGTGGTTGCTCCCACATTCAGCTGATCAGACGTGAAGGGGTTCCAGCCTTTACTCGATGACATTCGGGAGCGCAAATTTGCTCCGCTTTACCTCTTGGGTGGGGAAGAGGCTTTTTATTTGGATGCCCTGTCGGATGCGGTCGAAGCACATGCGCTGGAAGAGCACGAGCGGGATTTCAATCAAACCATTCTGTACGGAAGAGACAGTGACCTGGACCAAGTGCTGGCCGCAGCCCGTCAGTTTCCCATGATGGCAGAGCGCCGATTGGTGCTGGTCAAAGAGGCCCAAGAGCTCAGAGAATGGAAGTCAAAAGACAAGCTCGAAAAGCTTGCGGCATATGCGGATAACCCTGTGGCATCGACGGTGTTGGTGTTGGTGCACCGCAATAAAATGCCCGACAAACGTTTGGGTGCGGTAAAGCGCATTCAACAGGCAGGGGTGGTGTTTCAATCCACGAAAATCCGAGACTACAAGTTGCCAGAGTGGATCGAGGGCTTTGTCCAGTCCAAAGGGCGCCGCATCAGTCCGCGCACGGCTCAAGTGATGGCCGAATACCTCGGCAATGATCTCAAAAAAGTGGCAGGCGAGTTGGAAAAATTGTTCATCGCGTTGCCAGAAGGGGGCGAGGTCAGCGATACCCTGATTGAGCAGCACATCGGCATTTCCAAGGAGTACAACATTTTTGAGTTGACCGGAGCCCTCGCCGAAAAAGACGTTGGGCGTGTCACCCGGATTGTCCAGTACATGCGCGCCAACGAGAAGTCCAACCCCGTGCCACGCATTCTGCCTGTTTTGACCAACTATTTCAGCAGGGTATTGACTTTTCACCACCTTCCCAGCCACGATCCATCTGCGGTAGCGAGTGCGCTGAGGGTACACCCCTTTGCAGCCAAAGAATACGCCAGGGCAGCGCGCAACTATCCCGCCCGCAAAGTGGCGAGGATTTTTGGCTACCTGAGGGAATGTGACGCTAAATCAAAGGGGGTGGGCAATGTGACTGTGCATCCATTCGATTTACTGGAAGAGGCTTTGTTTAAGACCTTGCATTGAGCCTTTGAAGGGCCGATCGCGAACCGAACTCTCCCCTTGTTGTTGCCTTGATTATGACCGCAAAAAACGACTTGCTTCTAAGGGTTCTCGCTGGAGAGGACACGCCGCGTCCTCCGGTTTGGCTGATGCGCCAAGCAGGACGAATCCTGCCTGAATACCGCGCTGTAAGAAGCCGCTTGTCGGGATTCAAGGAGCTGGTAGAGACCCCGGAATTGGCCTGTGAAGTGACCCTTCAGCCGGTTGATTTGCTCGGTGTGGACGCCGCGATCCTGTTTAGTGACATTTTGGTCGTTCCAGAAGCGATGGGTCTTCCGTATCAATTGATTGAGAAGGTTGGGCCTCGATTTGCCGAAACCATTGGTTCACGCGCTGACCTTGATCGGTTGCATGCTGTTGAGCCAGAGGAACATTTGCGTTATGTCATGGATGCCATGCGCATGACGCGTCAGGCTTTGGACGGGCGGGTGCCGTTGATCGGGTTTGCAGGTGCTCCTTGGACGATTTTTTGCTACATGGTAGAGGGCGGAGGAAGCAAGGAATGGAGCAAGGCGCGGCGGATGCTGCGTTCTGAGCCGGCCCTGGCCGAGGATTTGCTCGACAGAATTACCGATGCGACCATTGTGTACCTCAATGCACAAGTGGCTGCGGGTGCGCAAGTGTTGCAGGTGTTTGACAGCTGGGCGGGCGCATTGGATGGTGCGCTTTTCGAACGTTACAGCATGCCCCGGCTTCGCCGCATTTGTGAGGAGGTACATGGGGCGCCGATGATTGTCTTTGCGAAAGGCGCAGGCTGGCAACTTGATCGGTTGGCCACTTTGCCTTGTGCTGCGCTCGGAGTAGACTGGCACACGCCCATTTCAGAGGCCCGTCACAGGGCGCCCCAGCACGTGCTTCAGGGCAACATGGACCCCTCTGTTTTGTACGGCACTGAGGCCGAGGTGAGGAAGGCTACCCAACGAATGTTGTCTGATTTTGGGCGCGGTGGCCATGTGGCTAACTTGGGCCACGGTGTTTATCCCGACATCAACCCGGATCGCGTCAGGGCCTTCATCGACGAAGTCAAACGCAGCGAGACTTGATAGGGAACCATCAGAACAGGAAAACCATGCGGAAATTGATGATGATTGGCGCTTGCATTGCGCTGTTGAATCCGGCCTTTGACGCCGACTTGAAGGCACAGGACGAGAACCTCGTTCCCAACGGCAGCTTCGAAAACGGAGATGTCAAGCGCCTCAAGGCTTACGGCCAACTCGAGGAGACCACGACCGATTGGTTCCCGTATACCGACGCGCCACTTGACCTGTATTCTACGGATGTCAAAGGCGAGAAGGTGGCGGTTCCAGCCAACAGCTATGGTTACGAAGATCCATCTGACGGCTACCGTTATGGTGGGTTCCGCGCCTACACAAAGTCGCCAAAGGTTGCGCGGACTTACTTCCAGGTGCGCTTATCTGAAAACCTCCAGGCCAATCAGATGTACTGTGTGAGTTTCGATATTTCACTGAGTGACCTTTCGAAGTACGCAGTCAATGGCATTGGAGCTTATTTCTCGGACCGGAAAGAAATGCAGCCCAATCTCGGTATTGTAGACCGCGACCCTCAAGTCATGCATCGGACGGACAAGGTGATGCAGTTGATGGAGGGATGGGAGACCGTTTGTGGCACTGTTTTGGGCACAGGTCAAGAAGAGTACATGACCATCGGTGGGTTCAATGGCTCTCGCGACATTGAAGAAGTAAAGGTCAGGAAACCGAGCTCAATTTCGGGTGTGCAGACCATGCACGCATACTATTACATTGACAACGTGAAGGTTGTCCCTGTAGATGCCAAGAGCCAGTGCAACTGCTCACGCTCCTCAAATACAGCGCCTGATTTGGTGTATGGCGGTGCGAAGTTGCCCAATGAGCTGACTGGAAGGGATTTGGTTAGCCGTACAGCGGTTTACTACGCCTTTGTAAAGCGGTCTTTCACAGAAGACGGCAAGTCCTCTTTGGACCGTTTGGCAGGTGTGCTGAAATCAAACCCGTCGTGGACTTTGGAAGTCATGGGGCATTGTGATGACGACGAAGTGTCTGAAGGCAAGATCAACCCGCGTTTTTCTGAAATGGGCCGCAAAAGGGCGGAGCAGGTCAAGCGCTACTTGACGTCTCAAGGTGTTTCTGAAGGAAGTGTAGTGGTGAGGGGGTTGGAAAACTCAGACCCCGCCAGCACCAAGGATTCTGACCTTGCCCGGGCGAAGAACCGCAGGGTGACTTTCCGGATCAAATAACCCCATGTGGAAACTGCCGGCCGTTTGGTTGGTCATGGTAGGGTTGGGGTTTGAGGCGTTGTCTCAAACGCCACTGCCCGTGCTTGATGCGGCCAGTTTGGTGCGTGACGGAGGGTTTGAATCCAAGAAATTCTGTCCATCCGATTACAACCAACAACGCCTGAGAACCCTTTCGAGTTGGGAGCAGCCCACAGAGGGCACTCCGGATCATTTTGCTGCCTGCAGTGGATCTGCAGGCGTGCCTGTAAATCGGTTTGGGAAGGAACTCGGATTGGATGGTGAAGCATACGGTGGCTTGGTGGTCTTCAGCCGGGCTAAATGGCGCTACAGAGAGTACCTGACTACAGAGTTGACGCGGTCTTTGGCACCCAACGAATGGGTTTGTGTGTCTTTTTGGTATTCGGCAGCGGAGAAGGCCGGTGTGGTGGCCGATGGGATCGGGGCGCTGTTGAGCGCCGAAAAGCCCCGTGGAGAGCGCGATTACATCTTGGAGCAAACCCCACAGATGGTCAACCCAGAAGGGCACTATCTCGAAGTGTCCGATGGGTGGGTCAAGCTTTCCGATGCGGTACAAGCCGAGGGAGGCGAACGCTGGCTCACCCTGGGCAACTTTGATGCAAAGGGAGAGACGCGGTTGGCATTGTCAGCGGATGCCCCTAAAGACGCTTCGGATTGGGCCTATGTATACCTTGACGGTGTGGCTGTTGTACCTGTGGATCGGCCTGAGGATTGCGCCTGCCTTGTGCGCAAAATCGCATCTGAAATTTCGGATCCTCCAGAGCCCTTAACCCGGGTAGAAGAATTGGAGAGGGACACCTTGCATTTTGACTTTGACGATGCTTCGCTGCAGGAGGAAGACTTGGTCAAGCTGGACCGCTGGGGCAACATGTTGCGCCGCAACCGCTTTCTCCGATTGGAAGTGCATGGGCACACCGATGCCATGGGCCCGGAGGGATACAATGCGGAGTTGTCGGATCAGAGGGCCCGTGCGGCCTTTGCCTACCTGATGGACCAAGGAGTGGCCCCAGACCGGATGCGGACCAATGGACACGGAAGCGCCAATCCCGCAGCGTCTAACCGCGATGCGCAGGGCAGGGCGCGCAACAGGCGGGTCGAATTCCGCCTGGTGGAGCAGGCGTTCATCGAGGTGGATTGAAGTCCGTTATAGCGCCGCAACGCGGGACTGTCGGGGAATGGAGGCGAGGAGAATCATCGCCACGGCAAAGAATCCGATGAGGGCGAGGATGGAGGAGCGCATGCTTCCCGTGAGGCCTTCGATGTAGCCCCAGCTGAACATGCCAATGACAACCCCGAGCTTTTCCAAGACTTCGTAGAAGCTGAAATACGACGCCGTGTCTTCGGTGTCGGGGAGCATTTTGGTGTAAGTGGAGCGGTTGAGGCTCTGTGTGCCGCCCATCATGAAGCCGACGATGCCGGCAGCGACGAAAAACATGGAGGAGCCATTGACCAAGAAGTACGCGAAGAGGCAGACGCCTGCCCAAAGTGTCGTGGCGATCAGAAGGACGGTGACATTGCCCCATTTCTTGCTTAACCAACTGAAAAGGAAGGCCCCGGGAATGGCAATGAGCTGAATCAACAGGATGGCTAAGATGAGCTCATCTGAGGCGAGTTTGACCTCTTTGATGCCAAAGGAGCTGGCCATGAGCATGATGGTTTGGATCGCCATGCTCATGACGAAAAAGCTCAGGAGGTAACGGATGATGCGGGTTTTGCCTTTGAGGTCCCGTGCCACACCGCGCAGCTCCTGAAAACCTTTGAAAAGGATGTTGCCTGTGGGCTTTTTTTTGGCTTTGACGGGCATGCGGCGGAAGGTGACTTGGGCCCATCCTGCCCACCAAATTCCTACGCCTACGAAGGCCCAACGTGTGAGGTGGTCGCCCACGCCCATGATAAGTCCAAGGCACATGAGCAGCAGTATGACGGCACCCGCGAAGCCCCAGGAGTAGCCTTTGGCCGAAAGCAGGTCTTGCTCTTCACGCTCAGCGATTTCAGGAAGAAAGGCGTTGTAAAAACCGAGGCTCCCCCAAGCGCCGATGTTGGCCATAAACAGTGCCGACATGCTCCACTCCAAGTGCTGGGGGTCAAACCAGAACAGCCCGATGCACCCTGTGGCCCCGATGTAGCAGAAGCATTTGAGAAAGAACAGTTTGCGGCCCAGATAATCGGCCATGCCGCTCAAAAGAGGGGAGGCCACAATGACGATGAGAAAAGAGGCGGCGATGATGTAGCTGTACAGCTGGGTGTTGATGAAGGTCTTGCCCAGAAAATCAACCACATCGGATTCAATGCCATTGCGCTCGGTAGTCGTAATGGCGGTGTAGAAAAGGGGGAAAATGGCCGTTGTGATGACGAGGAAGTAGGCGGAGTTTGCCCAGTCATACATGAGCCAACCTTTTTGAACCGCCTTTTTGGAATAGGCTTTGCGCAGGCTCTGAGGATTTCCCATATGGGCAAGATAGGGCCAAGGGCAGTGGAGCCCTCGAGGGCGTTAGCCAAGCAGTCCTTGACGGTCTACTTCGTCTGCAATGTGGTCGCCGATGGCCAGTGAGGCGGTGGCTGCTGGGGAAGGGGCGTTCAAAACGTGGACACTGCGGCCTTGGGAGATGATGCGGAAATCATCCTTGGTGTCGCCATCGGGGCGCAAGAGTAGGGCGCGCACCCCGCTGCGTCCTGGGCGCAGGTCGTCCATTTCGAGCGAAGGTACCAGCCTTTGAAGGGTTTTGAGAAACAGCCGCTTTGAAAATGCCCGGCGGTATTCGTTGATTCCAAACGACATGTTTTTGAAGAAGAGCCGCCAGGTCCCTCCATAACCAAGGGCGTCGGCGGTGTCGCGCAGGTTAAAGTCGGTTTTGCCGTAGCCTTCGCGTTTGAAGGTGAAGACGGCATTTGGACCACATTCGATGTCGCCGTTGGTCATCCGTGTGAAATGAACCCCGAGGAACGGGAACTGCGGATCCGGGACAGGGTAAATGAGGTTGCGCACCTTGAACTTGGCGTGGTCTTCGAGCTCATAGTAATCGCCGCGGAATCCGACCACCCGTTCGGGCAGCTTGACGCCGTCTTTTCGCGCAAGACGATCGGCCTGAAGGCCTGCACAAACGACGAGGCCATTGCCGGTAAAGTCACCTTTGGAAGTGTGCACGCTGACGCTGTTGGCGTCTTGCGTGAAGTTGCGGGCTTCAACACCGGTGAACACGGCGCTCTCGGGCTGTATGCCGCGCGCTACGTCCACCATTTTGGCAGTGGCACCCCGGAAGTCAATGATGCCTGTGCAAGGCACCCAGAGGCCTTCTACGGCGCGCACATGGGGTTCGATTTCGCGCACGGCGTCGCCTGATATGCGCTCGAGGCCTTCGATTTCATTTTGGAGTCCCAGACCGAAGACCTTCTCCAGCATGGGCACCTCGTCGGCTGTGGCAGCGGCAACGACCTTACCGCAGATGTCGTGTTCTACTCCGTATTCTTTGGCAAAAGCCACCAATTCATGGCGGCCTTTCACACAATTGATCGCCTTGAGGCTGCCTGGTGGGTAATACAGTCCGCTGTGGATGACACCGCTGTTGTGTCCGGTTTGGTGGTCGCTGAGGATGTCCTCCTTTTCAAGCAACGCAATGCGGGCCTCAGGGTGGCGGCGCTGGAGCTTTAGAAACGCGGCAGCGCCGACGATTCCTCCGCCCACAATGATGAGGTCAAATGGTTTGGCTGTTGTCATGCCGGGAGATGGGGGGCGAAGATAACTTGTGGTCCATCTGTGGGTTTACCCAAGGGTACCGATGGTCATCGCAGCAGGTGCAGGTGCCCGCGGCGTTCCTGAATGTTGGGAATGCCCGTTTCGCTGTACTTCCAGTAGAGTCGGTAGCTGTATATGCCGTCTTGCACAAAGTGAAGACGCTCGCTGTTGAGTGTTTCAGCCTGGCCCATCCAGACTTGATCAGGGTCGTCAGTGCGCCACACCAATTGTCCCCAACGGTCATACAGTTCAAGGCTGAATTCATCCAATTCTGGACAGTTTGTCTCCACTTTCAACCCGTCATTGATTCCGTCATTGTCCGGAGTGAACGCCGTGGGCATCCACATGTCACATCCGCAGTACTCCTGGGTCACTTCAACGAAAGCGATGTCCTTGCCACAGGCATTCTCTGCCTCGAGCAGATATGTCCCCGCGCCGACCGTGGGGTTTAGACCTTCTACCTCGGGGTCATTCCATTCTAGGGTATAGGGCAATTCATCGATGTCCGTGCCTTCGACTGCGCGCAGCTCGGCGAGAATTTCGGTGGTTTCACCCCAACAAACGATGCCGGCATAGGGGGCGGCGTCGACGTCGAGGTTGGGCCAGACGTCGACCGTCACGTTGGCAGAGTCGGCGCATCCTGTCATGCTGTCGAGAACGCGGACCGTGTAGGTGCCTTCTTGTTCCCACGCATGCTGGTTGGTGGTCACACTGCCATTGACACTCCACACCCAATATCCCACGGCCGGTGAGGCTTGCTCCGTCCAGGTCCATTCGACCGCAGGATCGAGCACGCAGCGGATGACAGTATCTGCCAGTTGTCCTACCGAGGGGACGGGCCACCACTCGACGGTGGCAGATGTCGAAGCTTCACAAGCACCCAAGGCCACCGTGACTTCGAATGGGCCTTCACCGTCTGCGGCCGAGAGACTCAAGCTGTTGCCAGAGCTTCCGGTGGACCATGAAGCGGTCTGGAAGTTGCCAACGACGCTGAGGATGACGGATTCGCCATTGCATGCGCCGCTGGGGCCTTGGAGGTCATAAGCGATGGGGGGAAGTTCCTCGAGCACCAGGAAGGCGGTGTTTTGGCAGCCGTTGTCTGAGATAAGGTTGGCCGTATAGGCGCCCGGCCCGGCTTGGTTCAAGTTGGCCGTGCCCGATGGCAGGATCCAACTGTCAACAGTGCTGCCGCTGCTGGGAACAGCGGAGACCCACCCTGTTTCTCCGAAACAGAGTTCAGCAGGAAAAGATTGGATGCTGGCTTCGGGAAGTGGCCATACTTCGACCATGACCCACTCTGGGGTTCCGGCGCATCCGCCAGCTTCGGCTTCTACCAAGTGGCTGCTGGTTGTTTCCACGGTAATGCTTGGCCCTGCAGTAACAGCGCCGTTGCTCGTCCATTGGATGCTGGCAGGAATGTCCGTGTTTGCGGTGAGGGTGAGTGTTGTGCCATCACACAATGCCACGTCGTTGGGTTGGTCCAGAACAAGGGTAGGAGAGGCCTGATCGATGACCGTTACAACTTGAACTTCTGTGCAGGTCGCGAGCACTGCTGAGACCGTGTAGGTCCCGCCACTGTTGACCTCAAGCGTTGCTCCGCCGGTGCCGTCCCAGTCCAGTATACTGCCGGTGTCGGCACTGGCACTGAGGGTAGCGGCGGCGCCGTCACAAATGGTGATTTCTGGTGTGGTGTTGAGGTTCGGCGCAGGAAGGCCTTCAACAGCAATGGTCTCGGTCAATGGGCATCCGCCGTCTTCGGCTTCGATGATGTGGTCTCCCGGCAATGCCATGAGGACGGCACTGTTTAAGCCTGCCCAACTCACGTTCAGTCCGGGCGCCGTTCCAGTGATTTCCAAAGGCGCATTGGGGCAAGTGGAATAAGGAGAAGGTGGGTCGAGGACCAGGCCCGGAATCCCTGAACTGTTGGATACATCGAGGACGCAGAAGGATTGGTTGTTGCTCGCTCCTCCGGTGCTTCCTGTGAATCCCCACCACACCATGTTGTCTCCGGCAAAGACATCGTTTTCCAGATCGACGGTAGCATTGAAGCGCTCGACATCATCAAACTCCATGCGCAGCGATTGGGTGCTGGGGTTCCATTCGATGTGGACGACGTGGTCTTGGCCGTCTTCTATGTTCAGGCTGGTAGCACTGGCTTCCAGAGGTCCTGCGAGGCAATCTGGGCTGTTGTGGTTGTTGGTTCCATCGCGTTGGAGGGCAACGTGGTCATAAGTGGGGTCACCGAAGTTGTCGTTGTTCCAAGTGTCGAACTCAATGACGATGCTGGGGTCGAATGTGGGGTCGGTAAAGGTGCCTGAAGGCGCATTGAAATTGCCATACCCCATGTTGCCTCCCGTGCTGGTGGTCGGCTGGTTCGTTCCCAATTGATGGAGCACGAAAGCGATGCCATCGGCTCCACCATCGTTGGTTCCGAGGTTGACTGTGAGGTGGATGCAGAAGGGTTGGCTAACGTCGAGCTGGACGTTGTTCCATGCCGCCCCTTGCTGCGCATTGAGGCTGGGGGTGATTTGGATGCAGTCGCCACCGAGTTGCTCTGCACTGCCGATAAGCGTGAATTGTCCAGCTCCCGCAAGGGGAAGAGAGATCAATGCCAACAGGTAGACGAGGCTTCGCATGGGTGCAAAATAGAAAAGCCCGCATTGCGGGCTTTTCTCAAGTTTTTCGAAACTGAAGCTCAGAGGGTCCCTTTCGCTGGGCTCACCTTGGCGTTCTTGTCTGTAGCCTCGCTCTTCTCCTCGGTGCGAACCATGGACAAGTTCTGCTTGCCTTGCTCCTTACCAGACTTGGCCTTCTTCCTCTTCTTGCCTTTGGTGTCGCTTGACTTGGCAGAGCAGCAGCTCTTGGCGTCAGCCTTCCCTTGGCAGCAAGACGACTTGCTAGAGGAACACTCTGTTTTTGCTTTCTTGTCTGTGCATGAGCTGCTCTGGGCAGATGCTGTGGCGCCGAACAGGAACAGAGCGCCGAGGAGGAGGATTTGCTTCATCTTAATCAATTTCTAAGCAATAAAGATATGGAATACGACTTTAACGAAGGTCGGCTCCTGTTATTTTGTCGTCGAATATGAAAGTACCTCCTCCAATTGAATCCCGGCCGACCTCCTCAATGGGAGGACGCGAAAGGTTCGTTTGGCAAGCCGTGGTGGCGGCCTTGTTGGTGCATGTAATCACCTTGGGGGCGTTGGCTGAATGGGGAGGGGTGCCAGGTCAGAAAGGCACCGCCTATGCAGAAGTGGACTTTGCAGATTTTGCTTTGCCCGAGCAAACCCAAACCATGGAGGAGGCCGTTCGGGAAAGAATGGAGGCCAAGATGAATGCCGCTGTGCGCAATGTTGCCGCCGATGCCAGTGCGGCCCGGAGCGCAGAGTTGAGAAGCACAGCTGCGCAGTCAGATCAAATGGCCCGTGATGTAGAAGCGGAATTGCGCGCCTTTGAGCAATCGGCTTTCGATGCTTTGGCCGAAGGGCGCGGCGAAGCTCAGACAGAGACTGGGAAGCCAGATCCGTCAGGTGCGGTCGACAACCGCTACGAAAATTGGGATGCCAGGTACGATGGCCAGGTGACCGCCGAATTCAACCTTGCTGGGCGAAAGGCATTGGGCATTGATGTGCCGGGATACCGTTGTCGCGGTGGTGGCGTTGTGGTGGTGAGCATTGAAGTGGCGCCCGGAGGAGAGGTGCTCGAAGCCGCCATCTTGTCCGCTGCAGGTTCTGGATCAGACGCCATGGCCGAATGCCTGTCTCAAGAGTCTTTGCGCAGCGCGCGGCGGAGCCG
>Ga0206130_10002105_pt1 | contig 28147 bp, 24 predicted proteins | sample Helgoland_Spring_9_FD_148637 | JGI IMG/M metagenome (GOLD analysis project Ga0206130, IMG submission 148637) | Pelagic subsurface seawater microbial communities from Kabeltonne, Helgoland, North Sea - Helgoland_Spring_Bloom_20160512_1 | ecosystem: Environmental > Aquatic > Marine > Epipelagic ...
ATCCAACGTCACGACCCTGATTATCACAAAAATAAATCCAAACAAGATAGTTCGAAAGATCATATCGACAGTGATATGACTGATATATCCGTTGAATCCCTACTTATATTTTTGGAGGGTTTGAAGAAAGAGACTGGCGCGCCGATAGATAATTCAAAAAAAATCGTTAATCAATCGATGAAAAAGGCAATAAGCGCATATGGCAAGCAAAAGCCAAATGTTCAAAAACGCTATACCTATCTGGATGACGATGATCAACATATAGATATTGATAGGGTTGAACGTTTAATTAACACATTGGCATCGCTTTTGGATAAGGGCATTGATCATATTACACTTGTGAATGCCAAAGGTTTTTTGCAATCAATTGAAAAGACAGTGGAAAAATTACAATCCTTATAATAGATTGTAATTATGAAACTCAAAATCCACAACAGCCTCAGCCGTCAAAAAGAAATATTTGAACCGATCGATCCAGATCACGTTAAATTATATGTTTGTGGCCCCACGGTTTACAGCTTTGCCCATATTGGAAATGCGCGCCCATCAATTGTTTTTGACACGTTGCGTCATGTTTTGGAACACCTGTACCCAACGGTCACCCATGTCGCCAATATCACGGATATTGATGATAAAATTATTGATGCTGCAATGGTTGAGGGCGTGCCTATTTCCGATATCACAAAAAAATATACCACGATTTATAACGATGATATGGCATCATTGGGTGTTAGAAAACCTATGATACAACCAAAAGCCACGGATCATGTCGATGGTATGATCGCCATGATTAAAACGCTAATTTCAAAAGGCCATGCCTATGACAATGATGGTCATGTGTTATTCCATGTGCCTTCTTTTGATAATTATGGGGCGTTGTCTGGATGTAACCGTGATGAACAAATTGCGGGCGCTCGTGTTGAGGTCGCTACCTATAAACGCGATCCTGCTGATTTTATATTATGGAAGCCCTCTACATCAGATCAACCTGGATGGGATAGTCCGTGGGGACGTGGACGACCAGGGTGGCATATTGAATGTTCAGTGATGGCACGTGAATTTTTGGGTGACGTTTTTGATATTCATGGGGGCGGTTTGGATCTCACATTTCCTCATCATGAAAATGAAATAGCGCAATCTTGCTGTGCAACGGGGCAATCTGATTTTGCAAAATATTGGGTTCATAATGGATTTGTTACTGTTGAGGGACAAAAAATGTCAAAATCATTGGGCAATGTTTTATTAGTCCATGACATGGTCAATGATGGCATTAAAGGGGAAGCCATTCGATTTGCAATGCTCTCAACCCATTACCGTCAACCATTTGATTGGACAGCGAAAGGTTTGAGCCATGCGAAAAAGACGCTGGATAAATGGTACAAAATTATAGACGATGTCCCTCAGATCGGTGATGTCGATAATGAATTTTTATCGGCGATGTGTGACGATATTAATACGCCATTGGCCATTTCTGTCTTGCATAAGATTGCAAAAGAAACCCCCGAAAGCCTTGCTGCATCGGCCCAATTATTGGGTGTGCTAAACATCGAAAATGATGATTGGTTCGATCAAAAGGTAAGTATTAGCGAGGATGAAATTCTTGATCTGATCGATCGCCGTAATGTCGCGCGCGCAAACAAGAATTTCGTTGAATCCGATAATATTCGTGATGAGTTGCTGTCCCATGGTGTGGTTATTAAAGACAATGCCCAGGGTACAAGTTGGTCTTGTTCATAAATAAAAACCCCCTCCACAAATTCGGAGGGGGTCTAGAGGCACGTATCTGACGAGAGTACAAGGTAAAGGGGGGTTACCATTTTATCAGACACAAAGCTTGTTCATATCGTCTTGCTTTGTTGTTGGAGATGTTGCTTTTTTTACACCTAGGTAAAGACCCAACGCCACAGCAATCGCTTGTTTTTGATTAATATTTTCATGATCTGTTTTACTTTCTTTCACGCATCGCGGTGGCTTAGAAATGGGTGTTGGATATGCCATATAACCAACAATTGATACGTCTGACATGGCTGCAACACCTTGATCTGAATGGAAATTGATCAACATTGTCGCCAAAATAAAAAGTATATAAAATTTAATTCCATTCATGTTTTATCTGCCAATTTTTATTAATTATGTATAATAATAAGTGTAGAATAAAAATAACGATTTGGCAAAAACTATCGTTCTGATTTCATGACAATTCAAAACCGCTTTTTAGGTAAATTTAGTATGATATCTATGTTGTTTTGAGGGTATTAATCTTCGAGTATAGAATTGAGCCGCATTGCAATTCCCATCGATCCTTTGATTTTCAACTTACGCATCATAAAGGCCATGTTTGGATCTTTTGATCCATCCATCAACCCTTTGAACAAATCATGGGTGGCAATTAATGTAACATCCGTTTCACCTTCGCCATCGGATACAATGGCAGGACGTTCGGCGCAATTGACAATGATCGCATGATTATCATCGTCGCTAATAATAAATTTTACTGTTTTCTTGAAATCGGGTGCAAATTTAAGTTTGTCTTGGAATTGTGCAATTAAATCATCATACATTCTGTTATCCTTCTTATTATTAATATATTAGCTTTGAATTTTTTTAACAAATTCTGATTTTAAACCCATTGCACCGACACTTGGAATTTTGCAATCAATATCGTGATCACCATCAACGAGACGAATGTTTTTAACTTTTGTGCCCACTTTTACAACAGAAGATGATCCTTTGATCTTTAAGTCCTTTATAACGGTGACACTGTCTCCGTCATAAAGCGGTGTTCCGTTTGAATCGCGAACGATCAATTGACCGTCACTGGCTGACCATTCGTGTCCGCATTCACCACAATTCATCAAATCGTTTAGTTCATAAGAGTGTGGCGATTTGCATTCAGGACATGGTGGTAATGCCTCATCATTCATATTTCAAACCTTCCAAAGTATTCGCCAGGCGTGGTGGTAATGTCAGATCCAAATTTTCATCGGCCAGAATTATTGGGATTGATGCACTGAACTCCTTCACTTTATCGGCATCATAGGTATGCCTATCAATGGAAACGCGATTGAGCGTGACGCCATTTTGATCAATGTTGTAAAAGCATTCCATCAGTTCAGATTCCTGTGATCCATATGAATTGGTTATGAGGTAACCAATTTGAGCAGAATTTTGCTTTTCGCCCGCCGTTAAAATACGAAGATTTGGTGGATATTGGGCGTATTGCTCTAAAAAAGTTTTACAGACACCGTACCGCCAGCTTCCTTTTGGGGCAGATTCTGATGTTAGGATGAAAAAGGCGATAATGGCAATAACAAAAATAGATCCACCAATAAGAACAGCTTCCTGATTATTTTTGAGAGCGGCACTAAATTGAGTGTCCTTGTCATGAATTTCGCCCAGTAAACGCGGAATCATCGCTCTATTTCCTCGCCTTTTATTTGCCTTTGTCGTTCGGCTTCGTATCGATCTTCACTTGTTTTAATTAATTCATCAACAATGTCACTAATCACTTGTGATATTGCCAAGGCTTGTGTGTCTGATTCATCGGCCGCGGCAAAAACACGGCGTTTAATCTCGGCGCGCGCTGATCCGCCGGGGAAAGCCGCGGCCAACATTTGACGACCACGCGATGCCCCTAATTTTGTATATAAACGATTACGAATGGCAACGTCTTCGGATGATGTTGATAATGCCCATAATTCAATGGGCCCCAATGTGTTAATTAAATGTTGTTCATAACGACCTTCGGTGGTTCCTAAAACAAATAATGCGGGCGCGCCAGAACTCCTCGGTCCTGTAAGTCGGAATCTGATCACATTACGCGCGGTATTCGATAAACCAAACCGTTCTTGCGTGTTATCAACAACACGATCCGAAATGGCGGAACCCAAAATCCATACTCCTGTGGCTAAATCAACCATATCATCATCAAAATCATCCAATAATTGCGAGGTCAAAACAATTTGTACACCACGTTTTCGTCCCTCACGCACATCACGTATTAATTGCCCACGCACCGAATAAGATTTACTTGTTCGGTGGAATTCATCATAGCAAAGGCGCTTTGGCGATTCTGCAATGTCTTGTAGACGTCGTTCATGGTAGGGTTTGAATTTGTCAGGCATGTGATCGATGGCTTCGCGTGATAACCACCAACTGCGAACCAACGCGTGTCGTGCCAACATGTACATAATAGATGTTTGGCGATCCGCTGTCTCATCGCCTTGTGGGCAGACATCCATTAAATCTAACGAACAAATGCGAGCATCCGTAATTTCAAATTTTGTGACTGATGAAAGAATTGGAAATTCGCGAATGGCGGACGTTATCATCCGTTCAAACGCACTGATCACGTTTTCTGCTGATCCACCGATTTGGGCTTGTTCCAATAGAGCACGTATTTGTGGGCGGCGCGCGGCAGTTATCGCATCACCTAAAACAGGAACGGCATGGCGTTGCGCCAAATTGGCGATATGATATTGCTCTAAATCAAAAAATTTATCAACGATATCCCACCAATATGGATCTTCTGGTAAATGTATATTATAGGTCTTTAATGCCTCATCAATTTCAGGGTCAAGCCTCGGCAAATATGGGCGTGGCTCAGCATTCGCCATATCATCATTTCGCCACCTGAACATTTCATCAACAACCAAGCCAGATAATTGAGATATCCCGTCATATGGACGATCAGCGCCGGGTGGTGTACACAATAATGTCATGAGTTCAATCAGGTAAGAGCGCTCGTCAATTAGTGGTTGGCGCATTCCCAATTGTGTGTCGAATGGGTTAATCGCGTATTCAGGCGTCATTTGCAGACGGTAATAGGCGGCCTCATGCTGGCGCTCTTGGGGTAATGCTTCTTTGATGAGTGAGATTAAACCTGATGAAGATGGGCCAACATCGATAACGGCAACATACGGTAGCTTTGAATTTCCTGGTGATAAGACAGTCGCCAAATTTAGTGTGTTCAACAAAACAGATTTACCTGCGCCAGGCTGTGCGAAAATAAGATCAAACCATGTTGTGGTTAAATTTGTGCCCGTTTGATAGGGCCACATTTTTCCATCAGGTGTACGGAGTAAAAGCGCACCCTGGTCAAATGGGCTTGATGGGCGTTGCCATGGCAATAATTTCATCACTTCGTACATCGGTGCAACCGCGGCAGGCGCGGTTGATGCACACGCAATACCCATGGCGGATGACATGACACAATCCAACGGGTCACCAACAACGTTGGAAACCTGACAATATCCCCAACTCTCGACGGCTTGCATTAATATTGAGGTGCGGTCTTCTAAAAGGCTTCTTTTATTTTCAGGCGCCCACGTTGCCATTGAAACCCGTAATTTCACGACGGGCTCGCTGCGCGCCAATGCTTGTAATGATTCTAGGGATTTTTTAATGGCTTTATTAGATGAATTTGTGATGGCCAAAAATGTTGAAATTGCGGCTTTGAGTGTTGCACCTTCGGCGCCACCTGATTCAATTAAAAATGAAATACGATAAGGAATATTGGCCTCAAACAAACGATTGAGAAGCATCGGAAAAGGTGAGGGATCGCTTGGTGCAAGTGTCATATCAACGCCGCCCCATAATAATGATCCAATTTTTACAATTCTGTTATTAACAATCTCACCGTGGGCACTTGTAATTTGTTGTTTAAGCGGCGGCCATAATATTTCGGAATAATCAACTTTTGATTCAGGGACACGTGCAGGAATTTTATCACCAGGCAATACGGGACGCCATTTATCATTGGCCATGTCAGGGAATAAATTGTTTCGCACCGCGGCCATCGCATCGTGACTTTTAAGTACATCTGCGCGAATTCCCAATTCATTGAGCGATGATTCAATCCCCATAACAAATGATTTATGACGGGCGCGCAATGGTTCCAGAGCAGCAAGAGGGTATTGAGCATTAAATGCAGGAACCCATCTTTTTGATGATTTGGCATCGTCGCCGGCGCGTTTTAATTCAGCGGCGGGCAGAATATTGGGGCGTGTCCATAAAACGAAATAACATTCTTCATGGATCATGTACTTGCTTAAATGCCGGGCGCGTTCCTCTAAAACATCATCAAGTTCTAGGCCAATATTACGGGCGGTAGTCTTTGATGGGTATGTTGCGCCCTCAGTAATTGTACGCGCGCGCGCTGGGTTTCGTGTAAAAAAGACTTGCAATGCATGGCCAGGGCGATCAAACCGTGCGCCGAGCTTGACCGTCGCCGCTTCTAAAATATGGGCATATTCCTCTTGCCCGATGATTTGCCGGCTTCCGTCAACTTTTATATAGCTTATGAGCGATCCATCTTCGGCGACCATGGTCGTTTCATCGTCCGCAGTTTCAATGCGAATGAATGATTCGATAGGTTGCTTTGCCAAAGTAACAAAGGGTGATAAAAATTTTCCAAAAAATCCCATTACTGTGTAGCTTAATGTGGTTGTAAAATGAAGTGAAGCGTAAAAAGCATATTTTAGATCATATTGCCTTAAGGCAATGCCCGTGGTTTAATATTTTTTATAAGCTATTTAAAGGATTATTATAATGCCATCATCATTATGGACGCCCAAAAACCCTGAGGACACAATTCTTTCCGATTTTATGCGAGATATAGGAAAAGCCGAAATGACTTACCCGCAATTGTGGCAGTGGTCATGCGAAAACGTGGAGGAATTTTGGTCATCTTTGTGGGATTATTGCAATGTTATTGGTGATAAAGGTGACGTGATATTGCGTGAAGGTGTCCACATGCGTGATGCTAAATTCTTTCCTGAGGCATCCTTAAATTACGCTGAAAATTGCCTGCGACGTCGTGATGATGGTGATGCGATTGTGTTTTGGGGAGAGGATAAAGTAAAAACGCGCTTTAGTTGGTGTGAGCTATATGAATCTGTTTCAAAATTCCAACAATTCTTAATGGATCAAGGAGTCGTCGAAGGCGATCGTGTCGCGGGGTTTGTATCAAACATGCCACAAGCGTTGATCGGCATGTTGGCCGCGTCATCTATTGGCGCGATTTGGTCATCGGCATCGCCAGATTTTGGCGTTCAGGGCGTGTTGGACAGGTTTGGACAAATTGAACCTAAGATTATGATCGTGGTTGAAGGGTATCACTATAATGGCAAAGTAATTGATTGCATGCCTAAAATTAAAGAATTCTTACCTCAATTACCATCTGTTCAAAAATGTGTGGTTATTGATTATACGAATAATAATCCAGATGTATCTGATGGTATGATTCGATGGGATGATATTCAAAATCAATATGATGCAAAAGACATTGATTTTAGGCGAATGGCCTTTGACGCTCCTCTATTTATAATGTTCTCATCGGGTACAACGGGCATTCCAAAATGCATTGTTCATGGGCAAGGCGGCGTATTGTTAACACACCTTAAAGAACATCAATTGCAATGTGATGTGAAGCCGGATGACCGTGTGTTTTACTTTACAACATGTGGGTGGATGATGTGGAACTGGCAGGTAACTGCAATTGCCAGTGGCGCAACACTATTACTATATGATGGGTCACCATTTTATCCTGATGCTAATATTTTGTGGGATTACGCAGATGCAGAAAATATGACTTTGTTTGGAACAGCGGCCAAATACATTGATGCGTTGAATAAAAATCACACAAAACCGATGAATACGCATGACTTATCGACGATCAGAACACTGACGTCTACTGGATCACCGTTGGTTCATGAGAGTTTTGATTATATTTATGGATCAATTAAAAAAGACCTGCATTTGGCATCTATTTATGGTGGTACAGATATTGTGTGCGCCAGTTTTGGTATAGGTAACCCGATATCATCTGTTTACCGCGGCCAATTACAAGGCGCCGGATTGGCAACAGATGTTGATATATTCAATGATGATGGCCAACCGTTAAGCGCAGGAGATGGCGCAGGAGAATTGGTTTGTAAACGTCCTATCCCATCAATGCCAGTTGCGTTTTGGAATGATGATAATGGGTCACGTTATCACAAGGCTTATTATTCACGTTTTGATAATATTTGGCATCATGGTGATTTTGTTGAAAAAACTGCCGAGGATGGGTTGATTGTTCATGGGCGATCAGACGCAACGCTCAACCCCGGTGGCGTCCGAATAGGGACATCGGAAATCTATCGCCAAGTTGAGCAAATCGCAGAAGTTAAAGAATCAATAGCGATCGGTCAAAATTGGGACGGCGATGTTCGTGTGATTCTGTTTGTTGTGATGCAAGATGGCAAAATTTTAACCGAAGACGTTAAAAAGAAAATTAAGATTCAGGTCAAGGAGGGGGCATCCCCTCGCCATATTCCGTCGAAAATTGTTGAAGTTGCCGATATTCCAAGAACAAAAAGCGGTAAAATCACTGAAATTGCCGTTCGCGATGTTGTGCATGGACGAAGCGTAAGTAATGTTGAGGCGCTCGCAAATCCCGAAGCTCTTGATTTTTACAAAGATTTAGAGGTTTTAGCTTCATAAAAGAATAATTTCCATAATTTATTTCGAATTTTAACTAAATTTTAAAAACTTGGAACCATACTTGTATTATTGTTATGTCATGTTGGATTTGCGATATTTGTTTTAAATGATAATAATTGCGGTTATAATATGATTGAAAAAATTAAATGTTAAATAAGGTTTTAAAGACTGTAATGGTAATGAACTTAAAAATACTGGCTTTGATTGTGTTTGGGGTGATCTTTATGATTATTCCTGATGCTTTTGCCACTGATCGCGCGGCTGAGGGGACATTGGGTCAGGTAATCGAGCGGATTGTCGAGAATGTTTGGAGTTTGCCGCAATTAATCAATTATTTTGGTTATATCATGGCGGTATTTTTCATGGGATTGGCCTTGTTCAAGCTGTATTCTCACGTTCAATATGGCCCACAATCAACACAGTTGATCGAACCGATCAAATATTTCGGTATTACGATGTTGGCCGCGGCAATGCCGACAACGGCCAATATGTTGATTGGAACCTTTGGTGGATTTGGTGAGGATGCACAACAGGTCAATAATTTAGGGTGGAGCGACGATGCGTCAGGTGTCACAGGATCATTAGACACAATGATGATGGATTTCATCCAAAATGTTTATGTCCCGATGCAATGGTTGTTTACAATTTTTTGTTTTATTGCCGGATTTATGTTTTTGTTAATTGCAATTCATCGTTTAACCAAAACGTCACAACAAGGCGCGCAAGGGCCATCAGGTGTGGGAACAATTGCGACATTCATGTTGGCGGCGGTGATGTTGTCGATTGCTCCATCAATTGGTGTCGTCACGGAAACATTATTTGGCGGACGCACATCAATGACAACGGTTCAATTTATGGCGTTGAGCGAAACAATGGGTGATGCATCAGGTCACGCGCAAAACGTGTTGGTTTCTATTCTGGCATTTTTGATTATCGTTGGAATTGTATCGATGATCCGTGGGTTTTTTATTCTAAGAGGTTTGGCCGAAGGCCAACAACAAATGACAATGATGAGCGGTCTATCCCACATTATTGCAGGAGCAGTATTGGTGAATTTTGGACAATTTGCTAATATTATACAAAATACTTTGGGAATAACGGAGTATGGGGTATTATTTCAATAACAATAATTTTTATCTTAATAACTTAAAGGAGAGAGTAAACATGATTAAACTATTAAACAGACAAGGCCAGAAATTATCAGCAATGATTTTGACGGGAGCAATGATCGCATCTGGCGATGTTTCTGCGACTACTACGGATCTAAAAACATTGACTAGCAATGTCGGCGAGCAATCATCAAATATTCCACAATTTATCAATTATGCGTGTTACATCACGGGTGTTGGGTTGGTTGGAATGGGATTGTTCGGATTTAAAAAACATGTTGATAATCCACAAGAAAAATTACCACCAGCCTTGGCAAAATTATTTGTCGGTGGTGCGCTTGTGGCAACGCCTGCTATGATTGAAGTTGCGACAGGAACAGCCGGTCTTGGTGCTGGGGAAGCTGCGTTTGATTCAATGTCAACAGCCAGCCCATTTGGTGGTTAATGCATACTAATTTATTGCCGATAGAATTATCTCTATCCGCAGATGCATTTGAAAGAAAAAAGAAGCAAGGCAGGGATGGTATCATTCCTGCCTCGTCTTCGTTTGACCCAACAACGGATGAAGAAACACGTAAACGTATTTTGGAGCGTGATAATCATGCGTGCCAATATTGCGGATTTGAGAGCCAGAAATTCCAACTTATTCACGTCAAAGATTCAAAAAAACCGGCAACGGATGATAATAACTTGGTGACATCATGTATATTTTGCCATCAATGTTTTTGTATCGATAAAATTTCGGATATGAAATCAGGCACATTAATTTGGATGCCAGAATTATCACAGGCACAAGTCCATCATCTGGCCAGGTCAATTTATGTTGCGCGTATTACACAAGGGCCAATGGCGGAAATTGCGCGTAATACTCTCGAGATGGTTATGAAACGCCGTGAAGAAGCATTGGAACGTATCAAAACAGATGACCCTAAAATCCTTGGTCTTGTTTTAAGTGATTATGTCACAAAACAACATTACGACCGTCGCTTGGAAAAATTGGATGGCATTCGTGTTTTTCCGCTTGATCGCCGCACGGTAAAAGAAGGCACATTGGAATTTAACCAATTTCCACAAATTTTGGCTTATTGGCGATCGAAAGATGGGCCATTCGCCGCACTTAACCCTAATGATTGGATTAAGCATTATTCTGAAATTAAGGCCGCCTAATCTTTTTATAGCCATCGACAGTTTTCAAAAAAACATATGACATTAACGGGCTTTCCTATTATATTTTCCTAAATATTATTATATCAGGAAAGAGTAAGCGCGATCATGACACCTAATGAATTAAGAGAATCATATTTCAACCATATGCGCAGTAAGGGATCGGCAATTATTCCGTCCGCCAGTTTACTGCCTGAAAATGATCCAACCACATTATTCACGGGTAGCGGTATGCAGCCGATGATTGTGTATTTGTTGGGTGAAAAACATCCATCGGGTGATGATTTGGCTGATTCTCAAAAATGTTTGCGAACAGGTGATCTTGAAGAAACAGGCGATAATTCACATCTGACGTTTTTCGAAATGATTGGGCGGTGGAAATTAAAAGGCGACCCTCAAACATATAAACGTGATCAAATCCAACGGATATGGGATTGGCAGATTAATACTTTGGGTCTTAATCCTGAAAACCTATATATCAGCGTTTTTGAAGGGGATGAGTCCTTGGGGATTTCACGTGACGATGAAGCGATTGCGATTTGGAGCGATCTTTTCAATTCTGTTGGTATTGATCCAAAGGTCGAAGATGAACCATGGACGCATGGTTGTTCACGCGGCGGACGGATATTTTGTTATGACGCAAAGGAAAACTGGTGGTCGCGTGCTGGTGTGCCATCCAACATGCCTGTGGGGGAACCTGGGGGCCCAGACAGCGAAATGTTTTATGATTTTGACCCATCGGGCGACAAAAAAGATCACCCAGCAACAGAAACGGAACGATTCCTTGAAATTGGGAATAATGTATTCATGTCGCATATTAAAACGGATGAAGGCTTTGAGCCAATGGACGCCCCCAATATTGATTATGGCGGTGGGTTGGAACGTATTTGCGCGGCCATTAACAACGATCCTGATGTGTATAAAACGCCATTCTTCACTCAAGTTATTGAGAAATTATCAGATTTAAGTGGCCTAACTTATGATAGCAGAACACGAGAATTTCGTATTATTTTGGATCACATCCGTGGTGCAACTTTCCTGATTGGGGATGGTGCCCTGCCGTCAAATAGTGATGCAGGTTACATTACACGTCGTTTGATCAGGCGTGCTATCCGCACGGCCAGAAAAATAAATATTAATGAGAATTTCACGACACAGCTTGCCAACACCTATATTGACGAAGCATCAGCTTATCCGAATTTACAAGATAATCGTGAAATGATTGTCAATGCGATACAGGCAGAGGAAGAAAAATTCCGTAAAACGTTGGAGTCAGGTGAACGTGAAATTATTAAGTTTTTGAATCATAATGATAATGTAAGCGGCAAGGATGCGTTCTTTTTCTATGAAACATATGGGTTTCCATTAGAGCTAACCGAAGAGATGTTGGCAGAAACGGGTGCAAAAATTATTAATCCAGAAGAGTTTGAAGCGGCGGCAAAGGAGCATTCCGATAAATCACGTACCGCCGCGGCGGGGAAATTTAAAGGTGGTTTGGCGGATCAAAGCGAGGTCACAACGGCCTACCACAGTGCCACACACTTAATGCTGGCAGGTCTTCGTGATGTTTTGGGGGACCATGTTCATCAAAAGGGCAGTAACATTACAGGCGAACGTATTCGTTTCGATTTCTCTCATCCCGAAAAGGCTGATCGTGATTTATTATCAAAGGTCGAGGAGTATGTGAACGCGGGGATTGCCGCTAATGCCACCGTGACAATGCGCGAGATGGATAAGCAAGCCGCAATGGATGCAGGGATTGAGGGTAGTTTTTGGGAGAAATATCCAGATACAGTAAAGGTTTATCGTTTCGAAGATGCGCAAGGTAGGAATTGGAGCGAAGAATTGTGCGGTGGTCCGCATGTGGAGCAGACAACCGATATCGCAAAATTTGGACGCTTTAAAATAAAAAAAGAAGAAAGCTCTTCATCAGGTGTACGTCGTGTAAAGGCCGTGTTTGTTGAGGGGTAATCTTTATTTCACAACTAAGCTTAACGCATGAGCCAATGGTCCGCCGTACTTCCGTCCTTGATGCTCAAATTCGGCACTGTCATCTAATCTTGCCAGTGGAGATTGTATAACAGCCCCCGCAAAAGTGTTTGCAAGCGCCAGTGCAGATTGATTATCCAAACCCAATTGCTTTCCAATCTGATAACCCGCCATGTGGTTATCCCCTGCGCCAACGGTTGAAATGATTTTTGATCTATCAACTTTTGCGGTCGACAGGCTTTCGCGATGGCCAAGTGCAATTTGATAAGTTGCTTTTGATCCGTTGGTTACAACATATTGGGTTTCTCGTCCAAAATCAGCTTTGATATGGCTTGCATATTGCATCGCGTGCCGCATTGCGTTCATATTGGCTTCTGCCTTATCTTCTTGATAACGGCTATTTGCTTGCTTGGCTTCTTCCAGCGCGTGGCCTGATAGATATTCAAACTGCGCCTCAGTGAAATGACGCCAGTGGTCATCCATCCCCAATAAACGACGAAATTCACCTGTGTTCGCGTGGATGGTTGTATCTGCAATGCGTTGAATTTTACGAATTTGTTCTTGAACCATCTCTTGATTGACGACGTTTTGGTTTGCGGCCGTCATCACAAATTCAGGGCGTTGTAATTGCGTTTTATCAAACACAGATGCTAAACGATCATAGATATCAAAACCGTTTGGTGTAAAACAGGTAAATCCACCAATCATGATTTTACCTGCAGACTTAATATCCTCTATCTGTCTTTCTGTAATCATATTATCGGCACTGATTAAATTTTGTGCTTCAACATTACCATTTGGCGTTGCAATCAAAATGCGATCACCATCTACAGGGACAACATGGCATAGCATTGTTTTAAAATCTCTTCTTTGAAGCACTTGTCCATTTTCACATAAGGCATTAAAAAATGACTCGCCAGCATCGTCTCTACCTGTTGCTGTTCTAAATTTCCCGTCAAAAATTGTTTCTCCGTCAATAGTTGATTTTACCATCGCCTGAAATGTATTGGCTAGTGATCCACCCGCGTGCATTGTTGGAGATCCAAATAGAATTCTTTTTACATCCTCTCTAAGATCTTCTTCAGTTCCTGAACCTGACCAATCTCTATCTTCGCGGAAAATATCAATTGTTTTATCGAATGCACCGGCATCAACCATTCTCTGATCACCACCACGCGGAGCCTCTTGAGTAAATTCATCTGGAACACCGGCTCTTGATAATAATTCAGGTAATCTTGAGAAATACTCTTTCTTTAATGCGTCATCACCACCTTCCCAATGCATATCAACAACAGCTGTCTCAACGGCGAATAATCTTTCTGCTTTTGATGGAATAGGGGCGTTGTTCAATATCGTTAGAAGATGTTCTGTCATAATAGTATTTTCCTCGTCTTTTATAAAAAATAGCGATAATATTGATATCTGTCAAACATCATAATAAAACACTTGCTTTTAAAGGGGGTATCACTGTATAACCCTCGTACTTGTTTGAAATGCGGGCTTATATCTAGGCATGCCCAGTGTTTCTTTAATGAAAACCTTATAACAAAGGATATGAAATGCCAAAAATGAAGACTAAATCGAGCGTTAAAAAACGCTTTCGGGTTACGAAATCCGGTAGAATCAAGGCGAAATCCGCCAATACACGTCACATGTTGATGAATAAACCTACAAAACGTAAACGTCAGGCACGTGGTACAAATGTTTTATGTGCTGCGGATACACGCATTATTTTGCGTTCATTCATGCCATACCAACGTCGTAAGGCATCACGCAAAACAGCAAATGATAATCAAGGAGGGCAGGCATAATGGCACGCGTTAAAGGAGGGGCATCGTCCCACGCAAGACACCGTAAAGTTATTTCCAAAGCAAAGGGATATTACGGCCGTCGTAAAAGTTGTTTCAGAACAGCCGTCCAAGCGGTTGAAAAAGCAGGTCAGTACGCATATCGTGACCGTCGCAATAAAAAACGTAATTTCCGCGCATTGTGGATTCAACGTATTAATGCGGCTGTTCGTATGAATGGTATGAATTACTCTAAATTCATGAATGGTATGACATTGGCTGGTCTTGATCTTGACCGTAAAGTTTTGGCAGATATCGCCGTAAATGACGAGGCTGGTTTCAAGTCAATTTGTGAACAAGCACAAAAAGCCTTAGATAAAAAAGCAGCTTAATTCGCTTTTGTATTTTAAAAGAATTTAAAAAAGCCCCTTAATTGGGGCTTTTTGTTATTTGGCGATGGCGTATAAGACGGTCTCTTGATCAAATATTGTGTAGTGATCCAAGTGGAAATCGTAAAATGGGCATTCACCTTTTAAAAATTGTGGAATTGTTACGTAGTCTTCGTGGAGGTGATAGATAGAAATTGCCAATTTTGGTTTGAACTTGCGCATCGTTTCAACCGCGCCGTGTAATGCTGATAATTCTGCACCTTCAATATCCATCTTTATAAAATCAACAGATGTCAGGTTTTCTTGTCTTACATAGTCATCAATTGTAATTGTTGGAAGACCGGCACCCTGTCCTTGCAACGCGAGGCTCGGGTTAATCGCTGTGTTCGATAAATCTGGCTGAACCTCTTGTCCTTGGGTTGCGTTTGACACGCCAAGGCCGACAATTTTTGCATTATCTGTGAATCCATTCTGATCAATGTTATGTTGCGTTAGGGAAAGATGAAGCGGTAGCATGTCAAAGCCATGTACAAATCCGTCTTTACCTGCCGCGGCCGCAAAAAACGTGGTTGTTTCACCCATACATGTTCCCGCGTCAATCACCACATCACCTGGTTCAACCTGAATCTTTAATCCATTGCGATTGTAATAATATTGTCCGAGGACCTCGCCATAAACTATATTTAAATCAACGGAATCAATATCAATCGTTCTGTCCATAAATGGATATTTTTCAAAATGATGCAGGTCTAATCCCAATATATTGGCATCAATCGTTGATTTGCCTTTTGAATACTTGTTGACGGCCTCGATCCCTTTTTCTATATCAGCCCAACGACGTCCATTAACATTTATGTGGTTGTGTCCTAATAAACGAAATAAGATCAGTTTTATAAATAAAGCGCGAGATTCTCGGTCGTTGAATAGGGCGAATGTCGTATAAAATTGGTCGTAATTTTCAAAAAAGAATGCGGAAAAATTAATGTGTCTTGCCGCATCAAAATTCCTTTCCATTGCTTTTTGGTTTCGGAATAAATCAAAATTATCTTCTTCTATGCGGTGCATAGAGGCGTAAAATTCGGACATAATGGTTGTGAGAAATTGATTTTTTGTCATGGTTTTTAGGCTAAACGAATTCAAGTGCATCATCAAACGAAAAAAACCTTTAATAAAGGTGGCATTTGTTGTTTAATCGCAATGATTTGTAAAGGATAGGGCATGAACGCAACAGAATTAAAAACAGAGTTAACAGATAAAATTGAGGCCGCCAATGATTTGGGCGCATTGGATAATATTCGTGTCGAGGCTTTGGGTAAAAAAGGGCGCGTGACTGAACTCATGAAGAGTCTAGGAAAAATGAGTCCTGAGGAACGCAAAACCGAAGGTGTTGCGCTTAACAAGATGAAAGACGAAGTCGCAGCAAAAATTGAGGCACGGCAGAAAATCTTGAAAAAGTCAGTAATGGATGCGCGTTTAAAAACTGAAAAAATGGATATGACGTTGGATATCAGGCCTGAACGTAAAGGATCTATTCACCCAATCACGCAAACAATGGATGAAATGATCGCAATTTTTGCTGATATGGGTTTTTCTATTCACGATGGACCAGATATTGAAGATGATTTTCACAATTTTACGGCCTTGAATTTTCCGCCAAACCACCCCGCGCGTGAGATGCATGACACTTTTTATTTGCCTGATGTTGTGGGAAAAGAGGGTGATGAGGCAAAGCGGCTATTGCGGACACATACATCCACATGCCAAATCCGCGCGATGTTAGAACACGGCGCGCCATTGCGTAAGATTGTTATGGGGCGTACATACCGATCGGATTACGACATCACGCATACACCGATGTTTCATCAATTGGAAGGAATGGTGATTGATACCCAAACCAATATGGGACATTTAAAAGGGTGCTTAAAAACTTTTTGTGAGAAGTTTTTTGGTGTTGAGGATTTACCTGTTCGTTTCCGCCCATCATTTTTTCCATTTACTGAACCGTCTGCGGAAATGGATATTGGATGCTCTAGGTCAAAAGGGGCACTTAAAATCGGTGCTGGTGATGATTGGTTAGAAATCTTAGGATGCGGCATGGTTCACCCGAACGTTTTAAAGGCTGTTGGAATTGATCCTGATGTTTATCAAGGTTTTGCCTTTGGTATGGGGATAGAGCGCGTTGCGATGTTGAAATACGGTATTCCTGATCTCCGAACTTTTTTTGAAGGGGACACACGGTGGAATGCACATTATGGCCATGACCCGCTCAACAAACCTAACCTTGCAACGGGATCATGATTGTCTATAAGACGTTTGCCATTAACGTTGCGTCGAATACATACAGGCGGGATCGTATTTTAGGCCAAGCTGAAAAAGCGGGCGTTGATATTCAGATTTTTGATGCGGTTACACCCGATATAATGAGCGATATTCCTCATCGTTATAATGAACAATATGCTCGGCAGTTTACTGGTCGTCCCATGATGCCAACGGAAATCGCCGCGGGGTTGTCTCATATTCAACTTTGGCGTCAGTTACAAGCGGATGAAGATGTTGAATACTACCTAATATTGGAAGATGACATTGATGTTGTTCATAATATGAATGATATTATTCAATCATTAGATCTGTCTCATATAGATTTTTTGAAATTAAGCGGGCAGCAGGAAAGACCGATGAAAGACGTTAAAAAACTGAATGATGAATTTACTCTCTATCGCTATGCTTTTGGTCCGTTGGATGCGGCGGCTTATCTTGTTTCTAAAAATGGTGCGAAAGCGTTGGGTGGTTTTTGCCAGACATTGCATGCCCCCATTGATATCTTAATGGATCGATCATATGACCATGGTGTGCCGATTTACGGCGTTTTACCCTATGCGGCGTCGACTCAGTTTAATTTTGAAAAAGATGATCCATTATTTACCGATATTGGTGTACGAGATGCGAAATACGCGCCTGACATCACGGCATTAGAAAAAATGATGGTGAAATATCACAGATTAAAGGGAAGTGTAAGGCGCCATCTTGCCACCCTGTCCCTCAATCTGGTAAAAGAATAAAAACGAAAGAAAAAACATGAAATTCACATTGAATTGGCTAAGCGAATATTTGGATATTAAAGTATCTAATGAAGAGATTATCACAAAATTAACCGATGTCGGGCTTGAAGTTGAAGAGGTTGAAAACAAGGCTGAGCTTTTTGCGCCATTTACTGTTGCCAAGGTCGTGTCGGCGGAACAACACCCTGATGCAGATCGCTTGCGTGTATGTCAGGTGGAAACAAAGGACGGCATGGTACAGGTTGTGTGTGGTGCGCCTAATGCTCGTACGGGAATGACTGCTATTTTTGCTCCAACGGGATCTTATGTCCCTGGGTTGGGTGTCACATTACAAAAAGGTGTTATTCGCGGACAAAAATCGAACGGAATGTTGGTGAGTGAACGTGAGATGTCTCTATCTGATGAACATGATGGCATCATTGATTTGGTTGATACATACAATATTGGTACACCGATTACAGATGTTTTTGATGGGTTGGATGATGTCATCATTGATATTGGTTTAACGCCAAACCGTCCTGACTGTGCTGGTATAATTGGTATTGCTCGTGATCTAGCGACGGCCGGTTGCGGAACATTTAAAATGCCTGAACGCCCTAAATTGTCAGAAAATGGTCCTGGCGTAGTAAACGTACACACAGATACACCTGATACATGCCCGCATTTTACGGGGCGTACAATTAAGGGTGTGAAGAACGGAGAAAGCCCAGATTGGCTAAAGGCAAAGCTAAATGCTATCGGGTTACGTCCTATATCGACTCTTGTCGACATTACAAATTATTTTTGTATTGGGTTAAATCGTCCACTCCATGTCTATGATGTGGCCAGATTGAAAGGTGATATTCGTGTTCAAGAGGCAAAAGGTGGCGAATCATTTGAGGCGTTGAACGATAAATCATACACTTTGAATGGTGGCGAAACTGTTATCACAGACGATAGTGGTGTTTTGGGTCTTGGTGGTATTGTTGGTGGAACATCAACAGGCTGTGAGATAGATACGACAGACGTATTTTTAGAGTGCGCGTATTTTGATCCAACACATACGGCAAGAACGGGGCGCATGCATCAGGTGATTACAGATGCTCGTTATAGATTTGAAAGAGGTGTTGATCCTGAATTTACGTCCTATGGTTTGGATCTGGCGACGCAAATGATTTTGGATTTATGTGGTGGTGAAGCAAGTGAAATGGTACAGGCTGGCTCACCAATTGAATGGAAAAAGACCTATGATTTAGATGCGGCACGGACATCTTCTTTAACAGGCGTTGAGATTCAAGATTCTGAACAGATTGAAATCTTGAAATCATTAGGGTTTCAAGTAGAGGGCATGCAATCGCCATATAAAGTGACACCACCGTCTTGGCGTCCTGATGTTATGGGGTCCGCAGATTTGATTGAAGAGGTTATTCGCATTTATGGTTATGATAAAATTGAATCCCTACCATTGCCGCGTACAGATGAATTAACAGAAAATGCGTTGTCTTCTACACATGAATTGAGGATGAACGCAGGTCGCACGCTGGCCAACCGAGGAATGCAGGAATGCGTGACATGGTCATTTATGCAACATGATATGGCGAAAAAATTCACGGACAACATGAAACCATCCCTTCGTTTGACGAATGCAATTTCGGTTGAGATGGATACGATGCGGCCATCAATTTTGCCTAATTTAATTCAATCCGCGGCCAAAAATGCCGATCGTGGATATGCCAACGCGTCCCTGTTTGAAACGGGGCCTATATTTTATGACGTCGGCCCAGATGATCAAATGATTATTGCTGCGGGTGTACGTCATGGCGTACAGGGGGGCAAACATTGGGCATCATCTGATTTATCACGTGAGGTAGACGCATATGATGCAAAGGCAGATGCGCTGGCCGTTATCCAATCGATCAACCTGTCGTTAAAACCGCAAATAACAATGGATGCACCATCGCACTATCATCCTGGACGATCGGGCGTGATGCGTTTGGGAAAAAATATTTTGGCGACATTTGGTGAAATTCATCCTGAAATCATCGAAGATATCGATATCACGGCGCCTGTCGTCGGTTTTGAGGTTTTCTTGGGTAATATCCCAACGGCAAAAAAAGGATCAGCCGCACGCCCACCATTGAATTTAAGTCCTTATCAACCCGTAACACGAGATTTTGCATTTTTAGTTGACGAAGATGTTAACGCGGACAATATCGTAGGAGCCGCGAAAAAAGGTGGTGGAAAAATGGTGAATGATGTTCGAATTTTTGATATTTACCAAGGAAAAGGAGTGCCAGAAGGGCAAAAATCCATTGCGATTGCTATGCAGTTTATTCCGGTTGATGAGACATTAAAGGACAAGGACATTGAGGAGCTTTGCCAATCTGTGATTAATCAAGTTGTGTCGAAAACAGGCGCGGTTTTGCGCGGATAAAATCTTTTGATTTTTTGGTGGATGATGTAAACTATGTCTTCATATAGAGGATTCATCTTATGCTATCAAAGAAACTGGAACAAACACTTCATAACGCACTTAATATCGCTACACAAAAAGAGCATGAATACGCAACGCTTGAACATCTACTGATGGCGCTGACGAAGGATGCTGACGCGCTATCTGTTATGCGTGCATGTGGTGTTGACGTTTCAATATTGCGCGAGGAATTAGAAGAATACCTAGATAAAGAATTGGATGATTTGAAGAGCGAAAGTGTTGATGAATCTAAGCCAACAACTGGGTTTCAACGTGTTTTACAACGCGCCGCCATTCATGTGCAGTCATCAGGACGCGAAGAGGTCACAGGCGCAAACGTCCTTATTGCATTATTTTCAGAAAGAGAATCGCACGCGGTTTATTTCCTTGGAAAACAAGAAATGACACGATTTGATGCGGTTAATTACGTGTCTCATGGCATCGCAAAAGTTGAGGGCGAGGGAGATTTTCACACGTTACCCGCAGAAGATTCGGAAGTGGACGCAGAAAACGAAAGTGTTAAAGGTGGCAAAGACGCCCTTAAGGCATATTGTGTCAACTTAAATCACAAGGCAGAAAAAGGAAAAATAGACACGCTTATTGGCAGGGATAGCGAGGTGAATCGCACGGTACAAATATTATGCCGCCGATCGAAAAATAACCCATTATATGTTGGCGACCCTGGTGTGGGTAAAACAGCGATTGCCGAGGGGTTGGCCAAACGGATTGTTGATAATGACGTGCCGGATGTTTTGAAAGACTCGGTTATTTATTCATTGGATATGGGCATTCTGTTGGCTGGAACACGTTATCGCGGTGACTTTGAAGAACGGTTAAAGGCTGTTATCACTCAAATAGAAAAAATGCCGCACGCGGTTTTGTTTATTGATGAAATTCACACTGTTATTGGTGCCGGATCAACATCGGGCGGGTCAATGGACGCGTCGAATTTGCTTAAACCCGCCTTGGGGCGTGGGACAATTCGTTGTATTGGATCGACAACTTATAAAGAATATCGTCAACATTTTGAAAAAGATCGGGCGCTTGTTCGTCGCTTTCAAAAAATTGATGTTAATGAACCATCAATTGATGATGCTGTAAAAATTCTTGCGGGGTTAAAAGGATATTTTGAAGATTTTCATGGTGTTGAATACGCGCCAGAAGCGATACGTACGGCCGTTGAATTATCGGCAAAATACATTGGTGATCGTAAATTACCTGATAAGGCGATTGATATTATTGATGAGGTCGGTGCGGCACAAAAACTATTACCAGAGGATCAGCGCGCAAAATGTATCGAGGTTGAAGACATTGAAAAAACAGTTTCGATTATCGCTCGTATACCGCCTAAAACAGTTTCAAAAAATGATCGTGAATCGATCAAAAACCTAGAACGTGATTTAAAAACATTGGTGTTTGGGCAAGACGCCGCGATTACTGCGTTGACCAATGCTGTGAAAATGGCACGCGCGGGATTGCGTGATTCCGAAAAACCGATTGGGTGCTATTTATTTTCGGGGCCAACTGGGGTTGGTAAAACGGAGGTTACAAAACAACTTTCAAACACAATGGGGATCGATTTAAAACGATTTGATATGTCGGAATATATGGAACGACATGCCGTGTCACGATTGATTGGTGCGCCCCCAGGATACGTCGGATATGAACAAGGTGGATTGTTAACCGATGCGGTTGATCAAAATCCACATTGTGTCGTGTTGTTGGACGAGGTTGAAAAGGCGCACCCTGATGTGTTTAACCTTCTTTTGCAAGTAATGGATTACGGAAAACTTACGGATAATAATGGTAAGACCGTTGATTTTCGAAATGTGATTTTAATCATGACAACTAACGCAGGCGCGGCACAAATGGCCAAAGCGCCTATTGGTTTTACCCAAGATCACCGTGCCGATGGTGATACGGAGGAGATTAACCGCCTCTTTACACCTGAATTTAGAAATCGTTTGGATGCAATTATCCCATTTGATAATCTGACTCCAGACATTATGCACCGTGTTGTTGATAAATTCATTATTCAACTTGAGGCACAATTGGCGGATCGTGATGTTGTGATTGAGCTATCGCAGTTGGCGAAAGTAAAATTGGCAGAACTTGGTTATGACCCTGCAATGGGTGCACGCCCGTTGGCTCGTGTTATTCAAGATAAAATAAAAAAACCATTATCGGAAGAATTGCTGTTTGGACAATTGGTTGAAGGCGGAATCGTTAAAATTGATATGAAAGATGATGAGTTCGTTTTTTCTTATCCGAAATCTCAAAAGAAAATTACAAAACACTCTGTAAAAAAACTACCAAAAGCGACTGAAGACGCGTAATTAAAAAATAAAAAGGAAAGAACGATGAATACTGATTCCATGATCCCTACGCGTGCCAGCGAAATTTTGATCTCTAAAATCTGCCACGACCTTGTTTCCCCCGTCGGGGCTGTGAATAACGGTATAGAATTTCTGGCCGATATGAATGGTGCGGAAGATGGGCTTCAGGATGGATTAGGTTTGATAGAACATTCCGCACAACAAGCATCAATTCGGTTGCAATTATTCCGTATGTGTTACGGCGCAGGCGGTAGTGATGCCAAAGTCACAGGCAAAATGGTCTATGAAATATTTCAAAATTTTGTTGCAGGGACAAAAATGACCATGTCATGGGATTTAATGAATGATATGCCTGATGATGATTTGCCTGCGGGATATCTTAAAACATTGTTGAATTTGATGGTCTTTGCGCAAGAGGCTTTGCCAAAGGGCGGAAAGATAAACGTGTCATGGGATGGGGCATCAATGATCGTGAATGGTACAGGCGATATGATTAAACCAAAAGACGGCGCGGTTGAGGGGTTAAAAGGGACGTTGAGTGTTGAGGAGATATCACCCAAGTCCGTGCATGGATTTGTTACAAAATCTTATGCCGACTTGTTCGGTTTAACAACCACATGTGCCATTAATGACGAATCCGTAATTCTAAAACTATCATAATTCATATTTTCCTTTGCGCACGTGTGTGGACAGGGTAACCTGTTACCCATGTCAGTTATCGTCATGGGTCAACATATACAAGGGTTAATCGCTGCCACATTAATTGGTCAAAAAGGCCATCAGGTCACGATGGTTGATTTAGATAATCAGAGTTATAATGAATTTTATGATGGATGCAAAACGGGTGATGTTGCGCATATGCCGTTTGCTATACCGCAATCACTGGTTCATCAATTAGATCTACAGTCATATGGATTTAATGTTCCAAAAGAACCAGTGCCTAATCCTTTTGAAAAACTCCCCTTTTATGACGGGTTGCAACTACTCTTGGAAATGTTTCATGGTTTGAACGAATTCCGCCCTCCATACAATGAAAAAGCGTGGCGTGACACATGGTCAAATTTTGAAATTGGCCGTGTTTTATCAGGCTATGATCAAAAAATTCAAGATTTATTTGCAAAAAGCGCGACAGTGTCACTTAAGGAATTGCTTGATGCGACTGACCTATCAGTTAAGGATAAATCTGAAATTTCTGCGTGTTGTATTTTAGGATCGAAAACTGACCCAAATGCACCTGGCAGTGCGGCAAGTTTGTTGCCTGCCATGGATAATTTTAATAAAAATGATCATGTTGTTTTGCGCGGCTCTTTGCACGCCTTAACACGGGCATTGAAGCAATCGGCGATGGCGGCGGGGGTAACAATCATTGATGATAAAACGGTTTCTAAAATTATTACTGAAGACGGAAACTTGCATTTATTAGAATTGAGTGATGGGCAAAAAATTGCCGCGGATAATTATATTATTGATTATGATCCAGTGTCGTTGTTTACAACTTATTTGGAAGACCACCCATTACTACCGGCGTTTCGCAATCGCATTACGCCAACGAAAAACGAAAAAACATGCATGCATGCCAAAATTGTTTTAGAAGGCGTAACAGATTCAATCGCTAGTCAAATGATTGCACCGACTTGGGATTACATTACCACAGCCATCGACGATATGAAAAAAGGCGGCGGGTCACAACATCCGATTTTATCCGTGGTTAATTGTTCGGCTGACAATGCTACATTGACAAAGGACGGTCACGTTGTGTTGGATGTGGTTGCGCAATATTTTGATACAGATGTGCAAGGGGATGACAACCATGACGCATTGGCACAAGCAGTGAAGCAGGTTGTAGAACAAGAAATTCCATTAGCTGATGGCGCAATAAAAACGATAAAAATCATGAAGTCGCCAACGCAATTTGGCCAACCGAATTTTGTTGGAATGATGCCGTTATTACAATTATTCAAAGCATTTTCGGGACATCACGGCCTTGCGTATGATTTTCCTTTTGAAAATGTGATGCTCGTTGGGTACGGTGATGGGTGCGCCCCTCATTGCCACGTGTTTGATGGTGGCGCACGCGCAGCCGCACTTTTTAATTCCTAAAAATTGCTTTAAGCGGCTTGTTTTATCATCTTTGGTAAATTGCCAGAACGTCCCATTGCTTGTTTCATAAAAAATCGTTTTGCAAATGGTAATTTGCAAATGGCATGTAGGCCAAATCGACGTAATGCGCGAATGGGGACTAGGTTACTTTCAAATAGATGATTAAGAATATGCGTTGCTCCGGCCATCGATGCATTGTCCGTGCGTCGCATTTTTTGATAAGTTTTTAATAGATCGGGTTGACCCGGATCTTCTTTCCCCTCAAGAATTTCGGCTAATGCGGCTAAATCGCGAAAGCTCATGTTTAATCCTTGCCCTGCTATCGGATGGATACCATGTGCCGCCTCGGCAACTAAAACCATACGATTGCCGATATAAGACTTTGCTTTTACAATATTCAACGGCCACGCGGCGCGTGTTCCCGTCATCGTAATATCACCGTATAAATCACCGCATCTGGTTTGAAGTGCGGCGTTAAATATTTCGTCATCGCAATCCATCCATGCGTGAACTTCATTTTTGGGAACGGTCCATACGATTGCGGATCGATGATTGCCATTTTTATCGTCCGTATAAGGCAAAACAGCAAAGGGTCCTTGCGTACGAAAATGCTCTAATGCCAATCCATGATGAGGTTTTGTATGGTTGATTAGGCATACAACCGCACTTTCTTTATAATCATGCGTCCATGTATCGATGTTCATGTGGTCACGCGTAAAACTCTTGCGGCCATCTGCGCCAACAACAAGTTTTGCATTATATTGATTTTCGCCATCTGTTGTTATCGTTACATTGTCGCAATGGTGGTTAAATTTTTCAACGCACTCACCTGTAACATGAGTAATCAAATCGTGGTTTTGTACGTGTGATAAAAGACTTTTTCTGATGTCTCTATTGTCAACAATCCATCCGAACCCCTCGGCGTCGATGTCTGAGGAATTAAAGTCCAATTGAATGGGGGAATCCTCGTCTTTGATGAGAATATCCGAAATGCATTCGGCATTACTTTCTAAATCAGCCCAAATACCGGTATTTTTTAATAAGTTTCGTGACCCCCACGAAATTGCGGTTGTGCGCGTGTCTTTACCAATTTCTGGTTTTTCACGGTCGATACATATGATTCTGTGCCCTTGATTCCCTAACAAAATCGATAATGTTAATCCAGCTAACCCGCCGCCAATAATTGCAATGTCAAATTGTCTCATGACTGATTTCTTTCACCAAATAACGCTGACCCGACTCTAATATGAGTTGCTCCATACTTCAAGGCAAGCTCATAATCATTACTCATCCCCATGGATAAATTTTTTAGATTTAAGGACTCAGCTCTCTCAGATAGCATTTTAAAGTGGAGTTCTGGGGCTTGATCAACTGGTGGAATGCACATCAAACCAATAATGTTCATGCTCAAATCATCACAACAAAATTGGTGAAAATCATTCAATTCGTCTATTGAGACACCTGATTTTTGGTCTTCATCTCCTGTATTCACCTGAATAAAACACGGCCAATCTTTCTTATATCTTACAATTTCTTTGGCCAATTTTTCACGATCAAGAGCATGAAAAACATCAAATAATTCAACGGCTTGTTTAACCTTATTGGTTTGCAGTGGCCCTATTAAATGTAGTTCCAAATCAGAGTAATTGTTTTTTCGATCTTCCCATCGTTCATAGGCTTCTTGAACGCGGTTTTCGCCAAATATGCGAAGTCCGCATGATAGAGCTTGATTAATGCGGTCGTCAGATTGTTTTTTTGAAACCGCAATGAGTGTTGGGTCGTAGTTACCGATTCGCGATTTTATGGTTTTTAAATTATCCGTAATCATGGAATTTGCGTTTGCGAATCCATAACCACGCAGGGCGTTTTTTCCCTAAAATCCATGTACGAAATGTGCGCATAGCGGCGCCAAACCCAAGGCCGCGGCGTTCTAGAAGCCAGAAAAAAACGCAAACAAACACGAATGTCAAAAATGTCCACATGCGCATGTGGACAATAAATAGCATGAGGAAAATCGCAACACGTGCATCCAACATGAAAAACCGAACGGGTTTCATCGTGTTGCGCCAGTGGTAATCCATCTCTGTTTCATATTCGACAGCCATAAGAATATCTTAACATCTTTTGAATAAAATAATAGTTAAAGAAAACGATGATATTTCATGGTAAAATTAAACATGAATCAACAAAAGTGGGTAACAAATGGATTTTAAAAAAGTGGCCGTTATTGGCGCGGGCGTCATGGGAAGCGGTATTGCCGCACAAATCACAAATGCGGGAATTCCTGTGTTGTTGTTGGATATTGTTCCTGAGGGGGCGGATAACCGCAATGTGATTGCACAAGGTGCCGTTCAAAAAATGTTAAAATCCGAACCAGCACCGTTTATGTTGAAGCGCAATGCAAAGCTTGTGACATGTGGGAATTTGGAAGATGATTTGGATAAACTTGGTGAATGCGATTGGATCGTTGAGGTTGTTCTAGAAGATCTGAATGTCAAACACGCGACGTATGAAAAAATAGCAAAACATCGCAAAAAAGGATCAATAGTATCATCGAACACGTCCACGATCCCCTTGGCAAAACTGATGGATGGCATGGATAAAGACATGGCAAAATCATTTATGATTACGCATTTCTTTAACCCTCCACGTTATATGCGTTTGTTGGAAATAATTTCGAGCGATAAAACGGATAAGAAATCTGTTAAAATCGTTCAAGATTTTTGTGATATTCACCTTGGAAAAGGCGTTGTGCATTGTAATGACACACCCGGATTTATTGTTAACCGTATTCTGACATTCTGGATGCAAAAGGCGATTAACACAGTTTTAGATCATAAAATCGATATTGAGATTGCGGATGCCGTGATGTCACGACCGATCGGGGTTCCAAAAACGGGTGTGTTTGGTCTTGTCGATTTGGTCGGTGTGGATTTAATGCCATATCTATCAAAATCGTTGCTTTCAACCTTACCTGATGATGATGAATACAGAAACATTCACCGCGACATTCCATTTGTTGATGAAATGATTGCGGATGGGTACACAGGCCGTAAGGGGAAGGGTGGCTTTTACCGCCTGAACCCTGATGCCCCAAAGGGGGTTCGTGAAAAACAAACTGCTGATTTTATGGCAGATGGTTTTGACGAAACAAAAACATATCGTAAGGCGAATAAGCCATCTTTGACATCCGTTGCGAACGGTAAAAAAGGTATGAAGGCCGTTTTGGAAACGGATGATATTGGTGGTCGCTATGCGAAAGAAGTCATGGTGCATAC
>Ga0206130_10002109_pt1 | contig 28134 bp, 29 predicted proteins | sample Helgoland_Spring_9_FD_148637 | JGI IMG/M metagenome (GOLD analysis project Ga0206130, IMG submission 148637) | Pelagic subsurface seawater microbial communities from Kabeltonne, Helgoland, North Sea - Helgoland_Spring_Bloom_20160512_1 | ecosystem: Environmental > Aquatic > Marine > Epipelagic ...
TATATTATTCCTTCTAAATCATAAAATATATATTTATATTGTTTTACATACTTCAACTTATAACATAGATTTCATTAATTGTATTTCTTTTTCTTGTGTATCAATTATTTCTTTTGCTAATTCTTTTATTTTGGGATTATTTGTTCTATCATACACTTTATGAGTTGTTGTTAGTGCTGTAGAATGATGAGGTATCATTCTTCTTAACCATTGTTTATCATCAACTAATAATTGTTGTCGTAATAATACTGTTGATACACTAATAGATAAAATAATTCCGACAGAGAATACGGTCATATTAAAATGTCCCATAGATAAATAATGAATAATCTCATGTGCCCATATCATATTTGATGCCATTAATAAACCACCATAAAATAGGGTACGCGACATATATAAGTCTGACAATCTATATGCTAATATGTTCATAGGGTTGAATAACATACCAATAATAACCATTACAATAAACATAATAATTTGTTTTTTATATAAATCCGATTTCATTTATATATAACACAAAGATATAAATCAGCAATTTACACCATTGAAGAATTAAAATGGGATAAAATTGAATTAAATGTATTAACTATTTAATTCATAATACAATATGACACCTATTACTAACAGTACACTACGACAGCATAAATATTTAATAGAGGAATTGGAAAAATACATAGAATATTTGAATATGAAAACCTTAGTGAATACTCAGAAGTTAACTATTGATTTTTGCGTCAAATATATATTAAATGAAGAATATGCTCAATGTAATGAAGAGGTAGACCTTCTAACAATTGATTATGTTTTATATAACCAACCACATTTAGATAAAGCAGAATTGTTAGACGCATATTACAAATAATAAAGACAATAAATGAGTTTAATATTTTATTAATTTATTTAAAAAATCATCCAAGCTATTAGAATTTATATATTCATTAATCATAATACAAGGTGTAATATTTTCAAACTTTATTTTTTTCATTTTTGATTTTGGTATTTTTTTACGATACTGGTCGTATACATATTCATTTAATATTGATTCATCTATATGTCCCATTTTTATCTCAATATCAATACGTCCAGGCCTAACTAATGCTGTATCTAATTTACTCCAATAATTACTAGTCATTATCAATATACGACCATTATCTTCGGCAATACCATCCATTATATTTAATAATGCGGATAATGTAAGATTTGACGAAGATCGTGGTACTAATGGTGTTGTTTTTTTATAATTTATTTTTTTAGTTTCATTGTCATTGTCATTGTCATTGTCATTGTCCTTGTCCTTGTCCTTGTCCGTGTCATTGTCATTGTTCATTAACACATTTACAATATCATTTAATTCTTTATGTACATCGGTATTTTGTCTATATTCGCGTTTTAATACAATATCACTCATACAATCAATATCTTCAAAAATAACAATCTTATTTTTAAATTTTATAGGTTCTTTATTATTTGTATGATACTTGTTATCGTAATATACATCATATAATTCATTCTCATTTTTTATTTTGTCTAATGATATTTCTATAATATGGCGATTTGTCATTTTCGCCAAACATTTAATAAATGATGTTTTTCCTGTTCCTGGTGGTCCATGTAATCCAATTCCCAGCGTATATGGATGACCATTATCTTTATACCATTGTTCATTATTTAAAAAGAAGTCTATTTTATCCATTATAGATTTTTTATTATTAATATATAAACTATCAAAACATTTATTAGTTATAAATTCTTTTTCATACCATTCAACTTCATTTTCGCTTGAATCTATACTTTTTAATTTATAGTAAAAAGTCATATATTTTCGGTTATCTTCTATAGATTTTAAATAATTAGTTTTGATATTTTCAACATATTTTTGTAAATAACTGATATTATACTTAAATGAAAATAATGTAAGTGATATATACTTTGTTTTTAATTTTATAGGGGAATTAGAATTATTTTGTTCTCCATCGTCAGATTTGTATGATTCTATAATACAAAATATATTTTTTTCTATCTCAAATGGAAAATCTTGATCAATAATAAATAATGAATCATCTATCACAGCTACATCGTAATCTTCTTGATTTTCATTATGGCATTCTAATAAATTATATATTCCAATATTTTCTTTTAAAATAATATATTTCCATAACGCTTTAAAATTATCACTCATTAATGTACGTATTTTAACATTATATGATGTATGTTTTGTAATATATTGTCCTTCCAATGTTAATGATGATTTGTACTTATAATTATTATAAATAAATCTATAATATAAAATATATAAATCTTTATAAGAAATATAACAACATCTAGAATAAATTGAATACATTATATATCCAAAAATAACAATACATAAACCATAATAGTCACTATCATTATATTTCTGTATTAAAATATTATATTTAAAAATATCAACAATACCGCCAATATTATCCATGTAATAAACATATAAGTAAATAACTTTTATATTAATTTACTTATATAATATGAATATTTTTACTCACTACCCATAGTAACATTTAGATAATTTAAATGATCACTTGTACTTGTACAATGTATTGGGGCACATGAATTAGAACAATTATTATCTTCATTATTATTTAAGTCGTCACAAATTTGATAATTAGAATTTTCTTCATTATACCATATTTCATTTGCAATATGATGATATCCTAAAAATTCTTCAGGAACATGTGGTACTATATCATAATAATGAGTAACTCTGTATGAAAGTATAGAATATTTATTAAAATCTTTTACAAATTCTTCATTACCTACCCGAGGAGAACCAAAATGAATTATACCAAACATAGTATAATTACTATACAATGTAAGTATATCATATGTCATTAATATAGACATGGATGCGCCAGCAGAATGACCCGTAATAAATATATTATTTGTATTGTATTTTTGGACTAGATTATGTATATTATTTAACAAATCGTATTTAATATAACTATATTCGTTATAAAATCCCTTCTCTACTTCTATGAATGTATTATTATATGGTGAAATCTTATTAACTTTTATATTTTCAATCCAATTTTGTATATTTGATGAACCTCTAAATGCTACAAAAATAGAATTTGTATATTTATCATATCCTTGAAGTGCTTTAGAGCCTTTATTTTCAACAATATATTCTAATTTTATAGATGGATCACAAGTTAGACAATTCCATTGATCTAAGGATGAAACACAATACGACGATTGAGCTAAATTAACCGCGTGTTTTGCCAAGGATTCGTTATATGCATTGCATACATTGCACATTGAAAATAATAACAATAATAATATCATTTATAATTATAATTTTATTTTATTTTTATATCTTTTAATCTAATTGACAAGTTGTTTCATTTTTAACAAAATTATTTAAAATAGGAATTGTATTACTTGCTTTATTCCATGTACATGTTATCATATAATATGTAATTTCTGAATCAGTCCAAGGCGAATAATGTAAAATAATATTATTAAAAAACCAATATTCATAAAAGCCAATAAATAAAACTAAAATTAAATGTTCCATCATTATTTTCCAAAATAAGTATTTTTCATTATAAATAAATTGATGAAGACAATAATATAATACTGTACATATTAAAGACATACCTGAAAAATAGTAAGCATGTGTTTCTAATTTTATTTTATTTTTCTCGTTTTCATCCACTGATTCGTCATATTCATTTTTTAATTCTAAAAAGTAATCATCTACATATGATTCATTATTAAATGAATTAGTAATAGTATAATATACAAAAGGATTAGACAATAGTGTATTTATAGTTTCACTATCTAAATCATATATTATTTCATCAATTAATTTTTTTAGTTGATTGAAAAATAAATCTTTTTCCATTTTTACAACATATAAAAAATAGAATAATGGCTCTAATACAGAAAGTAATGTAATGTGAACACATACATGAATAATAATTCTTGAAATATTTTTACATTCAAATAAATAACCGAAACTAATTTTATTTTCGGTTTGCGGTATATCTGTATTTTCATTTTTATCGTTCAATGGAATTAAATCTACTGTTTCATCGTTTACAGGATTAGATATCATTTCCAAATCACCCATATTTTATATTAAAAATTATATTTAATATCAAATTTATATTTATACTTATTTCTTTTTGTAAGGTTTATATTTAACACTCATTACTTTACCAAGCATAACCAATTGATTACTGTCCATAACGGCTACTCTACCCATACCAGCACATTCTTCAAAACTTTCCAAGTAAATTAACTGTTGTGGTTCAAATTCTACTTCGGCCGAATCACCCTTTTCCAAAAATGGAGGATCTTCTTGTTTTTCATTACCAGTTTTTTTACTTATTCTCCAATTAATTTTTCTCATTTTACATGCAGATTTTGCAGTACGTGCATGAACGCATGGGCTAAATCCTGGTTTCAATTGTCCTGGATGATCTTGCACAACAATTTGTGCTACAAAACTTTCAACTGGTTCACATAACTTTTCTTTTTCAAGTGTAATTACATCTCCTACTTTTGGCATATTAGCTTTATCTAATCCTTTCATATTCATACCAATATTATCACCAGGTTTCGCATTAGGCCATGTTTTATGATGCATTTCAATACTAAACACTTTAAGTCCATTAATTCCTCGTGGCACAACTCTACATATATCTCCAGAGGTAAGTGTACCTTGTTCAATACGACCTGTAATTACATCACCAACTCCTTTGATTTTATAAATACCATTAATAGGTATTCTAAGAGGACTATCTGGACATCTTTTAGGTGGTTTGACTAGTTTTTCCAAAGCATCGTACAATGTTTTTCCTTCTACTACTGTATCTTTATTTAAATTTGCACTCCATCCTTTATACCACGGCATTTTATCTGTTTCTTTTACTAGATTTTCTCCTTGAAATCCAGAATAAGGAATAAATGCTACTTGTTTAGGTTTAAATCCAGCAGATGTAATCATTTTAGACATTTCTTCTTTGATTTCATTAAAACGCGTTTCCGACCATTGTACAGCATCCATTTTATTTACACCTACAATAAGTTTTTCAATACCCAATAACCCAAGGAGTCGGGCATGTTGTCGCGTTTGACCTTGAATTTCTCCAGTAGAATGATCACCTTTCGCAATTGCTGTTTCAAACCCTTCAGCAGGAACAAGCAATAGAGCAACATCCGCTTGTCCAGCACCAGAAATCATATTTTTAACATAATCTCTATGACCAGGCGCGTCTACAATAGTATAATGATAACTATCAGTAAAAAATTCTTTTGTAGTACAATTAATAGTTACGCCGCGTTCACGCTCGGCTTTATCCTTGTCCATATAATAAGCAAATGCGAATGAACTTTTACCCTGTTGATCCGCTTCTGCTTGAAGTTTTTGCATTTCACGCTCACTAATACCTCCCAATTTAAAAATCAAATGTCCAGTTGTAGTTGATTTACCAGCATCTACGTGCCCACAAACAACCAAAGAGATATGTTCTTTATTTTCTGACATACTATAATATAATTATATTTTTTCTTTTATATCATTTATCTATTACTATTTATGATACATAAAATATAAAATATTGTTACTACAATAGGTACTATAATTTTTTAAAATACATATTTTATGTTTAGCATGTATGTTTATATGACATAATAGTATATCAATATTTTTTTGTTTTATTGTTCCTATTTGTAATTGTACGCAAATTTTATGCAATAAATTACGTAATATGTATTTTTCTTTCAATACATCACTCAATTCAAATTTAAAATTCATATTATCAAAAATTACCTTTTTATATAAATCATTCATAATATGTTTTTCTATAATATGTCCTAGTTCCTCACCCTGATTACCTAATTGTAATAATGAATTTTTATAATTCTCTCCATAACAATCATCACAACTTGGAAAAATATTGTTTCTCATCTTACCCCTACAGCTCCACTCAGGTGTAGTATCTAAGAAGTACGGAACTTGATATTTATGAGAGAATTCATAAATAATATTTTTACGAAAATCCAACAATGGTCTATATACATTAACATCTAATATAGATTTTTCCTTCTTTAATACTAGTAAATCTGTTATTTCGCGACCACCTCTCATAATATTATTATAAATATTTTCACATACATCATCTTCGTGATGGCCAAGAAATACTCCACAGGTGTCATATTTTTCAATAAGTTCTTTGTAATATTGATAACGTAATTTACGTGTTTGTTCTTCATATGCATTACGTTTAATAGATCCTCGTTTAAAATCAAAATCCATACATTCAAATATTACATTTTTCTCTCTACAATAATCTTTTAAGAAATTTCTCTCTATGATGCTTTCAACTCTGTTGTTATAATTGATGTGACAACAAATAATTTCAATGCAATCCACTTCTTTTATTTTACACATAATTTCCAAAAGTACCATTGAATCAACACCACCACTTAAAGAAATTAGTACTTTATTTTCTTTATTGATATACAAAAATTTATATAGTTCATTATATAATACCTCATCTTTTAGGGTTGATTCATACATGGAATTTTTAGGAACATATTCTAGAATGTTTTCATATAAATTATAATTCATATTTACTATAATTGATATATTTTTAATTAATATATCAATTTTTCATAAAATTGATTTAATAATTATGTATATACTTAGTAAAATACAATGTCACGCATTATAAGCATTGAAGGAAATATTGGTTCAGGTAAATCTACACTGGTACATGACTTGCAAGTATACTTTAAAAATAAAGATATAAGCAATGATAAAGTAGTATTTCTGCAAGAACCAGTAGATGTATGGAATACTATACGCGACGATAACGGTACTATTCTTGAACATTTTTATAAAGACCAAGTTAAATATAGTTTTCCGTTTCAAATGATGGCATATATTTCAAGATTGTCAAAATTGCGAGAAACTATTAAAAAATATCCCGAATCAATTATTATTACCGAAAGAAGCTTATTTACAGATAAATTTGTATTTGCAAAAATGCTATATGATAATGAAAAAATAGACGAAATATCATATCAAATTTATTTGAAATGGTTTAATGATTTTATTAATGATTTACCAAAGCATGAATTTATTTATATTAAAGCCTCTCCTGAAAAATGCCTAGAGAGAATTAATAGACGTAATAGAAGCGGAGAAAGTATTGAACTTGATTATTTAGTTAATTGTGATAAATATCATGATAATATGCTATCATCTCATGAATGTTATTCTGAATTAATATTAGATGGAAATATTGATATGGATAATTCTCAGGGTGGATATAATATGCATATTAACTCAGTTGAATTAACTATTTTTAATAATTACGAAACAAATGAAAAATCTATTAATATTTAAACAAATGAAAACCCTTGAGATTTTATTCCAATTCTATTTTTCATAAAAGTGAAAAAGGACATTTTTAAAATGTCCAAAATGGTTTTTATAAAAATGAAATTCAAACTTAATCTCAAGGGGTTTCACTTTTAGACTATAATGCTCTAAATTACAAATAAATAATTATACTTTGTTACCATACTTTTTTATTTCGTTTTATTTTGGAACTTTTTTTTGTCAGTATACTTTAGAGATAATGGCTGACAAATACTTACATCAAAAAGTTCCAAAAAGTTCCAATAATTTTTATTGTAAAACATGCGAGTATACTACATGTAGAGATAGTCAATATAAGCGTCATTTATTGACTGCAAAACATCAACGGATGACAAATACTTACAATAAAGTTCCAATACGTTCAACTAATTTTATTTGTGAATGTGGTAACAAATATAAACACCGACAAAGTTTACATAAACATCAACAAAAATGCAAATATATAGAAGAAGAGGAAGAAGAAGAAGAAGAAGAAGAAGAAGAAGAAGAAGAAAAAAAAAAGGAAGAGATAAAGGAAGAGATAAATTATAAAGAATTATTAATACAAGCAATGGCGCAAATGGCAGACCAACAAAAACAAATAACAGAAATGATACCATTGATTGGTAATAATAATAATAATACTAATAGCAATAACACATTTAACTTACAATTTTTCTTGAATGAAACATGTAAAGATGCATTAAACATTAATGATTTTATAGATTCTTTACAATTACAATTGAATGATTTAGATAAAATGAATGAATTGGGATATGTAAACGGGTTAACTCGTATATTTTTGAATGGATTAAATAACTTAGATTTAACCAAACGTCCTTTACATTGTAGTGATGCGAAACGTGAAATACTATATGTAAAAGAAAACGATGAATGGGAAAAAGAAGAAAGTAAAACAAAGTTAAATCGTGCAATATCAACTGTTGGCCGAAAAACACTCAAACACTTTCCAGAGTGGATGGAAAAGCATCCAAATTGCAATGATAATAATTCCAAAGAGAACGAAGAGTATCATTCATTAATAAAAAATACGATAACCCAAAACACGGAGGATAATAAGAATAAAGTAGCAAAAAATATCATAAAGGATGTAGTTATAGATAAATAAATTGTCTACACATTAGAGGGTGTTAATTAAATATTGAATATAAATGGTTCAAATATTGAGGACGATGATGTTTTATTTTTAGAAATATATTTATCTATTAGCGGACATTTGGAATAAGTATATACATAACTTCCTACTTCTTCAGTATAGTTTTGTTTTGTTAATGTAACACTACATTCAACTGATGCCATCCTATCTGCACAATTTTCTTTTAAAATATTTTTACCATATATCCACCATTCGTTAATTGTCCGTTGATAGAATTCATCAACATCTAATCCTATACGTTCTGCCTGATCTTCAACAAGTTGTTTTTCCATAGAATCAATAAATTTTACATAATTATCTATTTTTAATTTTTCATCACGCACCCCATAGCTCAATTGGTGTTGCATTAGTCTTGTATGAGGCATAATATAACGTTTTTCACACGATTGAAAAATAATAAATCCCATACTATAAGCTTTCTCAGCAATGCACGATAATTTATATTTTTTAATTTGAGCTACAATTTGCATACCATCGTCAATTGAACCACCAGGTGTATCTAAATACACATATACATTTTTTTTGTTTTCAAGTAAACTTAACTCGTAAATAAATTTGCTGGATATATCATTATCAATTGGTCCTTTTATCATAATATTATTAGTACTATTGAACCGTATATTTAATGGTTTCGTATTTACCATAGATGTTTTTGCAGTTGAGAAAAATAATAAATTTAATAATAGTAATATTCCTAACATCATTATAAATTAATATATTATTTATAATTATAGATTTAACCGCTAAATATTATAAAATTGATTGATTTCTATTATATTATAAAACATAACTACTAATATGGATCTACAATTTTATATTGAAAACCGGGAATATACCACATGGTACGCCATAGAACAAAATAGTTTAGAACGAAAAGATATAAATATTAATCCATTTGAAGAAAAAATATTTACAGGAGATGTATGTTGTTATGAAGATAATAAAGTGAAACCCGTTCATTCTTGTATTCGTTCAATATCTTATATGCCTGGCGTATTAATGTTGGAAAATAATAAAACATATGGACATTCTGGATCAAAAAATAAGAAGTATTTATATAAATGTGTACCAGACGATAAAAGATTACCTGACTTTTTAGTTCCATATGAAGTAAAACAAATGGGATTTATAAAAAAGCAAAAAAATAAATATATTACATTTAAATTTAATGAATGGATATCTAAACATCCTATCGGAACAATCACACAGACGATTGGTAACGTAGATGTATTAGAAAACTTCTATGAATATCAATTATATTGTAAATCATTGAATGCATCAATTCAGGGATTTAATCGTGCAACAATGAATGCCATTAAAATAAAACCAAAGGAAGAATTAATTCAATATATTCAAGAAAAATATCCAGAAATAGAAGACCGAACAAGTCGTCATATATTTAGTATTGATTCAGAAACAACCGCAGATTATGATGATGCCATTGGTATAATTAGGAAAGACAATATAGATATACTGTCTATTTATATATCAAATGTCTCTATATGGGTGGATGTATTAAATTTATGGTCATCATTTTCCGAAAGAATATCAACTATTTATTTACCAGATAGGAAACGTCCGATGCTACCAACAATTTTATCAGAATGTTTGTGTAGTTTACAGAAAGGAGAAACTAGATTTGCATTTACGTTGGATATTTATGTAGAAAATAACAAAATAATAAAAACAGAATTTAAAAATACTGCAATAAAAGTAACCAAAAATTATTGCTATGAAGGAAAAGATTTATTAAAAGATGACGATTATAAAAAAATATATAATTTATGTAAATCTATACACAAAGAACATAAATATGTACAACATATAAGAAATAGCAGAGATATTATATGTTATTTAATGATATTAATGAATTATTTATCATCCAAAAATATGACAATATACAACAATGGTATATATAGGTCATTAAATATGAATGTACAGGAAAATTTACCAGAGACATTGGATGAAGAAATATATAAATTTTTAAAAGTATGGAAAAATGCATCAGGACAATATATATGTGGTCAAAAAATAGAATCACATGATATTTTAGAGTTAGAATCATATATTCATATATCGTCCCCGATTAGAAGATTGGTTGATTTACTGAATATGATACAATTTCAAAAAAATGAGAATATGTTAAATATGTCAGAAGAGGCATTAAATTTTTATGAAAAATGGACACAGCGTATGGATTATATCAATAAAACAATGCGATCTATTCGTAAAATACAAACAGAATGTACTATATTAGAATTAATACAAAATAATCCTAATATGGAAAAAACAGCATATCATGGTTATGTATTTGATAAAATTGTAAGAAATGACACATTATATCAATATAATTCTTATATCCCCGAATTAAAAATAGTATCGCGTATTGTATGCCGTGAAGAATTTGATAATTATTCAAAACAATCCTTTAATATATTTGCGTTTACAGATGAAGTAAAATTTAAACAAAAAATTCGTATCCAGCCTATAATAAATTAAATTATACTGACCGAAAATAAAAAAGAGATAAATAATTAACAAAATACTCTTTTTCCTGACGATCCTTCATTAAAGTATTTTTTATAATTCTTAATAACTTCTTCAACACTTTTATTTTTGGCTTTTCTATATAGTGCTCTATACGCATCAAAACTAGGACCACTGTCTAAAATTGCGATAACATTATTATTTATCTCAGCGTTTTCTTGTTCTTCTTTAATATTTTTTCTAATTATTTTATAACTTTTATCATTATAAATAAAAACACTATGTTTTGTATCAGCTAAATCTAACCAAAATTTATATAACTTTTTATTTTCCTTTATAAGAATATTATAATTTTCCACGGATTGTATATGTTCTATTTTGTTTTTTTCAGATAGTTTTTTTTTAATAGTTTTATTGTTTGATATCTTTAACCAACGCTTTGTGCCATTTTTATTTTTAACTATTTTCCACATATTACCATCATTGCCTTTCTTTTTTGTTCCTAAACTATATTTAATTGCACTGGATGAAGGTCCTTTCCGTACATTAGTCATGTATAATATATAATATATAAATATATTAATTATACATTAGGTGCACGATATTTGGTATCATTTTTCGGGTCGGTCATCATATTCACCATTATCAACAGATTCTATTAAATTTTTTATTTCACTTAGTCGTTCTTCTGCATCTTTATGCATTTGTTTATATTCGCGTAAAGCATATATAGTAGTAAATAAATTATCATCAAAATGTTTGAACATTCTTATTTGGAATAACTCATCTGCTCTTTTATAAGATACAGTAAAAGGATTATTGCGCATATGTAAATCATATAATATACATCGTTCTACTTCGTATGCACATAGTACATCTGCTTCGCGTACAATATGATACATTTTTTTAAATTCTTCGGTTTCATCTTCTTTAAACTGAAACCCATATTTTTTAACCTTAGAGTATGATATGGTGTTAATAATACGCATAATAACATCAATATCATGATCCATATAACTATTATCTTTTAAAAAATTAATTACGTTTAATTGACCTTCGTCATTTTTAAAATATTTATCATCACACATATCGTGTAATAACGCAGATGTATAAATTATATATTCTTTATTATGTAAATATGAACATAACTTATATTCTTCTGCGATTATATTTTTAGATATACGTAATATATCCATTGAATGGCGTACTCCATGAGATTCGTCTATTTTATATAAATGACATGTATTTATAATAAATTTAAAAATTTTATTTAGCGAAATCAACATTCTATATATATATATATATTTATTATACAAATCTTTTTAATATGTTAAAAAAAATATAATTATATATTATAATGAAACTCGTAAAACAAATTTCTAAATTATGTACACCTGCAATGTTATATTTTGTTCTATCTATTATTTCGTTTATATTAATGGCATTTCAAAATATGAGCGGAGATCAACATAAATATTGTTTAGGTACTTACTCTTGTCAAGTAGAAAATAAACCAGGTATATTTATTTTTAAATTAGTATATATATTATTTTGGACATGGGTATTAAATTTATTATGTAAATCAGGATATACAGGTATTTCGTGGTTTTTAGTATTATTGCCATTTATTTTACTTTTTGTATTATTAGGCATAATGGTGTTAACTAGTCGTGATATTGTTGCAGAATTGGATTCTCATCACACTCTAATCGCTTAAACATAAAGTGATTGATTTGTTGCAACAAATTTCATTGTTTTCTCTGGAATTTGTTTCAACTTTGATAATAATTCTATATTACCATAAGATTCACATACTGTTTCTAATTCAGATGCTATATTATTAATTTTTAAAAGAGCTTTTACAAACTCTCCTAAAAATATACTCTTTTCTTTATTCAGGTTATGCAAAATAGACTTACATTGCGATTCATTCTCGCTATTACACCATTCCATACTTTCATTAATTATATCGTATGTAATAGTGTCACAATTGATGGGAGAATCTAAGTAATTATTCATTTCAAATACATTATAATCGCTACACATATCTAGTAGTTTTAATATTTTTGATTTCAATAAATCATTACATGAAGGATATGCTGATTTAATTTCATCACTTACACGAATATTTGTAAATATACTAAACAATCCGACTAGCTGAGCGACTGATAAATTATTTAATCCGTTATGATCGTATATAAAATCAGTCATAGCTAAACAATGACTTTCGTGTATATGTGATGCCATATTACCCTTAATTGAAATTATATAATTAGATTTATTCACATCTTCAGTAGCATCTTCAGTAGCATCTTCAGTAGCATCTTCAGTAGCATCTTCAGCCATTGTTACAAATCCTTTTGATTTCAACATATTATATACAATTTCACATTTATTAACAACATAATTTGTAGTTTCTAGTAAACTATATTGCGATCCTGATAATTTATGTTTTAATTCTATATATTCATGATATCGCGTTTTATCAGCTTCAAATATTTTCCCATGTGTTTCTTTTATTGTATTTAACTCTCTTTCTGCATTTTTTCTCTTTTTATTATTCAAATGTTGAATTGTTTCACTAATTTGATAATATTTTTCAATATCTTCAACTGGAACACGCGATAAACTTTTAATTTGATCTTCTTTTACTTTAATATCATTTTCTACTGTAACAATTGTATCATTAATATATTTTTTAGTATTATCAATATCTTCTTGCATCATACTTCCCTCAATATAATCTTTAAAATTAACTTCTCCAATAGAAGTTAAGTTCATTAGTAAATGATAAGATATCGCGAACTTTGATTTTAAAATTTGAGGTATTCCAGAGAGAATTGATTTATATTCAGTCATGGTGGGATAATTATTTCCAAATAAATTATTACAATGAATTACATGCCCCACCGTATCTATATTTCTCCGTCCTGCTCTTCCTGCCATTTGTGTATATTCATGACTTAACAGCATACGCATACCCTTTGATGTATATTTAGAGAGATTACTGAAAATTACCGTTTTTGTAGGCATATTTATTCCTACTGCAAATGTTTCTGTTGCAAATAATAATTTAATATATCCTTTGGAAAACATTAATTCAACAATTTCTCGCAATATGGGCATAATACCACTGTGATGTACAGCTACACCTTTTTCCAGTAACGATACCATAGTTTCATATTCAGGTAATCGTAAATATTCTTCAAAATTAGGAAGTTTACGAATCATTTGTTCGCATTCTTTGCGTACAGTATATGAAACTTTACTATCATCTTCCAATAAATTTACACTAATTTGTGATGCATATTTTTCTACATTTTTTCTTGAAAATACAAAACACAATGCAGGAAGCATGTTATGCTCTTTTAAATACTTGCATAATTCGTTTAATACAAAAGCGGGTGATGCATATAATTGATGTTTATTAAACATATCCAACATTTTTTTCATAGTTAAATGAGTTTCATCTTTAAATGATTCATTTTGTCTTTTGATTGCTATAGGTTTACCTATAATCTTTCTAATTTCCGCTTGTGTATCTTTATCTTTAATTTTTTTAAATATACTATTTGTCATATTTAAATAACAATAATGATGTAACGGAACAACCCTTTCATTTGTAGAACATAAATATACCTTTTTTGTTTTTTTCTGATCTTCACACCAATTTGCAAATTTTTCGGGTTTATCAATTGTAGCAGATAACATTACCATTTGCACTTGTGCTGGTAGCATCATAATTGTCTCTTCCCATACTTTACCTCTATCAGCATCATTAATATAATGTATTTCATCAAATACAACACACCCTAAATCATTTTCTATATCCATTTCAAAATGTATATTAGATGATGTTTGTTGTTCTTTGTTTAACCGTTTATAAAGATGATTTTGTAGAATTTCAGTGGTCATAATTAATACATCTGCTTCAGGATTAAATTTCATATCACCTGTTAATATTCCAAAATTAATATGTGGGAATTTTTGTGTGAATTCATAATATTTTTGATTTGATAAAGCTTTAATAGGACTAGTATAAATTACTTTTTTTCCTTTTCTGTGAAAATGTTCAATGGCAAATTCTGCTGGTAAAGTTTTTCCTGAACCAGTATGTGCAGTAACAAGTACATGTTGTTCATTAATAATCGCTTCAATCGCATATTTCTGAAAAGGACTTAATTCAAATGAATACTGATTATGATATTCATCATATTCAGTAGAAGTATATACGTTTGAGCAAACTAAAACCATTGTATAAATATAATTAATTATTTGCATATTTATAAATCAATTTTAACATTTATTAAATTAATAATTATGAATATTAATTTCTCATAATAATACATTATTATGAGTACAGAAGATTTAGATGAAACTAAAAGTTCTGATAAAAAAACATTTATGAATCACGTATTTCGCTTTGATCAAGAAACGAAGTTTGATCTAATTAATTTATCACAATACTCTCTTTTAGCAGTAATTCCAGTTGTTGGATTAAATAAGTTAATGAAACATTATATTCCTGAAGCAGATGAAACTAAAGGTACAGTTGAAATATTATTTGAAATAATTGGGCAATTAATTATTTTATTTATTGGTCTTTTTTATATCCATCGTGTAATTACCTATATTCCGCCATATAGTGGCGAAGAATATCAACCTATTACTTTATTAAATATTGTATTAATTGGGTTAACTATTTTGTTAAGCATTCAAACTAAATTAGGAGAAAAATCCAATATTTTAGTAGAACGTTTTATAAATATTTGGGAAGGACATACTACTATTAAGGAAAATAATGAAAAAAATAGTAAAGTGAGAGTTACTCAACCTATTGTACAACAGGGAGGAGGTATGAATATGCCACCTCCATCATCAACCTATACTAATAATTCTGGTGGTATTCCGCCCGGAACAGCCATGCAAAATCCACCAATGGCAAATCAAGGATCGCAGGATTTTAATGGAATGTATCAACAAAATCCTACACCTATGATTGGTGCTCAATCACCTATGGATATGGGAGTAATGGCTGCAAATGAAGCTTTAGGAGGTAATGGTTCCTTCGGTATGTTTTAAATTATATAATTAGATGGTAAGTAATTTCTAATTATATATATAATGACGAGTAGAAATAATCAAAGTGGAGGAGTGCTATTCTATATATTGAATACTGTTGTACGGAAAGTTATGTCTAGGACAATTGGGGTTGAACGTGAGTTATGGAAACAGGAAACTGAACGCAGAGGTAAAGAAAAAGCAACAGAGCTAACGAAACAACTTAACGAAAATATAAATGCGTTTGTTGCGCAACTGCAAATTAAATATAGTAAAGAAGGTAAAGAATATGAAGAAATAATAAAAGAAGAATTACAGAAAGCAGAAGAAGAATTACAGAAAGCAGAATTAGACGAGAATGATACTGTTATTCTTGGGCCTAAAAGACGTGAAAGAAGTGAAAGAACTGAACGAAAAGATTACGCCGACGTGGCTTATGGTTTTAATATTGTAGGTTCTCCTGGAGAACAACCTAAAACATTAACACAAGAACAAAAAGAAGCATTAGCAGCCAATATAGAAAGAGAACTAGGAATAAAATTTACTTCTGAGCAAAAGCGCCAAATGAAATTTAATACACTACCACCACACACAAGAGGCGGTAAAAAAAGAAAAACAAATAAAAAACGTAAATTAAAAAGAAGAAAAACAAGAAGAAAACATTAAATTAATGTATCATATAGTTTTAATATTTGATAAAATCCATAAGGAAATAGTATATGCCATACAACATGACCATATTTAGTTTCTTCAATACAATAATGTTCTGAAGTCATCCAACATAATGCTCCAACCAATGAATATAACAAATAAGACATGACGGTTTTCATATTATAATAGGTTTTGGATATATCATAAATTAAATATACACCGTATGATACATAAACGCCAAATAATACTGGAAATACTTGATCATATTGAGGTATTGTATTAAACGCAATAAAGCAAGGTAAAACAATCGTATTTATTGTATTCATTTTGTTTTGATATTTAATATCATATAATTCTAATAATCCAGATATTCCAAAATAATTTGCCAAAATCATAGTTACCTCATCTAAATGTTTTCCAAACCAACTTAAATAATAATGATAGTAGAAACTAAAAAATCCATTCAATATTAACATATAACTAACGTTTCTAAACTGAACATTTTTAGGTAATCCCATAAGTAATGGTATAATTGATATAAATAAAGAAGAATATGAATTTAATATTTCAGGACCTTCATTATTATGTAATCTGGATTCACAAAAATTATGATAAAATTCTATATTATTCATTATATAATATAGTATAGCATTTTATTTTTTATTACAATTTAGACAACAACATATATATCTCTTTAAAATACTATTATTTACATATTCACCATTGCGTATTTCTGCATTTGGATACATTTTAACACACTTTTCACAAACAACTTTACCATTAAAACATTCTGAACATAAATTAAATTTACATATTGCACATTCAATTAGTATGTCTGTTGTATGACAATTATTACAATAAGTATTTGATCTTGCGGGTTCTATTTTTTTTCTATTAGATACACCGTTTCGTCGGTGTGTAAGACGAAGTTGTAATTTGTGTTCACCTAAATCATGTTCAATATAATCATTCATATATATTATAGTTAAGATTTTTTTAATATAAATATTTCATTTCCGCAATCATAATAACTATCTATTATTATTAATCCAGCAGTATGTACGAGAGTTCTTATTTCATCCAATTTAAATATATAATAATAACGCGCATGTTTGTTTTTCCAATATACCATATTATCGCCATAATTCTCAAATGTAACCCGAGTTTTTTTTGGTTGATTTATTGACCATACAGAAATTATAATTTGTCCATCGTCTTTAATAATACGTTTCATTTCTAATAATGCTTTTATTCTATTTTCATTATTAGATAGATGATGAAAGCTTGCAATAGACATTGCAATATCTGCACTATTTGACGGTAGTTGTATATTTGTCATATCACTATAAATAGCATTCATATTATTGTTAATACACATTTCAACGAATTTATCACAATTATCCACACCAATAAACTGATGTTTTTTGTATCGCATATTACGCCCATTTCCACAACCAATATCATAAATTAATGAATTTTCAGGAAAAGAGTCCATTATATTATTTACCCAAGGCCAATTATATGTTCGTGTAATATCAAATTCTGGCGCAATAATATCATATATATTTTTAACATGATCTATTTCATAATTTACAGTCATTTATATTTATTTAAAGTGTAAATAAATATAAAAAATATCAATTTTATGTATAAATAAAGTTTAAATTTAAAAAAAAAAATAAAGTGTAATTATATACATGGGAAAAGGAGGAGGTGTTTTGCCGGTTACTATTCATAATAATAAATTACATTTTTTATTTGGATTAGATGAAGACGGGTGGTCAGATTTTGGAGGAAGTAGAGAAAATAATGAAACACCGTTCCAAACTGCAATACGTGAAGGATGTGAAGAATTAAATGGATTTTTTAATTGTAAAACTTTAAAATCATATGTTAAAAAAAATTTAATTATTGAATTAGATAATAATACTTATGTAACTTATTTATTTTATATTCCATATAACAAATATATTGAAGAATATTTTAATAATAATAGTTATTTTATGCGATCCAAGTTACCTGATCAAATCCATAAAGATGGATTATTAGAAAAAGAACAAATTAAGTGGTTTTCATTAACAAATATGAACAGTAATAAAAAAAAATTTAGAGTATGGTATCATAGTGTATTAAAATTAATAAATACAAATAAAGGTATTATAGAAGAAGAAATTAAAAAACATGTATAATTTATAATTTATAATTTAACCTCTTGATAGTAAATGAATATGATTTTGACGAGCTCTGTATTCTTCTTCATTTCTAGTTAATCTTCTATGTTGATTATTTTCCATATTATTTGATAATAAATTTACGACATCTAATACATAGTTATTGTTATTAGTTAAGTTATTATTATATTCCATATTATTGTTATTATTTAAGTTATTATTATTTAAGTTATTATTATATTCCATATTATTGTTATTATTTAAGTTATTATTATTTAAGTTATTATTATATTCCATATTATTGTTATTATTTTCTATATTAATAAAATCAGATAGTGATATGTTAGTGGAATCGTCTGGAAATAATTCAATAGGTTCTATATCTATAGAATCTATTGTATTATCTATATTTCTTATATTTTCATGAGTATTTAATATATAGTTAATATTTTCAATATTAGATGGCGGAGTATTGTATCCATTAATGTAATTTTCAAAATCATCAGATGGCGGAGGAGGAGACACAATTGCTGGTCTATCCACTAATGCGGTACGACATAAAGGGCAAGAATTTGAAATACTTGATCCGGATCTAACTAATCTTAGTATACATGTCATACAAAATGTATGACCACATTGAGTTGTACATCTATTAGTTTGTCCAATTGCTTCATAACATATAGCACATTCGTGGTCAATAGATTCATTACGATCATTGTATTCCTGTTTAATTTTATTGAAAATTTCTACTAGTTTATTTTTTGATAATGTCGTTTTTAATGGGACTTTTGATGCGATTTTACGCAATACCTTATAACTGAATGAATTAAAATCAACAGGTTCTGATGAATATAATAAATTCACTAACTCATTATCACGGTGACAATGAGAAATATTATGATCTTTATCTCCGCAATATCCGCACACCATTGTTTATAAATATATATATATTAAAGACTACCTTTCATAAATTCAATTTTTTATAGTTTATATGATTTATAAATTATAATGTAATTTTTTATAAATCATTAATTAATTCATTATTTAATGTTCCATCTTCTAAATGTTCTTCAATAAATTCAAATAATTCGGCTTGTGCATCAGATACTTTAATATTTACAAAATGTAAAGTATTCTTACTTTCATCCAACATTTCTTTTTTCTTTTTAATATCATAATTTGTTGGATCGTGAATTTCCATATTTTCTATCACAAGTTGCAATTGTGTTATTTCATTATTGTAAAACTCTGATTCTTTTTGAAGTCTTTTAAAAATATTTTTTTTAATTAATAATTTGTGTTGTATTTGTTCGGCCATATATATTTAATTTATATTTTATTATATTAAATTTACCTTAAATATATCTTAAATAAAAGGTAAATATTTCATAACAGCATTATCATACATTTTAACTATATACACTTCTTTTATTCCTTCAACATATACTTGATCGCCATTATATAAATTATCACATCCATATTCATTTGTACAGCTTCTACCATTATGTGTTATAGGTAATTTAATGGAATTTTGGTTTTCATTCATTGTATAAAATTGCCATTTATCGCGACTTGTAATTAAAGGACGACCTAATAGTGGTAATACGGATCTATTATCATTGTGTAAAATACCGACTTGTCTATAATCAGTATCAATTGCGTGTGTAGAAATGTTAATAGGAATACCTGCTTTACTGCAAGATGTTGGATCATTAAATCCAAGTGTAACCCGCGAAGGACATGTAGGCATTCCTCTAACATCATGAGTAGGTGTTAAATAACGATCATCTCGTAACGGAGGAACATATGGATTTTGTAATACATCATTTGGTAAATTTGTATAATTATAGTTGTATTCCATGTTTGGTGGATTTACGCATACATTATTATTACAGGATGATTCCGACACATGTTGGTGTATTTGATTTTTTGTAATATATGTAAAAGGTCTTGTAAAAATATATATAAATACAATAATAATAATACTTAATGTTGCAATTATATAATGATATTTATCAATACATATTTTATTTGAAGGACATTTCTTAACCATATAATATAAAAATATTATTTTATATGATTAATCATTTTTTATACGTTTATCGTAAAACATAACGACAAGCGATTTAAACCAAACTATAGACATTCCCCATAATAATACAATAATAAATAATCCATTACAATAAGGAATAGGGGTTACTGTATATATAGTATCGTGTTGACTAATCATATTATAAAAAATGTATGGTAATAATAATAATCTGAATGGTATATAGGTTGTTATTAATCCAATTTCATTAAATTTCATAAATAAATCAGATAAATTGTTTCGTTTTCCTATTAATAATCCACTTAAAAATATGTTGGTTATTTCAACCAATGCTATAATTGATAAATAATAATGTAACGTATTATAATACAAATATAATAATAAACTAAAAACTGTATATACATGATGTATTAACACCATCTTATTTTGTCTTCCTAATATTAAATAATAATAAATAGATTCATAAATTAATCCAGCGGATAATAATTGTATACCAAATATAGAATTATCGGTAGATACTAATATATAATCACCATCTAAATTATTCACGGTATAAATATTTACAAAGAAATTATAACATACAACAATATTTGTTGCAATATTAAATGTTTCAATAATATTTTTTTGTTTATTTTCATATTCATGATTTGGAAAAGGATAATTTATATCTACCAATCCATGAAATCCTATTATACAACTTAAATAATTAATTACACCAATGAAATATAGCCACGTCGCCTGTTCTAGCATATTAATATTAAGTAGTACATATCTTTATATATATTTAATTAATTCTAATTAAATATATATACATATTACTAATATGGATGTTGATGATATAATAAATGCGCTTGAAAATGATAATAATGAACATATGACACATTTGTCGTATAGCGAAGAATTACAAAAAAAACATAATGTATTAGACGATTTAGAATTAACAAGTGAAGAAAAAGAAGATTTCCTTAAAAAATTAACAAATTATGTATATGTTGATTCAATGCCAGATATTCATCATGGATCATATATTAGATGGATTCCATTAATAAATCCAGAGAGGATATATTTAACCAATGGTGGCCATGTCTGTGATATTAATATATGTAGTAAAGGTTCCTCGGTTGTATGTAAATGTAAAAGTTTTAGAAAACCTATATATTTACAATTTAAAATGGATGAAGCTTTTTTATTTAGAAAATTAAGTAATCAAGAACAAGTACTAATGCAAGTTATCAAATATTTGGAAGAAAAAAATGATTAATTTCTATTTTTTTTAGATTTTCTATTAGTTATAGATTTATTTTTTTTTCTTTTCGTTTTTCGGCGGTTTCCTCCTGATTTTGATTTTGATTTTGATTTTGATTTTAATTTATAAATCATAGAAATACCTTTATCTCTAATTATTTCTGTTCTATTTTCTTTTGAGTATTCTGCTCCTATTTTTGTTTGGGTTGTTTCATTATAAAAATTATGATAATATCTAGTTACTATAAAATCCAATTGTTTATTTATATCACGTTTATTGCCAGTTAATTGTAGTTTTCTTAATTTAGAAATAGATTGTTTGCCATCTTTTTGTTGTAATTTATCATTTTCAAATACAAATCCAATACGACTATAGTATGATATAACACTTGGTATAGCATCTAATTTAATTAATTTGACTTTTAATTTCTCTCCTAATTTAATAATTTCATGAATTATATTTTGTCCTCCCAATCTAGATTTTCCAGACGCAACAGATCGTAGAATCATTGAGTGAAGTGCAATATTACAAATTACATTAACAAATAAATGTTTTTCTGGCGTTTCTTCTAAAACTACACATGCAAATCCGCGAATATCCCTGCCATATTTATGAATAAATAAAAAATCAGATAAATCTAACGATTCTTCTATAAATTCTGTACTAATTTCTTTATTACATAATGTTCCATGCATTGATATTATTTTTTTACTATATTCGTCATACTTATCACTATTTTTATCTTTTTCAATTAAAATAATTTCAGACATTGTCGTATATATATTAATTATACTTTTTTCTTTTACGTGTACCTTTTTTTCTTTTTCGTGTATCTTTTTTTCGTCCGCCTGTTTTGGGCGAGTTTTTCTTAGTTTTATTGTTTCTTTTTTCTTCTTCGGCTTTTAATTTTTTTGCTAATTTATCAAATTCACTTTCATAATGTAATATTGACGGTATATTTTTGAAGGTAGATCTTTCTCTTCGTTTTTTTACGTCAGGATAAAAAGATTCTATCCTTTTCGTTAAATTAATAAATTCTTTTCTCTTATATTGGTCGTATACTACAGTTAAGTCAATTAAAGATGTTGTACCTTTTTTTTTTTTACGTGACAAAGTTTGTAATATTTCATCATTTTTAATATCTGCACTATTATATTCATTTAATGTATAAATAATTGAATTATAATTTTTTAAAAATGCATATGCGTATTGTTCATCATCATTCGCTGACCATCCACTTATAGGTTTATATTTTGGATCCAGTTTTCTGGTTTTTGGAACACATTTAGATCTTTTATACATTTTCTCAAAATCTATTTTAAATCCGACTGAATCTCTACATTCATTAGAACATGTTAAATTTTCGGCACATTTAATCCAGTCATCACGTTTATGTTTAGAAAACCCTTTTTTTCTAAATACAGAATCAACTAAATTAATACTTAATTCTTTAACATCATTTAAACTTTTAATACTCTTGTTTTTTAAAATAAATTTTTTTAAATAAAAATATACCCATTGGTTTTTTTGAAAATTAAATATTGGATAATGTGATGACATATATTATATATTTATTTTAAATATTGAATAATTATATTAAATATTGAATAATTATATTAAATAGAAAATTGATTAATATAATTAAATAAAATACAATATATTATTTATACAAATATCATGGATTTAGTACAAAGAAAACTAACGCGTGATGAATGGAATTCTGTTGAAATTCCGGTTTCTATTGACGAAAAAAAAATTATTAAGTTGATTATAGATGGTTATCATGATATTAATTTAATTGAAAATTACAATAAATCAATTATACAATTTCTTAAAATTACTTATTCTGATAATATGGACAATCATTTATATAAAACATATTTTATGGAAATTGTTAAAGAGCAAGTAAAAAACTATGATTTAAATTATAGTTGTGACATTAAAAACAATACTACCATTATTAAAAAAATAGATAGTCTTCGTTTAATAAAAAATGATATAAACATTATAAAAGACAAAAAAGACGAGATATTTGATTATTTGTTATTGGTAATTGTTGGAAAAATCCTAAAAAATAAAAAAAGTGATAATAAAAGATGGAATTACTATTATTATACACTTTATAAAATTAAAGATTTTAAAATCAAAAACGTAAATAAAAAGGTATTAGAATATGTCAATTTCATAATAGATTTATTTAAAAATGAAATTAATTTACTAAGTATGATTGAAAAATCGTATGAATATGTGGAAAAAAATGAATTTATTTACAGCTTAGGTGATATAAAATTATATGATCATCAAAAGAATTTATTTACAATATTTAAAAAACCGGAAAACGACACTATACAAGAAAGTGCAAAATTAGTTTTATATATTGCTCCTACTGCTACAGGAAAAACGCTTAGTCCAATTGGATTAAGTGAAGGTTATCGTATTATATTTGTATGTGCCGCACGACATGTTGGTATGTCACTTGCTAAATCTGCAATCTCTGCTGGTAAAAAAATAGCATTAGGATTTGGATGTGACAGTCATGAAGATATTAGATTACATTTATTTTCAGGAAGTGTATTCGCAAAACACGAGTATAGAAATGAAGGCAATAGACATCAAAAATGTATATGTGGCAAAAAGGTATGCGGTAAAATAGGGTTGGATTTTAAATATAAGGACGGTACTAGAAAAATGGATCATTCAGTTGGCGATAAAGTAGAAATTATGATATGCGATGTACAATCATATATAAATTCCATGTATTATATGTGCGCATTTAATGATAAGAATAATATTATTACCTATTGGGATGAACCTACTATTACAATGGATTATGATTCACATCCTTGCCATGATACAATTAAAAAGAATTGGAGTGAAAATATAATTCCTAATATAGTATTATCATCTGCTACATTACCAAAAGAAGAGGAAATTAATAGTGTTATTATGGATTTTAGAAATAAGTTTATGACATCCGATGTTAGACCTCAAGTACATACAGTAATTAGCCATGACTGTAAAAAGAGTATTCCAATTATTAATAAAGCGGGATATATAGAATTACCACATCTTATATGTAAATCATACGATGATGTTGTTAAATGTGTTGATCATTGTAAAGATTATTTAACTGTATTGCGATATTTTGATCTATATGAAACTTCACGATTTGTAACCTATATTTGTAAAAATAGTGAAGAATATTTACAAGATAATAGATATGATATGGATAATTATTTTGAATCATTAGATGATATCAATATGTCACAAATTAAAAAGTATTATTTATTGCTACTTGGTCATATAAAAGAAGAAAAAGTAGAACAATTAAATCAATATTTTACTAGTTCCAGAAATTATAAAATTAAACCAAATACAAAAGAAATAGATAATAAATCAAAGGCTCCTATTATTCAAAATGGTGCATATATATCAACACGTGATTCACATACTATTACTGATGGACCTGCAATATTTATAGCACATGATGTAGATAAGATAGGTAAGTTCTGTATCCAACAGGCAAATATTCCTGCAAGTAAAATGAATGAAATTTCAGAAACGATAATTACAAATAATGTTATTAAAGAGAAGATTAATAAATTAGATAAATCAATTGAAGATGCAACTGCTAGTATGGAAAGTAAAGATAATAAAGCATCAAATGATAATCGTCTGCCACCGAATGTTAAACAAATGATGAAAGAGATTGAATCACTTTATAAGATGGTAAAAAGAGTTGCACTAGACGACGTATATGTACCTAATAAACAAAATCATTTGAAAAAATGGGTTGAGGATGATTTGTATAAAGACACTCTTCCTTATACATCTGAAATTGATGATAGTGATGTAGAGGAGATTATGATGTTAAATGATATTGAAAATATTTGGAAAGTGTTGCTTCTACTGGGTATTGGTTTATTTTCACAAACGAAGTGTATTGCGTATACAGAAGTTGTGAAACGTTTAGCAACACAGCAAAAACTATATTTAATCATTGCTAATGGAGATTATATTTATGGAACAAATTATCAGTTTTGTCATGGATTTATTGGTAAAGATGTGGAACAAATGACTCAAGAAAAAGCAATTCAAGCGTTTGGAAGAATTGGCCGAAATAAATTACAACAAACGTATACGGTTCGTTTAAGAGATGATACTTTAGTAAAAAAGATATTCTTTAAAGAATACGATAAAGTAGAAGTACGGAATATGAACTTGTTATTTAATAGCGATTAAAAATTATTATTTATGTTAAATTAGTTTTAAAAACAATTCTATTAAGTAATTTAATATTAATATGTATTTTAAAAATTATCCATTACACTTTTTACAATTGAACTGTGGGTTAAAAATGGCATATCAAACATTTGGAAATAAAACCGATCCAGCTATTATTTTACTAGAAGGAATGGGTTCCGATATGTATGCCTATAATGATACACATTGTATAGTTCCATTAGTAAACTTAGGATATTATGTAATACGTATAGAGCATAGGGATAATGGTCAAAGCGATTTTATGACAGATTATAAATGCAAAAAAATAAAACAAGGATTACCAAATGTAATAAATAAATATTCAAAAGGTGCATTTCCATTAAATCATAAAAATATTCCTTATTCTCTCTACGATATAGTTGATGATGTTCGTCAACTATTAGATTATCTACAAATAGAGAAGTTATACTTAGTTGGACACTCAATGGGTGGAATGATTGCCCAAGTTTTTTCATTATTATATAGAAAACGTACTTTAGGACTATTATTATGTTCTACGACAAGTGAACAAATTGCGAGTCATCTTCCTAGCGCTGCACTAATTAAGGATATATATAAAATGTTTATACCAAAAAATAAAGATTCAACACTACGTGATTACAGACAAACCCACTATAAATATTTTAAGAAAATGTGTGGAGATTTAATTGAACCTGATTATTTAAAAAAATATTCAAATAAAAAATACGAAACTATGGGAGTTCATCCTTTAGAATATAAAAATGGAGGTGATAGACAATTAATTTCAATTACTGCATGTCCTAGTAGAACATTTGCACTGAATTTATTTCAATTGTTACCTATAACCAGAATTCCTATACATATTATTCATGGAACGAAAGATACAGTATTGCCTGTGGATAATGCCTTTTTTATGTTAAAAAATATACGACATAGTACATGTAATGTAGTACATGGTGCTGGACACTGTATGTGTAAACCATTTTTTAAAGAAATAATATCTATAATGAAAAATAAAAAAAATGAATACAATATCAATAAATAAATATGTGTTAATTATATATGGATCAAATTACGGTTTCTAGTAATGAAGAATATTTTTATAATAAATTAGGTTTAATTGAAATAGATTTTGATAGTTCAACGCCTGAACCAGATAGTGAATTAGTATGGAAATCATTATCAAATTGTTATTATAGTGGAATAGAAAAGTCAGATATTTCATTATTTTACAATAAAAAGTTTTTTATATTATTTTTAGAAGAAGAAGAAGGAAATAAGAATTCAAGAATACCTCACGGATTTTTTACAGCAACTGTTAGATTATTTAACAATAATTGTTATGTAACAATATGGGATTTATGTAAAACATATATTGACGAAAAAAATACACCTAATAATATATGTTCATTTATCTTAAAAAAATATTTTGAATATTTAAGCAACTCTCACTATATATATAAATTACCAACAATAAATAGTACAAATTATTACAAGATTGATGAAGTGCATATTTATGTTAACTCAAATCAAAGTATAAATAATCAAGCAGAGAGCTGTTATTTAAATATGAATTTTAGATATATTGAACCACCACAAATTGAAGAAACAATAGATACAAATGGCATGAAAACTGTATAC